>Ga0307488_10005638_pt1 | contig 10341 bp, 6 predicted proteins | sample SB02metaG_FD_202248 | JGI IMG/M metagenome (GOLD analysis project Ga0307488, IMG submission 202248) | Sea-ice brine microbial communities from Beaufort Sea near Barrow, Alaska, United States - SB 0.2 | ecosystem: Environmental > Aquatic > Marine > Coastal | place: USA: Alaska | collected 2017-05-06
GAAGAAAAGAATATTGCTTGGGCATTTCCAAAATCAGACGATCATAGCTTATTTAAAGCTGCTAATAGTTTTTTAGTTGAATATCGCGATAGCGGTCAGTTAAAAAAACTGAGGGATAAATATTTTGAAAATAAGCGCCTAGACGAGGGCGGTGCGCTTACATTTTCTAAGCATATTGGTAACCGCCTACCTAAGTGGGAGGAATATTTTAAAACGACAGCTGATGAGTTTAATTTAGATTGGTTATTTATTGCGGCAATAAGCTATCAAGAGTCTCACTGGAACGCGCGTGCTCGCTCATACACCGGTGTACGTGGCCTGATGATGCTAACGCAGCGCACAGCCAAAGGCCTAGGTATCAAGAATCGTCTCGACCCCGAGCAAAGCATATATGGAGGTGCTAAATATCTTACACAGCAAGTTGAGCGCCTACCAGAGAGAATTAAAAATCCTGATCGCCTGTGGATGGCATTAGCATCTTACAATGTAGGTTATGGTCATCTAGAAGACGCGCGCGTAATAACCGAGACTCAGGGTGGTAATCCCGATCTTTGGAGTGATGTTAAAAAACGCCTACCCTTGCTCAGTCAGAAAAAATACTACAAAAAAACCAAGCATGGCTATGCGCGTGGATGGGAGCCCGTACAATACGTAAAGAGAATTCGTAACTATCATGACATCTTGGTATGGCATCATGAATCTCAACAGCGTCGCTTAGCGCTTGAGCTACAAAACTCAATAGAGCCGGTTACTTTTACAAGTATCTTTAATGCGAATGCTGTCAATTAAATTTTATAGTCGCCAGTAACATCGAAGCTCCTAAAATAAGTTTCCACCCTTCTATATTTTGATTCCCAATGCCCGCATTCAAGTTTCAGACTCATCAGCTTTATATTCTATTTGTTAACATTTTTATTTTGGATGCCTGATGTATTTCTAGACTCAAAATATTTTTTGGTCTCCTTGCGCTAATTAAATCGATTATTATCTCAACTGATTTCTTGTAAAGTAGTGCTATGTATATCCATCTGATTATCGCATGCGGGCTATTAAATAAATTCTGCGCATGCACCGCCCCATCAAATACATGAAGTGATTTTTCCAAGGAGTTTGTTTACACTAACATTCATCATCTGCAGCGATAATTTTTTTTGCTGACGACAAGAAGAATATGATTTACGTAAATCTTAGTGGCGTCTAGCACAATACGCGGTGCCGGCGGCGCCAACAACGCTAGGCCCTCAACTTCAATTGAAATAATAGCTTTGGCAGCAGACTCGTCCATAGAGCGCTAATCACAGAAACTCTACCAGCACTCGTGCGCGCAGTGCTAAACGCCACCAGCCTCCTTCATCGCAAACCCTTGAGCATCCTGTTCTCCATCTGACTCTCCATACCTGCGCAAGGCTGGGGCGAGCCTAGTATAGTTGTCATCGGACAACTTAACGGCAGCATCCTTCCAGCTTTATTTGTCGAAGACTCTACCGTTCACCAGCAAAACAGCATATGCTCCACTTAGATATAAATCTGCATCAATTACAATCTTATCAATAGTTGTCGAAGACAAAGGCTATATAGCTTGCTCTTAAAAAAATTAATTAAGCGATAGTTAAAATAATAAAAAAATGTTACGACATATATCTGTGAATCAATTGCGTTTTTATATTGATGATAATCTGCAGTATGTCCAATCACTCTAGGTCATTAGACGACCAATAATCCATTAATGGCCTAGAGGCTCTTTCTATTTGCCAATGAAAAAAGTATTTGAAGGCTAATGCCTTGAGCCATTAAACACAAAACACAGCTAAGCTTGGCTTTTCCCATAAGATCTCATCTTGAGCTAAACAAGTTACACCTGAAAAACCCTATCAATTTTTAAATCTGGGTCTATAAGTACACGTCACATTCTATTTAATCCAATCAACACCCAGCCCCTCACATAATAATGATCCTCCTTTACAATTGAGTTACCTATAAACTATAGGACAGGTTATTGCGTACGGCGGCCTGCTAATTTGATGAAGAGTAAAAATCAGTTACCATCAGCTACACTTATCGAATTAATGGAGAAACAAAGGTTTGGTGTTGAATATCAGCCTATCATCTGTATAGAAAGTCAGAAATTTATGCCTACGAATGTTTATCAAGATTTTTTGATGATAAAAATATGGCTATCGACCCAGATATAGTTTGCTACTCATTACAGATAGCCCGCTGAGTTTATTTCAAGTGGAGTATCAACAGAAAAAACTACAACTTTCTTACTCACCAAATAATGTTGATATTTTTGTCAATCTAAATCAAGACGCTTACTGTTCAACCGGAACATTAATCAACGAAAATCCATTTTTAAAGTTATTTAAAGACTTTGAAAAATCAAAATTAACTGTCGAGTTTATTGAGAACTCTGATATTAATGATGCCATTATGAGTTTAGCAATGATAGATAACTTATCTAAAAACAATATTTATACTGCTATTGACGATGTTTTCAACCCACAATCAATGGTTTCTACTGCGGTGGTCCAACTGGTTAATTACATAAAACTTGATAAGTATGTGCTGAGCAATCAGTCGGATGTTAATTCTATGTTACTTGTTGAGTCGTTGATTAGCTATGCCCATAGTGCTGGCGAAAAAATTGACGACTTAGACTTTGCCAGACAACTCAAAGTGGATTATGTACAGGGCTTTTATTAGTGGAAGCTATTTAAGAATGTCAGCTAATCCGTATAACTATAATCTATGAACATGTTGACGAACTTATTTTAATATTGATATTATTTATAACTCAAATATACTCACGTCATACTTGCCTTGTCGATTATGTCGATTGACAACGGAGCCAGTGCATTAATGCTTAGTGTCATTGACAAATTAAATTATAGGACGTGCAAATAGTATTATTTTATATAGTCATAAGAGTGCAATCAGAAATCATTAGGATCACTCTAACTCTATTGATTATTAAACCTTACATAATTTTATTTATGGTCGTTTCTTATTAAAAAACGACCAGTAAAGAGTATAAACACTTACTCAAAAACGCCGAAATGTGCCGCATAATAATGTGGCGATCAACACGTTATCAGTATAGTAGTATTATTTATTTTTCCGCTTTCATAATTTACAATCTCCAAGGGCCTAGTTAAGTTTTACGCCTTGCTGATAAAAAATTTCTATTCTTAGTGCGTCGACGTCATTCGATTTATTATCAACAAATAACGCGGGCGTCAAAATTTCTAGCGCGCCTGAAAGCCAATTTAATCGGAGCAACTCGTTATTAGTTTGAGCCAGTGCCCTAGTCATCTCTTCTGTTAGCCAAACAGCTGAGGTTGAAATTAATAAGGTTAGTTCACCATCTTTAAGTTTTGCTCGCAATAGTGTGTGGCCATCATCTTCACTAAACTCTATAATTTTTGGATCTATAGTCTTTACATCTTGTGTTTGTGAATCAATGCTGCTTAAAAATGCATGCAGGTTTTTTACTAGGTAGAAGCTTGTTTTAGGGTTGTACAACCTATCTAATACACCTTCCCGCGGAAAGTAACCCCGATCGTTAGTCGCTAAAGTATCGCAATAAATATTATCTATCTTATGTAACCATCCGTAAATCATCGCCTCTGCTAAGCGCTTACAAATAAATGACTCACTAGTCATATTTTCAGCAGGATTATCTGCAGATAAACGCAGATGAATAGAGCTTTGAAAACCAGTTTTTTGATTGGTATCGGCCGCTAAGCTTATGGTCTCCCAAACTGAATCTTCGAAACCACAACGCAGTACGTAGCCAGTAAAATTTTTATTGATAACTTGTGACAGCTGATTGGCAAGGTTTTTATCAGAAGGCGTGTAACCATGATTGATTACATGATAGTAAGTCCGACCAGACTCCATGATATCTGCCTTGGAGCGTAATGCTGAAAAGACCAACTGACAATTCATATCTATGGGTAATTGTGCAATAGATGTATTTAGTTCATCTAGTTTATCAACCGGCCAGGATATTTCCCAGGAGGTAATTAATGTCGACAGGATTTGTGCTATCTCATTTTTGAAGGCTTCTTCAGGAATACCAAATGAAAATAAGTTAAATTCAAAACCTAACTGCGTCATATCATGCAAACGTTGGCGACGCTTTATATTCATTATGTCAGCAAAAGGAATACGTAAAGATTTAACTCCCATTTCCCATAAAGCTAGCAATGCATAATCATTGCGTACCCACTTTCGATCAAATTCATCGAGGCCACCAGAAGGCGGGATTTGCACCATTTCTGCCCAATCTTGTCGAAGATCAAAGCCAAGCGCAGGCGCTTTATTGGTAGCTGGATTAACAACTTGAAGCGAGTTACTTGCGGTATCAGTAACTAGTTCGTTAAACCCTTTTTCATAACCATAACAGCGGACCATTTCTACAAAGTGTCCACGTTCGTGCACATGTACTAAAATATATCCCAACTTTGCTTTATCGTTGCGCCCAAACTCGGCAGCTGGGCCTACACGAAACATCTCTGCATAGTCTTGTCGGGTGAATGCGGTTGATGGAAGTAAGTAACATTGACAATTGCCCACATGGTTATACCAAAAATGATGCACATGTCCTGCAAATAAAGCTTCAACATTATACTTTTCAAGTAATGCTAATAACCAACATCTTCCCTCTTTTGATAAATTATCATAGTGTTCAGGTTCATCAACTTCCGCAAGAAATGGTGGGTAATGAGTAAATAGGTAGATACGTTTATCGCTTAATTTTTGCAAGCTAAGCTCTAGCCACTCTTTTTGCTCTTGCTCCATACTTAAGCCAGAGCCGACAAGCTGTGCGTTAATACCTACAAAAGCAATGTCGTCGTGAATGACAGTAAAGTAATGCTCACCGAAATGTTCACTCCAAGCTGCTAAAAAATCTTCGTTAACCGCGCCCGCAGGACCCCAAGGGATCACCTTATCGCCGACATCATGATTCCCGGGTATCACGTGTAACGGATGTTTGAGCGTAGACATTTGCTCGTGAAAACGCGCGGCTGATTCTGCATAAAGCGGATCCATTGAGGGCACTGGGTGCACTACATCACCGAGGTGAAATACGAGTGCCAAATCATGTTTATTCAAATCATCAATGACATAACGTAATCGACGATTAGCACGACGATTAACTTCGAACGGAGAATTACAATTATCTTCATCTTCGTTTAGATGGGTATCTGCAATCACGGCATAAGTAAATAAACGTTTACCGGCATCAATATTTTGTTTAGATTTACTTGATTTATCTACCATCATATTTTTAAAAAACCTCATAAGTCATGGGAGTATTTCTTTAGTATCGTATCAGCCAGCGAGCGGGATATTTTTTTGCTTGCTTTTAATTAAAAGAAATATTGAAACTGCGGTTAAGGCCCAGAAGAACCAACAGATTGGGCTGCGTATTAATATGCCCAAACCACCCTCTGATAAAATCATGGCTTGCCGGAAATTATCTTCGAGTAAAGGACCTAAAATAAATGCAATAAGAAAGGGGGCTGCAGGAAATTTAAACACCATCATCAGGTAGCCCAAAATACCCATAAGCAACATTACCAATATGTCAAAGGTACTGTTATTAATGGCAAAGGTTCCGTATAGGCAGAGCACTACAACGATTGGATATAAGAGGCTGTTCGGTACTTCCGAGATGCGGCTTATTGCTTTTATAGAGCATTTACCGATGATAAATAAATAGACGCTACTCAACATAATCCCAATAAATAAGGCATAAATTAGCGGTAGATTCTCAACAAACATTAAAGGCCCTGGCCGCAATCCATGCACCATAAAGGCACCCAAAATAACTGCAGTAACGACGTCTCCAGGCACACCCAGTGACAATAATGGAATCATAGTAGCGCCAGCCACTCCATTATTACCTGCTTCTGCCGCTGCCACACCTTCGAGTTCACCTTTACCAAAATTTTCCGGATTTTTAGAGTTTCTGCGTGCTTCGCTATAGGATAAAAAAGCGGCGGGTGCGCCGCCTATTCCTGGTATTGCTCCCAACACGACGCCTATTATGCTGCCACGAAATATAGATTTGAAACACTGCTTAAATTCTTTCATACCAGCACCGGCGCCAGTCATAACCGCTTTATGTACTCTTGCGGTAGCGCTCTTGCTAAAATAATGAATGATCTCAGGAAGCGCAAATAGACCGATTAATACAGGGATGAAATTTAAACCACTCATTAAATTCCAATTATCAAAAATAAAACGATTGGTACCATAGATCGTATCTAAACCGATGGTCGCCAGCATCAACCCTAAGGTTGCGGCAATAACGCCTTTCACTAAGTTATCCCCAGACACTCCGGCAATAATGGTTAATGAAAATATGATCAGTGTAAAAAACTCTGGCGGACCAAATTTTAGAGCAAAGGAAGCTAATAATCCTGCTAATAAAATCAGTGCCAAATTCGACATAAAGTCGGCAAAAACAGAGGCGTAAAGAGCAATATCTAAAGCTTTTCGAGCCTCGCCTTTTTGTGTCAGCGGATAGCCATCGAGGACCGTGCACGAAGCTGCAGGTGTGCCGGGCGCATTGATCAATATTGCGGTTATCGAGCCACCATAAAGGCCGCCTTTATAAATACCAACTAACAATAAAATTCCGGTCACGGGTTGCATCGTAAAGGTAAATGGTAGTGCCAAGGCCACGCCCATCGGCGTCGTCATACCTGGAATAGCACCAACGATAGTACCTACTAAAACTCCTAAAAAAACAATAAAAACATTCTCTAGAGTTAAGAATATAGAAAATGCTTCCGTTAAATTTTCAATCATAACTAGTCCTTTTAAAACTCAAAGATTCCTAGTGGAATAGGAATGTTGGCTATATATACAAAAAACATGTAAAGAATAATAGGTATAAAAAAAGACAGTGAAGCCATTAACCGCCAACGCCGATGACCTGAAAAAATCATCAGAGAGAAAATTAAAACTATACTTGGTACAACCATGCCTAGCGTTTCAATTAGAGAATAAAAACCAAACAACATTAGCGCAATTATGAGTAATCGTGGCGCTCTTGTTTTCCACGGTGTGGGTATTTCGGCATCACTATCTGTGATGTTATTTTTTTTTTGGATAATAAGTAAAGCACCCATAATAATAATAACGACAGAAATAATACTCGGCCAAAATGCAGGGGATGTTGTAACGTAGGCAATATTTTTTGGCACCTTAATGCCATAAGGAATCAACACAAAATAGATCAACAAGCCAAAGACAAATATAAATATTCCCGTGATTCGATTTCTGGTCATAGGCTTATCCTCACTTATTCATATTTTGGGATATCTTGCACTGCATCAATGCCTGATAGATTGCCAAGGATTTAGCGGCTTCAAAATCTTGCATGGTGTGGAATCGTAACGTTTCGTGGATAAACTCTGGATTAATCAGGCTTTTCAATCGCTCTCTTACTGCATCACAGTAAATTTCGCTCTCTATTAACGGGCCCGATACCAGCACAATGTCGGAATGCAATAAAGCGTGGGACACACTAATAACATAAGCTAGTGCGCCACCCGCACGCTTTAACCGCTTAATGATTTCTTCTTCTACATCATTGCCTGCATTGATTATTTCGCTTAGTTGTCGAGCATGTTTATCCGAACTTTGGCTAACGGACCCATCTTCACTGTTAATAATTGAAATACCGCCAGCAACTTGATCGATTGATTTATATTCTGCTGCGTCTTTATCCCAAACCTGCATGTTTTCTATTAAGCCTGCATTAGCTTTAGAGCCACGTATTAGTCGACCATCAAGTAAGATACTGCAGCCTATTGCCAAAGATGCATTGAACAGCAGCACGTTATCCTCACCCTGGGTTGACCCAAAACTATGTGCCGTCAGATTTTTAGAATTAGCGATACTTTCAAGAAATATAGGGATGTTTAGATTCTTTCTTACAATTTTATCAACATTCACAGTGCCCCAACCCAATGCTGGCGATGATCGTAAAATACCTTTTACTGGATCAACAGCCCCGGCGATGATGAAACCACAAGCAATCAATCGATCTCTGTTAATGTCTGACTTTTCAATAAGCTTGTTTAATTCAATAACACTTTTACTGATGACTTCATCTGGATTACTAAGATCGTCAAAATGCATTCGATGACTCGCTAAAACGGCATTCGTCATATCCGCTAAAACTACATCTTGTCGAAATGCATTAATCGATATGCCTGCGACAAAACAGCCCTTTGGTCTGACTTTTAAACCTACAAAACGGCGACCGCGACGACTGGGATCTTCTTCAGCCTCACCCTCTTCTATAATGCCTGCATCAATTAACTCTCGACTTATTCTAGATACCGTTGCAGCGGTTAAACCAATGCGTTTAGCAATCACGGTTCTAGCCACCGGGCCGCGAAACATGATTTCAGCCAGGATTGCTCGAGAGTTACGTTCGCGCTCGCCTATATCGCCATTAGTGTTTACAAGATTAAGATTTGTCATAGGTTAAATTATTAGGTTAAATTAATTAGTTGCTTGCTGTAAGTAAATAATATATTATTTTTAAACATTGTCAAACATAGGCTTAAAATATACTAAAAACCTTATCGGAGAACATCATGAAACTTGTTAAATGGAATGTAAAAAAGGTGGTGGTAGCTTTAGCAACCATGACTCTAATACCGGCATTAATGCTACAAAGCGCATCCGCTGACTATCCTAAAAAACCAGTAACGCTGGTGTCACCTTACGGAGCAGGCGGAGCTGCCGACTTAGCCGCTAGAACTATTTCGGCCAATGCGGCTAACTATCTAGGCGAAGGAATTCTTGTTGTTAACAGGACCGGAGCAGCAGGCATAACCGGTTCGACATCTGTAGTAAAAAGTACACCTGATGGCTATACCCTCCTTTTAGCAAGAGTTGGGTCTCAGGCAGTCGTCCCAGCCCTCAATAGAACCATCCCTTACAAATGGGATGACTTCACGATGCTTGGCTTGATAGAGTTAAACCCCTTCGCTCTGGTTGTCAACGCAGACTCTCCCTACAAAACACTAGATGATATAAAAGCGGCAGCGGCAGCTGGTACCAAACTCAGTTATTCATCTGCGGGCGTGGGCACATTACAACATGTCGCCATGGCAATGGTATTAGATGAGTTCGGCATGAGTATCGATGCAATGAAACATGTCCCTTATAAGGGCGGCGGTAAAGCGGCGGCGGCAGTGGTAGGTGGTCACGTGGATATATTCTTCCAAAACTTATCGGGTGTTATAGGTAATATACAGGCAGGAAAACTGCGCGCCATCGTTGTATCAACCCCAGAGCGGGTGCCCAGTATCGGTGACGTACCCACGGTTGCAGAAGCTGGCTACCCAGGGTTGGAAACTATCGTCGGTTGGAGTGGCATTTGGGGACCACCTAATTTACCTGAAGCAGTAGTTACAAAGTGGGTAAGTGTTCTTGAAAACTTAAAGACAGATAAAGCTTGGAATACAATGACTACAGGTCTTGGATCAATTCCATCGATTCGCAGCCCTGCCGACACTAAAGTATTTGTTGAAAAACAGTATCTGGCTTTCAAAACGTTAACCGAAAAACTCGGTATGACAATTGAGTAGTCCCGCAAAAAAATTTAACCCATAAAGCGAAATAAAGTAATAGGTATCTGCATGGTTTCTAAAGCAAAAGCACCTAATATATTGGTCATTCAAGCTGATCAAATGACAGCAAAGGCTTTATCACTTTACGGCCACCCTTTGGTAAAAACACCGAATATTGATCGTCTTGCCAAAGATGGTACCGTATTTGAAAACAGCTATAGTAATTTTCCTTTATGTGTACCGTCGCGTACTTCAATGATGGCTGGTCGCTTTGCTAACGCTTTAGAATTATGGGATAACGCCATTGAAATGCCAGCGTCAATACCGACGTTGGCACATTACCTTCGTGCAGAAGACTACCACACAGTCCTTTGTGGAAAAATGCATTTTATCGGGCCCGATCAGGTCCATGGATTTAACGAGCGCATTACTACAGATATTTATCCCTCTAACTTTGCTTGGACACCTGACTGGATAGTTGGCGAACGTTATCGTCCTACTGGTATTAATATGCGGGCTGTAGTGGACTCGGGCGTTTGCGTGCGCGGCCTTCAAATGGACTACGATGAGGAGGTTGAACATGCTGGGGTGCAAAAGCTCTATAACTTAGCGCGCTTTAATGCTGATAAACCATGGTTATTATGGGTATCATTTACTCATCCGCACTCACCCTATATTACGACCCAGCACTACTGGGATATGTATGCTCACGAAGATGTCAAAATGCCAACAGTTC
>Ga0307488_10005640_pt1 | contig 10340 bp, 11 predicted proteins | sample SB02metaG_FD_202248 | JGI IMG/M metagenome (GOLD analysis project Ga0307488, IMG submission 202248) | Sea-ice brine microbial communities from Beaufort Sea near Barrow, Alaska, United States - SB 0.2 | ecosystem: Environmental > Aquatic > Marine > Coastal | place: USA: Alaska | collected...
AATTTTTCTAACACTTTTAATTTTTACAGTCTTTTATACTTTATTAGATTTAAAAGTTAATGAAAACGTTTTTTTATCTCTTATGCTATGCCTAGCTTCAGTTGATGTTTTCTTCGCTCATAAATTAGTAAAAAAAACAAAGAAAAGATTCAAAGAAAAAGAAAGAAAATACATGTTAGAAGAGATGATTTTTAGAACAGGCGCTTTTAATTCGATCATTATTTTTTCTAACTTTTTTCAATTGTCACATTTTATGGATAATATACTTTCTGTATGGGCAAAATGTTTACTTGCTGGCCTGATAACCTTAGCAATTATCTTTTCTTACATCACTTTAATTGTCATCCCTCAAAAGGCAGAAGAATTGCTCGAAGAAACCTACCCAGAATATAAAATGGTAAAAAACCTGTAACAATTGTTAAAAATGATCTACTTATTATCAATCAAACAAATTATCCAAATATGATTTCACCCTTTTTAAAATTAGAATGGAAACAATTTTTTCGTTCAGCTTCTTTTGGAAAAAGTATAGGACTAAAAATAGTAATGGGCTTTTTTGGGCTGTATTTTATGGGGATGTTTTTATTGATGGGAATAGGAGCTTATTTCGGATTAAAACAAACTTTCCCAGACCAAGACCCTTTAGAGGTTGTCAATTCCTTTTTATTGTATGCCATTATAGGAGATTTGATTTTTAGGTATTTGATGCAGAAACTGCCTTTAATGAACATTCAGCCCTTCTTAACATTACCTATAAACAAGAATTCTATTGTGCATTATGTTTTGGTAAAATCCGCTTTCTCCTTTTTTAATATTATGGGGTTGTTTTTTTACATTCCGTTTTCAATAATATTAATCAAAGAAGGGTATAGTGTTAGCGGTATTTTAGGCTGGTTGTTTTTAATGATTTTACTCATACAATCTGCCAACTTTTTAAATTTTTTAATCAATAAAAATAACATTGCATTTGGAGCTTTAATTGTGCTTTTAATCGGAGGGTTTCTGGTGCAACATTATCAATTTTTTGACCTTCCTGGTGCCGTTGGAAAAGGATTTGACTTTATTTATGAAAACCCCATTTACGCTTTATTAGGTGTTTTTGTATTGGGGGTTTTGTACCGTTTAAATTTTAAACAATTAAGAAGCCTCATCTATTTAGACGAAGCGGTTTCGCAAAAAGTAAAACAAGCGAATTCTGCAGATTTATCTTGGACAGACAAATTAGGAGATGTAGCGCCTTTTATTAAAAATGATTTGCGTTTAATGTGGCGAAATAAACGAACAAAATCTTCTATTTGGATGTTGGCGGTAGGACTAGCATATGGTTTGTTCTTTTACACACAACCAGTGTACGCTAAAATGGATTTCATGTATGTTTTTGTAGGGATTTTTTCTACAGGAACTTTTTTAATTAATTTTGGACAATTCATTCCAGCTTGGGACAGCGGTTATTATTCAATGTTAATGAGTCAGAACTTTAAATATGAACGCTATTTAAAATCTAAATTCACCCTTATGACCATTAGTGTTGTTGTGTTATTTGTTTTAGGAATTCCTTACGTTTATTTCGGATGGAAAATTTTAGCCGTCCATTTTGCTGCCATGATTTACAACATTGGTATAAACACACATGTCATTATGTTTGGAGGTACTTTTAATAGAAAGAAAATAAATTTAGATAAAAAAGCGGTCTTCAATTACCAGGGAACAGGAGCTGTACAATGGTTAATTGGCTTTCCTCTGATGCTCTTACCCATGGGGATTTTTGCTGCATTAAAGGTGTTGGTAAGTTTTGAAATTGCCACCATAAGCATTGCTGTTTTAGGATTTATTGGTCTTGCATTTCATACAACATTAATGAAAGCGATAACAAACAAATACAAAGCCTCAAAATATAAAATGATTCATTCATTCAAACAAGAAAACTAATTCTTAGAAATTATGATACAAACCTCACAACTGTCGAAAAAATACGGATCCTCAGAAGTTTTAAACATCACGTCATTAGAAATTCCTAAAGGACAAAGTTTTGGCTTAGTTGGAAATAATGGCGCAGGAAAAACCACCTATTTTAATTTAGTATTAGATTTAATAAGACCCACCACTGGCGGCATTATAAATCATGATGTTCAAGTAAATGAAAGTGAAGATTGGAAAAGCTTTACAGGATCTTTTATTGACGAGTCTTTTTTGATTGGGTATTTAACTCCCGAAGAATATTTTGAGTTTATAGGCGATTTACGCGGCATGAACAAAGCAGATGTTACTTCGTTTATAGCCAACTTTGAAGATTTCTTTAACGGAGAAATTATAGGGAAGAAAAAATACTTAAGAGATTTAAGCAAAGGAAATCAAAAGAAAGCAGGAATAGCTGCCGCGATGATGGGAAACCCACAGGTAGTCATTTTAGACGAACCTTTTGCAAACTTAGATCCAACCACCCAAATTCGTTTAAAAAAGATACTAAAAGAATTGACAGATGACAAAGAAATTACACTGTTGGTTTCTAGTCACGATTTAAGTCACGTAACTGAAGTTTGTGAAAGAATTGTAGTTTTAGACCAAGGGAAAGTGGTGAAAGACATTAAAACATCTGCAGAAACTTTAAAAGAATTGGAAAGCTATTTTTCTGAATAAGTCTTCTATTCTTAATTTATTCCTATTTTTACACTCCTGTATGCAATATTTTTAAAAGAAAACTGTTGTAAATAGGAGTTTTTAGTCTTATGAAACATATTCAAAAAATAGCAATTATTGCCGCAGCCTTTGCAATTCTCTTTTCTTGTAGTACAAAGAAAGACAGTGTATTTAGTAGAAACTATCATGCATTAACTACAAAATACAATGTTTTATTTAATGGAAAAGAAGCCTTTGAAAAAGGGTTAAAAGCAATTAATGACACGTACGAAGACAACTTTTGGAAACAATTGCCCATAGAGCCTTTGGAGTTCAAGGAAGAAAGAATAACCCTTCCTAAGTCGAATGCAGGAGGTTTTTCTGGTTTTGATGATTCAGAGAGTGATGAAGAAAACAAAGCAACTTCCCCTTTTGACATTGCAGAAGAAAAAGCGATAAAAGCGATTCAGAAACACTCCATGAATATTGAAGGCAAAGAGCGTAATCGTCAAATAGATGATGCCTATTTATTATTAGGAAAAGCACGCTATTATTCACAACGTTTTATTCCTGCGATAGAAGCGTTTAACTATGTGATTGAAAATTATCCCAATGCCAGTTTAATCAACGAAACAAAAATTTGGAGAGCAAAATCGAACATTAGATTATACAATGAAAAATTTGCCATAGAATCGCTAAAGTATTTATTAATTGTAAAAGATACATTAGAAGCAGACCTTCCCGACGAAACGAGAGAGAAAGGGTATACGGCTTTGGCAATGGCCTATGTACAATCAGACAGTCTTCAAAAAGCAAAAGAGAGTTTACTAAAAGCAACAAGAACTACAAAAAACAGGGAGCAAACAGCAAGGAATATGTTTATTTTAGGACAAATGTATGCCTCAGAAAATAAAAAAGACTCTGCAACAATGGCTTTTACAAGGCTTTTAAATTTTAAGAAAGCACCTAAAAAATTCAGAATTCAAGCACAGTTAGGACTTGTAAAAAACTTTCCAAAAGGCGCCTCTTCGGTTTCTTTAATGAAAAGCTTACAAAAACTGATTAAAAACAGAGACAATAGGCCTTATTTAGACGCGTTGTATTATCAAGTTGGTGTTTTAGAAGAAAGCAAAGACAGCACCTCCTTGGCAATTCTAAATTACAATAAATCTTTGCGGGCAAAAAGTGCCAAACCACTCCAAAAAACCTACACCTACGAAAGTTTAGGGAATTTGTATTTTAAAAAGAACGAATTTCAATTAGCAAGTGCTTATTATGATAGTGTTTTAAAGGTGTCTAATGATAATTCTGAATTAAGAATTAGACGAATAAAAAGAAAGTTTAAAAACTTAGCCTCCCTAATTCAGTTCGAAAAAACGGTACAAACAAACGATAGTATTTTAAACTTGGCAGCAATGCCCGCTGCAGCAAAAGAAGCATATTTTGAAGAATATGTAGCGGAATTAAAAAAGAAAGACGAAGCGGCCGCTCAAAAAAAATTAAATCAATTGGCCTTTGGCAATTCTTTTGGAGGATCTTTACAAGGAACAAACAAAGGAAAATGGTATTTTTATAACGGACAATCCTTGTCTTTTGGCAAAGCAGAATTCCAAAAAACTTGGTCAAACAGAGCTTTAGAAGACGATTGGCGTTGGTCATCTACAGTGAGTATAAACACTAGAGAAGCAGATTCTTTGCAAGACCCAGTGGCATCCACCCGTTATGATGTGCAACACTATATTGCTACGATCCCTACAAGCAATGCAGTTTTAGACAGTTTAAAGATGGATGTAAAACAAGGATTGTTTGAGTTGGGTTTAATCTATAAAGAGCAATTTGTAAACCTACCAAAATCAACTGAAAAACTTGAACGACTACTAACTTTACAGCCAGAAAAGAAAAAAAGATTGCCAATTTATTATAATTTGTACCAAATTTATACCGATACAAAAGAGAGTATAAAGGCAGAATTCTTTAAAAATAAAATCGTAACAGAATTTGCAGACACCAAGTTTGCTCAAATTATTCTGTATCCAAACAAAGAATTAACCGCTGAAAAAACGGTAGATGAAACCGAAGAAAGCTACAAAGAAGTTTACTACTTATACAAAGAAAATAAGTTTGAAGAAGTAGTGCAAAAAATTGAGGACATTTTACCAAAGATTCAAAACTCGGTTTTAATTCCTAAATTTGAACTTTTAAAAGCATATGCTATAGGGAAGTATAAAGAAAAAGAAGACTATATAAAGGCAATGGAATTTGTAGCAATTAGCTATGGAAGCTCAGAGGAAGGAAAAAAAGCAAGACAAATTGTAGAACAATTAAGAAAATAAAAATGTTTAGTAATAAAGAAAAAAAAACACAAAAACCGAAAGTCATGGAGAGAAATGTAATCGCAAAAAATACAGTAATCGTTGGCGAGATTAAATCTGATGGAGATTTTAGAATTGATGGGACTCTTGAAGGAACTCTTAAAACAAACGGACGCGTCATTATTGGCATTGATGGTTTTATTAAGGGGGATATAGAGACTGCATTCGCAGATATAGAAGGGAAAATTTCTGGACAGTTATTAGTTTCTAAAACCCTCACGATAAAAAGCACAGCGCATATTTCTGGTGAAGTTGTTGCCGGGAAACTTTCAGTAGAGCCTGGAGCCACCTTTAACGCAACATGTTCTATGAAAGGAGCTGTAAAAGAACTCAATAACCCAAATGAGGAACAAAAACGCTCCGAAAAAACCGCTTAACAAAGCCCTGCAGCTTTCAGGCGCAGGTTTGCAAATGGGGGCAACTATTTATCTGGGGTTTTTACTCGGTAAATGGTTAGACGCAAAATTCGAGTTGACATTTTTAACAGAAACAGCAACCCTTTTGGCTATTTTCTTAGCCATGTATTCTTTAATAAAACAAGCCAAGAACATTAATGACTAGTAAAATCATTTTTCACCTGTTCATCTTTTTTACATTGTTCTTTATTAGTTTTCATTTGCACACTTTTGTGAATGAAAAAGTAGGGATAGAATTGCCCTTTAATTTGCGAAAAATATACCTTTTTCATGCGGTTTTTTCAGCCTTAATATGCTTCAATTTCGGCATGCTTTCTAATGTTGATAAAGTATTTCAACAATTAGCTTTTATATACTTAGCGGCCTTGGTTTTAAAAATTATTCTTTTTTCAATAGTCTTTTACAAGCCTGTCTTTTCGAGAGGTCACCTTACCAATCAAGAGGCCATTTCTTTGCTAATACCAATGGCTATTTTTTTGTTAACAGAAGCTATTTTTGTGATAAAAATTATTAAAAAAAACAACCTGAAAACAATTAAATAAAAAAAGAGTTTGTAATATTAATTTATTGCGTACTTTTGCACGGAATTTAGAAAGCGTATTTTTACAATGAAGATTGCACAAAAACCAATCAAGTTTCTTACAATAATAGCAATAGCCCTTTTTTCTATTAGTGGTTTTGCTATAGACTCAGATAAAAAACACGACAACACAAACGATGGTGGGCGTGTAAATACGAAAACGGAAGTGGAAGAATATATTCTTCATCACATCAAAGATTCTCACGACTTTTCTTTATTTTCATATACCAGCGACACAGGAGAACGAAAGCATTTAGGCTTTCCTTTGCCTGTAATTCTTTGGTCAAGTGAAGGATTGGTTGCTTTTATGTCGTCTGAATTTCATCATAATGATGATGGACATGTAATTGTAGAAAAAAACGGATTGAAATTCGCGAAAATTCACTCAAAAATTTACGAGCTAGACAACAACGCAGCAACTGTTGCTTTCGATAAGGATCATCACGCAACCAACGCGCACAAAGCAATAGATTTTTCAATCACAAAAAGTGCTTTTGGATTAATCCTTATTGGTTTGTTAATGCTTTTATGGTTTTCTAAATTAGCAAGACAATACAAAACAAAGCAAGTGCCTACCGGTTTTGGAAGAGTTTTAGAGCCTTTGGTTTTATATGTTCGAGACGAAATTGCAAAACCAAACATTGGCGAAAAACATTACAGAAGATTTACAGGATATTTATTAACGGTATTCTTCTTTATTTGGATATTAAATTTAGCCGGCTTAACTCCCTTAGGATTTAACGTAACGGGTCAGTTAGCAGTAACGGCTTGTTTGGCAATTTTTACTTTAGTAATTTATACCGTAAGTGGTACAAAAGGATATTGGATTCATATGTTATGGACCCCAGGAGTTCCTATTTTAATTCGTCCTGTGTTAGCAATTATAGAATTGGCTGGTGCATTGATAATTAAACCATTTTCGTTATTAGTACGTTTGTTCGCAAACATTTCAGCAGGTCATATTGTGGTAATGAGTTTAATTGCAATCATGTTTACATTAAAAGAATCTTTAGGGGTTGTTGGTGCAACAGGGTTGTCTTTATTATTATCATTTTTTATAACATTAATTGAGGTTTTAGTGGCTTTTTTACAAGCATACATCTTTACAATGCTATCTGCATTGTTTATAGGTATGGCAGTAGACGACCACAAGGCCCATTAATACAAATTTGTTTAATTTAATATAAATACATTTACTATGTACAACTTAATTGGAGCAGGATTAATCGTAATCGGAGCAGGAATTGGTCTAGGTCAAATTGGTGGAAAAGCAATGGAAGGTATTGCTCGTCAGCCAGAAGCGACAGGAAAAATTCAAACCAACATGATTATTATTGCCGCGTTATTAGAAGGTTTAGCATTTGGAGCATTATTCTTAGGAAAATAATCCAAACAAAAACAAAAAACAGTGTTCTGTAACGGTTGGTTACAGAACCTGTTTTTAAATTAAGCAGAACAAAAAAACATTAATTAGTTTATAGAATGGAAACTTTATTAAACGACTTTTCACCAGGGTTATTTGCAATCTCTACAATTTTATTATTAGCGTTAATCGCTTTGATGGTAAAATTTGCTTGGAAACCAATTTTAAACTCTTTGGAAGAAAGAGAATCTGGGATTCAAGAGGCATTACAAGCGGCAGAAAATGCACGCAAAGAAATGCAAAACTTACAAGCAGATAATGAGCAATTGGTCAAAGAAGCTAGAGAAGAAAGAGATGCAATGTTAAAAGACGCAAGAGATATCAAAGAAAAAATGATTTCTGAAGCAAAAGAAGAAGCAAAAGCTGTTGCGACGACTTTAATTGAAAATGCACAAGCATCTATCCAACAAGAAAAGCAAGCTGCCTTGGCAGAAATAAAAAAGAACGTTGCAGAACTATCTATAGGGATTGCAGAATCGGTTATAAAAAGAGAGTTAGCATCCAAAGAAGACCAACTGCAATTGGTAGAAGGAATCTTAAAAGAGGTGACTTTAAATTAAGATATTTATGAAAGACGCAAGAGCAGCATTACGGTATGCAAAAGCGGTTTTAAACCTCGCCAAAGATTCTAAGATAGAAGATCAGGTGAATGAGGACATGCTTTTAATCGCAAACACGATTAAAGACAGTAGTGACTTAAAGGTTTTGCTTAAAAGCCCGGTAATTAAATCTTCAGAAAAAATAAAAGTATTAAATGCTTTATTTTCGGATAAAGTAAATGCTGTTGCTATAGGTCTTTTTAATACACTACAAGAAAACAAACGTCTTGGAATGTTAGAATCGATTGCAAAACAATATGCAATAATCTATAATTTTTTAAAGCACATGCAAGTCGCAAAAGTGACTACCGCTGTTCCTTTAACAAAAGAATTAGAAGCAAAAGTTTTAGCTAAAATTGTGGCTCTTACAGGCAACAATGCAAACTTAGAAAACGTAATCAACCCCGCTATTTTAGGAGGGTTTGTATTGCGCGTTGGAGACATGCAGTATGACGCAAGTATTTCCAACCATTTATCACAATTGAAAAAGGAGTTTGACAATAGTCACTTCATACCAAAAATATAAAGTTTTAAGCCTTAAGCTTAAAGCCTAATGCAAATAATAAAAAGATGGCATCAATTAAACCCGCTGAAGTATCAGCAATTTTAAAGCAACAATTAACAAACTTCGATGCAACCGCAACGTTAAACGAAGTAGGAACTGTTTTGCAAGTAGGAGATGGTATTGCCCGTGTATACGGACTATCGAACGTACAATATGGAGAGTTAGTAGAATTTGAAGAAGGTTTAGAGGGAATTGTATTGAACCTTGAAGAAGACAACGTAGGTGTTGTATTGTTAGGAGCTTCAACAGCTATTAAAGAAGGTTCTGTTGTTAAACGTACAGAAAGAATTGCTTCATTAAAAGCAGGAGAAGGCGTTGTAGGAAGAGTGGTAGACACCTTAGGAAACCCTATTGATGGTAAAGGCCCAATTGCTGGTAAAACGTATGAAATGCCTTTAGAGCGTAGAGCTCCTGGAGTTATTTTTAGAGAGCCCGTAACAGAGCCATTACAAACAGGTATCAAATCAATTGATGCAATGATTCCCGTAGGTAGAGGTCAGCGTGAGTTGATTATTGGAGACCGTCAAACAGGGAAATCTACTGTTGCTCTAGACACGATTTTAAATCAAAAAGAATTTTACGATGCTGGGGAACCAGTATATTGTATATATGTTGCCATCGGTCAAAAAGCATCTACAGTAGCTGCTATTGCCAATATGTTAGAAGAAAAAGGCGCAATGGCTTATACTACAATCGTTGCTGCAAATGCATCAGATCCTGCAGCAATGCAAGTATATGCACCCTTTGCTGGAGCTGCCATTGGAGAGTTTTTTAGAGACTCAGGAAGACCTGCTTTAATTATTTTTGATGATTTATCAAAACAAGCAGTTGCCTACCGTGAGATCTCTTTATTATTAAGAAGACCTCCAGGACGTGAGGCATATCCTGGGGATGTATTTTATTTACACTCAAGATTATTAGAACGCGCTGCAAAAGTGATTAATGACGATAAAATTGCAAGCGAAATGAACGATTTACCAGATTCTTTAAAAGGAATCGTAAAAGGAGGAGGTTCGTTAACAGCATTGCCAATTATTGAAACGCAAGCAGGAGATGTATCAGCTTATATTCCAACCAATGTAATTTCGATTACAGATGGACAAATTTTCTTAGATGGAGATTTATTTAATTCAGGAGTTCGTCCAGCAATTAACGTAGGTATTTCTGTATCTCGTGTTGGAGGGAACGCTCAGATTAAATCGATGAAAAAAGTATCAGGTACGTTAAAATTAGATCAAGCTGCATACCGTGAATTAGAAGCGTTTGCAAAGTTTGGATCAGATTTAGATGCAGCGACCATGAACGTGATTTCTAAAGGACAACGTAATGTTGAAATTTTAAAGCAAGCTCAAAATGATCCGTATTCAGTAGAAGATCAAATTGCAATTATCTATGCAGGTTCTAAGAACTTACTAAAAGATGTGCCCGTAAAAAGAGTAAAAGAATTTGAGAAAGATTATATTTCTTACTTAAATGGGAAACACAGAGATACCTTAGATACTTTAAAATCTGGAAAATTAACAGACGAAGTAATTGCTACTTTAACAGCAGCAGCAAAAGAAATTTCAAGTAAATATTAAATTGGAAGTTAGTGTTAGTAGCAAGCTACTAAAAACTAATTACTAACAACTAATTACTAAAATATGGCAAATTTAAAAGAAATACGTAACAGAATTACATCCATTGGATCAACAATGCAGATTACCAGTGCCATGAAAATGGTCTCTGCTGCCAAGTTGAAAAAAGCCCAAGATGCAATTACTGCAATG
>Ga0307488_10005641_pt1 | contig 10340 bp, 14 predicted proteins | sample SB02metaG_FD_202248 | JGI IMG/M metagenome (GOLD analysis project Ga0307488, IMG submission 202248) | Sea-ice brine microbial communities from Beaufort Sea near Barrow, Alaska, United States - SB 0.2 | ecosystem: Environmental > Aquatic > Marine > Coastal | place: USA: Alaska | collected...
TTCATAATACTATTATACCTTATTTCTATTTTTTAGTCTACTATTATGTACCAATTGCATTACCAAATAGATACACATGAACTCTGGCCGCCACGTTGTAGCCTCTTTGAAATGCCTTCTCTGCCACTTTACCAGCACCTGCTGTCTGTTCTTCTTCTCTTGCACCTGTTGGCATTACCCATACAGGCCATTCTACACCAGCATCTCTGAACTTCTTAACTGTGTCCTCTAGTTCTTCCCATTCTCTGTCCGCAGATCCAACAACGAACTTCAACTGTCCTGTCTTAGATAGCTTGTAATATTCTGCAACTGTCTCAGGTTTGATCGCTTTCTCTGTCTTTTCACCCGACACTGTGAACAGTTTAGGACTTACACTGAAGAATACTTCTGTGTCTATGGATTTTACCCATTCCTTAAAAGGCTCCTTCAACACCTGTGTGCCGTTTGTTTCAAATGTCATTGATCCCGGCAAGTTGTTTTGTCTTTCCAACTCTCTGTATATTCCTATCACTGCCGCCTGACCTGTTATCATTAAAGGCTCTCCACCTGTGAAGCATAAGTGCTGATGCTGTTTGGAATTAGGATGTAAAAATTTACCCTCTAGATTTGAGTCTGTTCTTATTATGTCCACTATCTTGTTTGCCAGTACTGTGGGTGTCTCTTGACCCATTAAACTTTTAAATTTTTTTGCCCATGTGTAACTGGAATCACACCCCTTCTCCCATACAGGCAAGTCTTCAACTCTACTCACACTTGATACATCAAAGTCTTCAAAAGGAAGATCGTAAGTTTCTGGATTGGTTGGATCTATTTGTCCAAAGCCACTGCACTGCAAATTACAAAGGAAGAATCTTATCCATGCTGTAGGAATGCCCGTGTAGTGTCCTTCACCTTGTATGCTGTGAAATATCTCAGAATAGTAATATTTTTTCTCATCTACCATATCTCTGGTTCTATATCTTTTGTTCTATATCTTTTGTTGCTTGAACTATCTCTTCTATTGTATATGATTTTTGTTGTTCAGTCAACGTGCTGGTATTTAGGTCAGCAGGTGGAACATCAGGAAAATCTCTATACAGAAAGTGCTGTATTGTGTCTACATTTACAAATTGGTTGAATCCTACATGTACTCGATCCACATCCTTGTCGTGGATGGTAACAGTCATGGCGTCGTCTAGTTGTTGCATGTTGTCAAATTCCATGTCAATCCTGAATTCAGGCATGTCCATGGACCTGAAACCCAATTTCATCCTGGTAACCCTGTAGCAGTTCATCTTCTTTTGTTCTATCAGCTTGTCTAAGAACATGTTCATCTTGGCCACAAATTCGTGTGCAGTTATGTTGTCCTTATGGTCTGCGTATATGGTGTATATGTTAGCCAAGGTAATCCTCCTGTGTTCCCTCTCTGTATAGGTCTTGTGTTATGCAGTGTACACCACCATCCCAGAAATACCTATGCCTAAAGTTGAATACTATAGGTTCTACTTTATGTTTTTTAAAATGTTCAAACACATCCTTGTTGTAGTTGTTACATATGATAGTGTTCTGGTCTATACTCAGCATGTTCACATCAAACACAGTCTCCTCCACGTAGCCCACCCAGTCATCCAACCAGGTGTTAACGAATTTGATCAATTGGTCATTGTGTTCCTCTCCCTTGAGCCACCAACGTCCTCCCACCTTCTTTTTCATCACCAGGAAAGGGTCAACTTTGACCCAACTTTGATCTGGTAGATACAACACGTCCCAGCCTGGGAATTCCGTCTTGTAGTCCTGTATGTCATGCAGTGAGACGATGCAACCGGGCTTGACCACACAGAAAGCACTGTCGCTGTGATATCCCCTATCAGACGTGTGTACCCTGAATCCCTCATCTTCCCATACCTTTTTGTATTTGTCAACTATGTCTTGAGGAGTATCATTGCACCTGTCCCACCAAAGGTCTTTGCCAACCCTACAGATAGATGCTGTTGTTAGTACGCCCTTTATTTTTTTGATGACTAAATGTTCTTTATCTACTTGTTTTAATATGTCAGCATAACCTCCAACTCCGCTTGAACAAGCATAAAGTTTTTCTCCAATCACTGCAAAGTGATCTCTTGGATTTACTGGCGGTCTAAAGACGTTCTTTAAAGAACCATATTTTTCAATATCTAAAAAACTCCTGTAGGTCTGTACACCTGCGTCTTTCAGTATCTTGTCCAAGGTCTGGTAGTCCTCTTCTGTTTCTTCTGCAATACGTTTCAGGGGATCCATTATCCGATCGTTCTTGTAAATATCAAGATCATGGAACCACTCTGCTTTGAAGCCTGACCCTATCCAGCAATGTTTTAATGGATCGAATGTGGCATAACCTTTTATGGGGATCATGCTATTTCTTCTTGTTCTTGTCTAGTCTGACAACGTTGTTAGTATCCTTTAAGTGTCCAACTGATTCTCTTACTATGTCGTTGTGTTTGAATTCCGCCCAGTACAACTCAAATGCAACACCGTCTTCCATTCCTTCAAATGAATGATACAGCCCTGGTCTTACTGCTGTGAAGTCACCTGGATTCAATATGGTCTCGTCCACTAGTTCGTAATCTTTCTGCCAGACCTTTATCTTCAGTTCGCCTGACATACAGTAGAAACCATTCCACTTCCATTCGTGCAGGTGTTTTGAACACACTCCGCCTTTTTTATAATCTATCCTGTGGAACTCCAAGGCATTGTTGGCCAGTATGAGTTCCGTTTCACCCCAAATTTTTCCTGCTTTATACATAAATTTTGTACCTTTCGTTAATAGTATTATAGTACATATTTAGAAGAATTGTCAACAGGGGAAAATTAATTCCCCTGTCAATTTTATATTACTTGCTTTTCTTTAGATCAGAACCAGCATTCTTGAATGATGCCTGTACTGATGCACTTACTTTGATCCTACTAGACAGATGTCTGAGTAGTAATCCGTAAGCCGGTAGGAAGATGATCAGACCCAATAGTATCTTCAATACCACTTGTGATCCTGCGATCTCTACCCAGTTTGCCGCCATGTACTCGTCTGCACTGTTGTTGAATGCAACAGCGAAGAAGGCATACGTGTCAATGAGATTCGCCGCAACGGTCGATACCGCTGGTGCCAACCACCATTGGGAGAACTTCTCTCTCAATATTTGGAACACATACACGTCGAGCATTGTACCAACAGCATAAGCAGTGGCACTTGCGAAACCAATTCTTAATGCGACCGATCCCGGTGCTCCTTCGGCCAACACAACTGCGACGGATCCGATTATTGCTAACGGATACGCAACTGCGATGGTCTGTCTTGCGATTGATTTACCCAATAGTCTGACAGTCAAGTCAGTCGCTATCACTACTAATGGGAAAGTGAATGCCGCCCACGTCAGTTTGATGCCCATTATTTCTACTGGAACCGCCACTAACGCATTTGAAACGATGATCACTACCACGTGTAGTGCCACTAATTTCAACAGCATTGATTTGTTTATGTCTTTGAACATTAAATCTCCTTAAGGTTTTTTATTAATGTCAGTAATTGTAACAGATTTGGATGGAAAGGTCTATACAACCTTTAGTTTATTTGTCCCATTCTTCCCATGGGAACACTATCCATGCGGGCACTTCGTCCTTGTTGATCTCATAGCCATGGTAGTCCACTTTGACCTCACTGGGCTTGTTGTGGATCAGGGCCGCGAACTTGATACGTTGTTCGTGTTTACCAAAGTTTTCTAGGATGTATTTGAATGTTGCACCGGAGTCATTTATGTCGTCTATGATCAGTATCTTCTTCTGGAATGCAAATGCCTTCTCTAGTACACTTAGGTTTGGTTTAGCAGTATGATCTCGCAATCTCACATCCAGTACCTCGTGTGCCAGTTTCAATCTGTGTGAGAGGTATACTCCTGGTATGCAACCACCTCTGTTGATGCCTAGTATCACATTTGGCATCCAACCGGAATGCACCATTTTATCTTCTATCTGTATCAGTGCGTTACGCATCTGTCCTGTTGTGAAATAATTCTTGTCTACATCAGCCATTGTACAATATACCTCGCTCCACCTGATACCAACATCGCCAGCAGTATCGTGTTTAAAACTATTAGTGCCCTGTCATGCCATCTAATTCCCACCCATAGCCATGCCGCAGTGCCTATTATTGAAAACATAACATCATATATCTTTGGAACCTCTTCTACTGATCTACACAACACCGCACAACAGACAAAAAATACGCCAAACCATTTGACGTACCAAGTTGCATCATGCAACGGTGTGACCTTACGAACGCTGGTCAGCTGACCTTCCAGTGTTTCTATCTGATCCTCTATTTCGTCTATTCTTTTATTTTGTGTATCGCTCATAAACCCTGTTGATAACGTTGTGTGTTGTCACGAAACTGGCACACTTGGCCATGTCTTTCAATCTTCTTGCACCTATGTATGTGCAGGCACTTCTGACTCCGCCTAGTATGTCTTCCAAAGTGTTTGAAACAGGTCCTCTGTAAGGTAAAGAAATTAATCTACCCTCGTTGCCTCTGTACCCGTCTTTACGTTTGCCATGCACTTCACGAGCCCTATCTGAACTCATTCCATAAAATTCTATTCTGTCATCGACTACTGGTTGTTCTGACTCGTCATGTCCTGCTAACATACCACCAATCATCACCATGTGTGCTCCGCCACCAAATGCTTTTGCTATGTCTCCTGGATGTACGCAACCACCATCTGCCATTATGTGTCCACCGACACCATTCGCCGCATCTGAACATTCCACTATTGCTGAGAACTGTGGTACGCCAACGCCTGTCATTGTTCTTGTTGTGCATACTGATCCCGGACCTATGCCTACCTTGACCACATCTGCACCATTTATGATCAATTCCTCTGTCATTTCAGGCGTCACTACGTTGCCTGCTATGATAACTTTGTCTGGATATTCATCTCTGACTTTCTTTATGAAGTCCACCATGTTCTGATGATATGCGTTTGCGACATCTACTGTGATCATCTTAATGTCTGGGAACATCTCTAATACTTTTTTCATTGTGTTCCAATCAGGTGCGTCTGGATCAAACATCACATTTGTTCCTGTGCATACAGACACCGACTGCATTCTTAGTCCTGTGCCTGCGGCCGCCTTCCACTGTTCTGGTGTAGTAGACTTTGTTATCACGGTCATCATCTTGTGTTCCTGCATGGCCTTTGCCATTGAGAACGTGCCAACACCATCCATGTTGCTAGCGAATATTGGAAGGAAGTCCATCACCTTGGGTGAATTACGGAAACTGAACTTACGGGTCATGTCTACATCTCTCCTGCTGGACAGTGTTGAACGTTTAGGCTTCAATAGAACGTCGTCAAAGTTTAATTTTGGTTCGTTATCTATTCTCATCTAGGAGCGAACTCCTGTTGTAGTTTGATGTTGTCAAAGAACTCCTGTTTGGTTCCCTTGTCATCCTTGAATGCACCTTTCAGCACGGTGGTCTGTGTTAGACTGCTGTATGCCATGATGCCTCTGTTCTCACAACAACCATGTGTTGCTTGAATGTACACACCCACGTCATTACTGCCAGTTGCTTTCATGATCTCTCTTGCTATGTTGTTGCATAATTCTTCCTGTAGTGTTCCACGTCTTGCACACCACTGGGCTATCCTTGTGTACTTGCTCAATCCAATAAGTTTCTCCGCCGCGAGTATTCCAATGTATGCGATACCGCTTACTGGTTGGTGGTGATGTGAACAGACACTTTTAAGTTCTGAACGAATTGTTAATATGCCTGTGTATGCTTCTGCCATCTCTTGTGGAAACGCAGTTGCGTTAGGCATTGTATCATAACGTCCAGCCATTAATTCATTGATGTACATCTTGGCAAGTCTTCGACCTGTGTTAGTACTGTTAGGATCATGTTCTCTGTCGATGACTAATGAATCTATGACCGAGTCAAATTTGGGTGCAAGTTCTTCTATGAGATTTTCTTTATCACCATCTTCTAGGTACTTGCTGATGTTATCGCCTGCCCAAAAACGAGCCTTGTCAGCTTTAATTCTTTTCTTTATCTCGTCACTTGTTGTACCTTTAGGTTCCCAACTGTCATTTAAAATATTCTCATCCATTATTGTATTTCCTTCTTGTGTGTCTTGTTATACCATTGTACAGCAGTTGCCACCACGTTGTCAATAGAACTCTGTGTGGGCTCCCACTCTAAAATTTCTTTTACCTTGGAAATATCAGCAACAAGATACGCAGGATCTCCTGGCCTGTTGTCATGCATCTCTACATTCATTGTGCCTGCATGTTTCTGCACGGCATCTACTAGCTGTTGGTTGGAAGCCGGTTCGCCCGACCCTAGGTTGAAAACTTCTGCTACTGGATTCTGAGAAGCATAGTTCAACGCCTTGATGTGTGCGTCTGCTAGATCCATCACGTGGACATAATCCCTAACACATGTTCCGTCGTCTGTTGGGTACTGGTCTCCAAATATCTTAAATGTGTTGCCTTGTTTAGCGGCCGCTATTGCCAATGGTATAATGTGTGTTTCTTTTTCCCTGAGTTCTCCCACGTCACCTTCTGGGTCTGCTCCAGCGGCATTGAAGTATCTCAATCCCACACTTGATAGTCCGTATGCTGTCCTGTAATCCTTACACACCTGTTCCATCATTAGCTTGGTTGCGCCGTATGAATTAATCGGTTCACACACATCTGTTTCCATGCACAGTTGCATTCCGGGATCTCCGTATGTGGCCGCACTTGATGAGTACACGAATGTTTTCACCCCGCACTCAATCAGTTTGTCTAGCAACGATATTGTCACGATGAGATTGTTCTTGTAATACAGTGAAGGGTCAGCAACACTTTCAGGAACACTCGTGCTACCTGCGAAGTGTATGCAACTTGTAATGTTGTATCTTGTTATGATCTCGTCTAATCTGTTAACCTCTTGTGGCAAGTTTAAATTGTAGTTTGGACCATACGACACAAGCCCTTCCCTGAAGTACCTGTCCACCGTGACTGGCAGATAACCGTTCTTGGCCAGCAGTTTGCAAGTGTGTGATCCCACATAGCCTGCACCGCCAGTTACGAGAACTGCCTTGCTTGATCCCTTAATACTTGGATTCTGATACTGGTGTCCTGTAGTGTCTTCCATCTCTTCTCCATTGTTCTCCCTTGCCTGTCATGATGTCTATCATTCTGTCTATCGTGCCGTCTGTCCAGTCTGATATTTGACCCATACTAGGGGATGGTGTTATTAATAATTTCTTCAGTTTCTCCATTGCGTCTCTGCCTGACCACGGAACATACATCCTTGTCTCGTCATTTGCGAATGTTTCTGGGAATGACCTGTATGCCGGGAACAACACATTGGTACCCAGTGAATCTGCTTCTGACACTGTGTTTGAAACCCAGTCCTGTAATGCACAGTTGAACAGTACTCTTGAATCAGCAAGTATCTCATAGTACTGGTCTTTCTTCAAGTTCTCATATATTTTAAGTGTGCCTTCCTTCTCCATCTGTCTCGCTTGATCAACGTAGACCTGATTATTGCTTCTCAAAGGTCCTCCACAACATATTGCAAATTCTACTTCGGGCAACTTGGGATTTGACTTCCAATGTTTAATCATGTCCATGAAAAATCCTGGCTGTTTTTCTTGATCCCATCTCGCACCAAATACTACTCTCATCTTTCTTTCACTGAAAGGTTTCTGTGCCACTCTTCCTTGCACTTCTTCCTTGCCAAAGCTCAAGCCTGAGATGTTGTATATGGGTGCTGTCCAGTTTGCGATACGCATATGTGCAACCATCTCTTCATTTGTTGCGAGTATGTTTACGTTTGGAATTTCATTACACATCTGTTCGTATAGGCTCATCCATTTGGCCATGCCCCAAACGTGTACGAAGTCGTCCGGATCGATTGCCTGTGCTAGACATCTTAAATAAATTTTTGGTCTGTACTCTTCAGGTGACTGTTGTAATATGTAAGGAAGGGACTCTATTCCTGGCTGGAACATGTCCTCAAAGAAGATAGCATCATCTTTCGTTATCTCTCCTGCTTTCATCATCTGCACGAGATTCATTAGTTGACTCATACCGAAGTAACTTCTGCCATGTGCGTCCAGCACCTGTCCTGTCACGATTGCCTTGGAGTCATCTATTGTTGTGCCTGGTACTACAATATATTCAACACCAGCTTTTTTGTATGCTCTTTCTGTCCAGTCCTGCAACTGTAATGTGTATCTGCCTTCGTAAGGCTCTAGTCCCATGTAAAATATTTTCATTATTGTAATACCTCTCTATATAATTTAGGAAAAATTTCCCTGCTGTTTAAATTTCTTCTTTTATCTAATTTTTGTATACTGTGTCGCACTGTATCTATATTAGCATGAAAATTGGATTGGGTCAAATACTTTAAGCAATTTTCCAAACTATTCTGTAGATAGAATCCTGTATTTTTACCAATCTTTTCTTCTAGTATATCAACAACTTCTTGCTTTATGTTGCTTGGTAAGTGTCTGATATTTAGGTATTCCGGTGTATATAATGGTCCGATAATAAAGCTGTTGTCATGGAAACCAAAAGACTTGAGGTAGTCTACGCACTCAAATATACTTTTATAGTTCAGTATGAAATACAGCATATTAAAACTAATCTTATGATCTAGTGTTTGTATGTGTTTTAAATTTTTTGAGAAATCTTCCCATGACCCATGGTGTCTGATGTACTCGTATTCTTTCCCCATGGATTCAACACTCACTGTCCAGTGTACATTTTTAAATTTACATAACAACTGGAAAACTCCAGTTTTCGTTGAACTTAGATTTGTGTTCACTCTCAAGTGTACATCTGGGTTGTGCTCTAGCAGTAGTGTTAAAAATTCCTTGTTGTCATTCATCAGCATAGGCTCACCACCAGCAAGGTATACGTTTTTTAATTTTTTGATATTTTTAAAGACGTATTGTTTTACTTTTTCAACATTTTCTTTTTTAACTTCCTGTTTAACCTTTAGTTCCTGTGCCCATTTACTGCTGTACTGAGGTCCACAATAGACACATGCCTGGTTACACTTGTTGTTCCATCTTAGGTCCACATGTCTCAGATCAAACCCATTCCCGTCGTCCAATAACTTGTTGTCAACAGTTGTTCCTATCTCTTTTGCATAATACAGCCTACTGCTGATACTGTCAAAACTTGTAGCACGATCTTTTTCTTGGAAATAACAGCCCGAGCAACTGTTCGGAAATTGTTTGTTGAGCATCTGGCCCTTGATATTTTGATTCTCTTTTGAGTGTAAGATTGATTCTATGTCGTTTTTGTGTATGTCACCTATTGTATCTTTTGCAATTATACAATTCTTGACGGTGCCATCTGGTTCAAGCTCGAAGCCTGTCCATGGCAACACACAAAAATTTTTATCTAATAGTTTTCGGGACACATGGTTATTTAGACTCTACTTCGTTGCCGCCGTCTGGGTTTGAGTAGATATGTATATGATATCCCGCCATCGGGTTTGTTTTAACATACTTTGTAATTTTATCTAGAGTTTCTTGTGTGCCCTTGGCACCTGGGATATAACGTTGATAACAAGGTTCTTGCCTGTAATGTTTCTTTGAGAAATTATCTATCACTATGTAGCCACCCCATGTTGTTTCAAAGTCACTCAAATAATTTTCAGAATAAAAACGAAACATGTCGTCATGATTACAATTAACATTTGCTTCGGGTTCAAACACTAGTCTTATTATCATTTTTTTTTCCTTTTTTTGTTTTCTTCTGTGGATAAACACGATTTAAAAAATGAACCTAAAGAAGATTCATTTACTAATATACTTTTGTCTTTGTTGCTTGATCTCTTTTGTCTAGTAAGCAAGTACTCTGATACCCTGTATATCCTATGCAAATTTGTAACACTATTTTTCCAATGTTTATTCATAAGTGGTTCTGCAATCCTTCTAATCGCTTTTCCGTGTTTTGACTGCTTGACTCCCAGCTCGTACACTGCTCCGCCTGACTGTTTTGCTTCTAGCCACCCGTGTTCTTTTGCTTTTGAATATGTCGTCATAGTTCTCGCGGTACTTGTCGTTAACCGGTCGCGACTTTCCGTCCCATTTACCCGGCATTTTTCTTTAAGTATTCTAACATTGTTTTAGCATCAGAAACTTCAAACGGATCATTATCATCGCTGGCATTGTTCTTGCCGTCTTCAACAAATGTTTTCACAACTTCTCCGTTGTCTACCAACATAGAGTATCTCCATGATCTCATTCCAAATCCTTGTCCGGGCTTGTTAACCAACATGCCCATTCCTTGTGTGAATGCACCTTCACCGTCACCGATCGGCTTGA
>Ga0307488_10005642_pt1 | contig 10339 bp, 6 predicted proteins | sample SB02metaG_FD_202248 | JGI IMG/M metagenome (GOLD analysis project Ga0307488, IMG submission 202248) | Sea-ice brine microbial communities from Beaufort Sea near Barrow, Alaska, United States - SB 0.2 | ecosystem: Environmental > Aquatic > Marine > Coastal | place: USA: Alaska | collected 2017-05-06
TAAAGCTCTCTATTGTCAGAATTAAACTCATTAAAATGATTTATGTCTTCTATTCCTTGATAAATTAATCCTCTATTTATAAAGTTTTGAGGCCCCCAATTTATATATTTATCATTATCAAAAAGAATGCACTTAATATCGTCAACTATATTTTCGTAATATTGTATATCAGATGAGTATTTTATTAAAGAAGTGTCTTCATACTCAACACAATCAAAATTAGATGTAAAGGATTTCTTATCTAAAAAATCCCACATATTAAAAAAAGAATTTTTTTCTTGATGCTCAGATAAAAACAAACAATAACCATTTGGCGGAAGTATAATTTTTCTTCCTGAAATGTAAGATATAGCACCTATCATTTCATAGCACATTCTTATATTATTCCATCCTCCCCACCACCAATCAAAAGAAACGTATTTATTATTCACTTTTAGATGACTGAATTAATTCTCTAGGGGTTGAATAATTTAAAAATTCACGCCTATAAATAGTTTTACCATTATCAGGAGATTCGTATATATATATTTTATCCTTCATAGGGTGTAAATGGTTCTTTAAGAGTAAAATGAGTGTATAGATTATCAAAATAAGTTCCTTGATAAGCGTCTAATCTTCCGTGAATGCAACAACCTGATTCAAACATAATCATTTGTCCAGGTTCTACATCTACTCCCCACCACTGTTTGTCATGGTCTTGAATGTTTAAATTCCAAGGAGCATCTTTTCCTAGAGTAATGCTTGATGCTATGTGATGAGTATCTTGTCTATCAAAATGACTATTAAAAACAGTATCATTAGTGTAGCTTCTAACGCCATAAACAACAGCTGGAGTTAATTCTCTACCACACCATTCCTCGTGGTATCCTAACATTTTTGTTTTTATAAAATCAATAAACTCAGGATGTTGATTTATATCTTGAACAAAACTTTTTTTACCTCCATCATAATGTTCTTTCCCTTCATAAGTTTCTTCTTGTAATTTAGAACGGTCATAAAAATTAGACAATATGCTATATATAGCTGGAGGAACATCTAAAACTTGAAATCCTTTTTTAGTACTTCTTGTTATTAATTCAGGAGGCTGTGGATTATAAGGAACATAGTCTCTGTTTTCTTTTATTAAAACCATAATTTTATTTAATTAAAGTAAAATTAATAAAAATTATTGACTACATCTAAAATCAGTACAGCTATTAACACTAAAATTAATAAGACCCGCTTTGCTAGAAGGTTGAGAAACTGCTTGTTGTATTGTTCCGCAAATAGTCACACCAGCTTGATTGTATTGTACAACAGTTCCGTTACTGAAAAATTGATTTCCTTTTAAAACATCAATTTGACTAGTGTCACATTGTTTTACATTATAAAAGTACCCTGTTACTACAGGTGCTACAACCGGCGCTACAACTGGAGGTGCTAAAGGCGGCGCTACAGGAGACACTACAGGTGGCGCTACTGGAGGCGCTACTGGTGGTGCAGGTACAATAACTGGCGCTACAACCGGCGATACTACAGGAGACACTACAGGTGGCGGCGCTGTAGGCGCTGTAGGCGTAGGCGTAGGCGTAGGTACAGGTGCTGCCGGAACTGGCACTGGAACTGGCGCTACTGGAGTTGGCACTGGAGTAGGTGTCACACAAGATTGTGCGGCCAATAAAACTCCTGATGTTTGCTGTCTAACCTCTACGTTATCTGAATAAAATCCATTAGGAGCAATTACACTTAAATCAGCATTAGTATAAATAGTTGTTGCACTTGCAAAACTTGCTGTATCAAAATAATATGTATTTCTAGTTGCCATTTTTTTATTTTTAAGTGCAAGAAGTTATTGACGCTTGACCGTTACTATTATTTATTTCTATTGCTAATCCATTTCCACTTCCACACGAAGAGCCTTGATACCATACTTTAGAAGTGGTTGGTATTACATCTGGAAAAGTTTGATATTTATCAGTATTTAAATAAACAACATCAGAGTTTGCTAAACACGCAGTACTTCCACTGTGAAAATACTGAGAAGTTCCCGTTGAAGGCCCACTACTACAAGCATCAGCGGTATTGCCCCAACTTGTAGTGTAAGTAGTCATTGAAAAGGATTGTAAACAAGAAACGTAATCTTGTAAATATGCAGCAGTAGTAGTAAAGCCCTCATTAATTCCAAATATAATACCGGGTGTTCCATTAATAGAACTTCTTGAAATTCCGTATAACAATGAAGCAGTGGTACTTGGGTCTCTTCCATCAAACAAATCATTTGCTTGAGGCTGCGCGTTAGTTTTTGTTACTATTATTGTTTGACTAAGAGAAATTGCAGTATTTATATCTTCAACTGTTTTAAGATTAATTGCGTTTGGACCATATCCATTGCGCCATAAATAAACTGGTGCACTAGTAGTATTATAGCTACAACAGGTTGCAATACCACTGCCACCTACGGTAACGCCGCCGCCTTCCCAATTATTTATATACCAAGGGGCATATACAGCAGCAACTGGCGCTGGAACGGGTATAGGAGTAAACACTGGAACTGGAGTAGGAAGTACTACAGGCACTGGCACTGGTACTACAGGCACTGGCACTGGTACTACAGGCACTGGCACTGGTACTACAGGCACTGGAATAGGCACTGGAATTGGTATTGGCACTACAGGCGCTGGCTGTGGCACTGGCACAGGTATAGGAACTATTGGCGCAGGTATAGGAACTATTGGCGCAGGTATAGGTACAGGAATAGGACTTGGTGCTACAGGTACAGGGATAGGAGCAACTGGTGTTACTACTGGCACTGGAATAGGACTTGGCACTATTGGTACTGGAACAGGAGCTACCGGTGTTACTACTGGTGCAGGTATAGGACTTGGTGCTACAGGTACAGGGATAGGACTTGGTACTACTGGTGCTACTACTGGTACAGGAATAGGTGTAGGACTAACAGGTGAGGGTGCTACTGGTGTTACCACAGGCGCTGGTGTAGGAGCAACTGGTGTTACTACTGGCACTGGAATAGGACTCGGCGCTACTGGTGTTATTGGAACTGGCACTGGAATAGGCGTAGGACTAACAGGTACTACCACAGGTACAACTGGTGTAGGTGTTAAACATGTGCTACAATTAGTATGATATGATGTAGGGGTTATTGAAGTCCCTGAAAGAGAAGTTGCATACACTTCCCAACATTGTCCAGCATAATTTAATGCAGTCCCTAAAGTTAAAGAACCAGAAAGCCCAACATCAAAAAGCTGAAACGTTGTACATTGTCTTAAAGTGTAATAGAAAAGAGAAACAGGCACTGGCACTGGAATAGGCGTTGGTATAGGTGCAACTGGTGTAGGTGTAGGTATCGGCACTGGTGTTATCGGCACTGGCACTGGTGTTATTACTGGCGCTACAACCGGCACTGGAATAGGAATAGGAACGGGTATTACCACTGGAACTGGAACAGGTGCTACTGAACAAACTCCAGATGTGTCTATATTTGAAACAGTTCCTAAATTTGTAAATCTAAATATTGCTGATGAAACTCCACCACCAGTATTAGGCTCTCTTACACCAGAGTATGTGCCAGTTCCGCCTGCTCCATAAACTTTTGTTAACGCAGCATCTTCATAAAATACCGTGCTATTAACAAACGTAGTGGCAAACGAAGATGAAGCTGAATATATAAATGCATTTGTAATTGGACAATTTGCGGGACTAGCGATAGTTCCTAAAAATGATATTTGCCATATATATACAGTTGCGACTGGTACTGGAGCAACAGGCACTGGCACTGGAATTGGCACACATCCATTACAAGCATCAGATGATGAAACATCAGAAAAACATAATGATTTTGCAGTTGATTTTCTATAATCCCATATTAAATATAAATTAGTTCCTGTGCTTGGCATTAAAAAACTAGCTTCAAAATCCCCTGGAATTTGACCTGTAGTTATAGGAGCAGCGTCTTGAGCAACTGAAAGTAAAGATTGAATTTGAGCTCCTGTGTTTTGATAAAGAGTAGAAGTCCTTAAGTATTTTAATTTATTAGAAGCAGTATTAAACACATAATTATCAGTGCTTGTTTTTCTACTTATTATTGTAACATTAGCTCCATTTGCAGGGATTAAACCTGCTCCTTGAGGACCTCCTAATAAACTATATTGAGACACAATAGGATTTACGGAACTAGAAGAGAATACAACTTTTTCTGATTTTGTAGTAGAATCAAAATTACCATCACTCCATCTATAGGCGTTTGTAATAGTTTGAGTTGCTTCGTTATTGCTTGTTATAGCTATGTTATATACATTTAAAATTTCTGACAAAGGACACTCAACAGTTACTGAAATATTATCAGGAGTAAGTGATGAAGTAGAAACTGAAACTTGAGCTTCAGTAACACTAACCACGTCTTTGTTAAACGATAATGTTCCACTAGAAAATACTTCTCCTGTGGTATAAGTAATTCCATTGTAAATAATAGCAATAGTATAACCAGTTCCGCTAATAGCTTTTTCCGTTACTATATTATCACTGTTTAATTCTGTAACTACTAAATTAGTTGATGACAATTCAGAAGATATGTCATCCGTACCCTCTGGAGGTATAACGTAATTTACATTAACAACTCCTACAAATCCAGTTACATCTACGCAATAATTTGTAGGTACGTTTGGAGTAAGTGTTAAGTCTCTTTCTATTCCACAATTTATACAAACTTCAGGAACAGCAGGCTGTCCATAAATGTTAGAAGACAAAACATATTCATTCATATAAGGGTCAAAGCCCCCTATTTTTTGAGTATTAAAGCTATCAATAAATAAATCTCTAAACCAACCTCTCATTCCGGCTTCTGAAATAACTTGTAATTGTTCAGATTGACCACGGTCTCCAGTAAGGCTTATAACAGCGCCTCTTTTTGCGTCAGTAAAATATTTAGTTCTTCCCCATACGGCAAAGCTTTCAGGATTATTACTTATTCCAAATTCTTCTATTCTAGCTATTTGTTTTCCTAAAACTTGAGGAACAGCAGTAATTACTCCACCCCCAACTGCATCACTTAATAAGTTTACACCAGCTAAAACATAAGATATTTTATCTTCTTGTAATACAAGAATATCTGTTTCTCTTGCAAATAATTTTTGAATAGGTCCAAAAGTATCTTCTAATGGTTTAAAGTTGGCTAATCCAAGGTTAAACTCATTTAATTTATTAGTGTTTGTTTCGTCATTATAAACTCCACTATAAGTAAGGTCGGCAAATCTATTAGCTTCTTTAAATAAAGTATTAGTTGTGGTAGTAACTTTACTTCCAAACCCTAAAGGCTTACCATTAACAGCATCTCTTATTTTATAACTTTCAACACCATTACCAAAAGAAAAACAATTAAAAAATCCGGTGTTGCATATAGCCGATATACCGGCTGATTGATTTTGTAAATTACCTTGATGATGTCCTAAATTATTAATAGGAAACGATAAGTCATTTTCATACCATATATCGGGAGCTGAATCTAAGGGTTGTGTTTCAAAAACTAATCCATCTCCTGCTCTAAGAATACTTATTTGAGCATTTACAAATGACCTTTTGTCGTTACTGCTACCACAAGAACTTGTTCCTGTTATGAGTAAAAAAACTTGATTAGTAGTAGTGTTTCTATAAAAGAAATAATAGTTAGTACTAAGTGAAAAAGATGTGTCTGCAGCTCCTGGGTCTGCTGGTCCTTCGTTATAACCCGGATATCCAGGTAAAAAAGATGCTGTAGAAACTTCATTTGATATAGCTGCATTCCCTGCTGTTGAACCTGTATTATTAATAACGGTTTGAATTCCATCATTTAATCTTTCAGCTATATTATCTCCTATAAACCAATTATAAATAGCAGGGACATTTCCGCTAGGAAGATATGTCTTAGAAGAAGTAAGAGTTAATTTTAAATTATAAATTCTTGTATTACAGGTTGATGTTCCGTTTCTTGATTGATTTATGTCTATGGTAATTCTACTTCCTTCTGGAATAGTATAATTATTATAGGTTGAACCTGAAATATTAGGGTCAGCTCCAACTAAACTTAAATTATATTTTAGCAAAGGATAGTTGTCACTTCCATTAGCAGACCGAGCTTGACTGTAAGCTAAATCTACAGTTGCATTATCTTCAAAAGTGCTATTAAAATTACTGGGATTAATTTTCATATAAACTCCTCCAGGAATAGGAGTGTTTATAGGATTACCATCAGCATCATTTACTCCAGTTGGAATAGTTAAAAAGTTTGAAGACTGTGCTTTTTTTTCTAAAACAGTAGCAACTGGACAAGTTTGAGTAGCTCCATCGCTATCTCTTTTAACTATTAACCTATCACCTTCTTCAACTTTTCCAGCGTTATCTCCTTCTAATAAATAATAAACTGAATTATTAGTAGGGTCATTAAAAAAAGTTGTAACAAAAATAGTTTCGTAAGTATCTTCGCTAGGTTTTAAAACAAATTTATATCTAGTAGCCCAGTTTGGAGCTAATTGTTGAGGAGGTATAGTTACTTTTAATTCATTTCTATTAACAGAATTTATACAAGGAACTTGTATGGTATTTTGAGGACTAACTAAAGCTGTAGTTGAACGATTAAATTCATCCATATAAACTAATCCTACCTCATAACCTCTATTACTATGTAAACTCCCTGGATTAGAAATTTTCTGAAAACGAGCTTCATGCTGAATAATGCTATAAAATTCAATAGCACCTATTCCCGTATTAGTATTTGAAAAATTCATACCCACAGTTTGAAATCCTATGGCATTGCTTCCAGGAGTAGATATTATTTCTAAAGGTCCATTAAATTGATTTACGCCACTTTGAGTTTTTTCATGAGTACCTCCTAAGTTTTGAGGTATGTTAGCATTAGTAAAATCTGTCAATGTAACTCCAAGAGATGCATTAGGAACAGTTTGAATGTTTGCAACTGTACCTACTTTTTCTATAAAATCAGTACTTGTAGCTAAATCATATACATTAGCAAAGTCAGTAGGAAGAATGTATTCAAAAGAAACACTTACATTTAAAGTGGTTGAGCTAGGTAGGTCTAAAGAATTAGACCAAGAGTTATGAGTAAAAGTATAAGACAAGTCAATTGAACTTCCTTGACTTAAAACAATACCGGTTAAATCAACATAAACAACAGCATTTTCTATATCAGTAATTCCAATTCCTATAGGAGCATTGTAAACACCTACTCCAGTGGTAGTCGTTAATTCTTCTAATCCAATATTTGTAGATAATAAACTAGCAACATATTCTAATTTTAAATTATTGTTAAACCTATCTACTAAATTATATCCTTCTAAATAGTTACCATATACCAATCTATTTCCCATTAGGGTTTGTGATTTGGCTGTTCTTGGAACGTTATCGTAAAGTCTTAATATTTCAGATTCGGGTAATAACGTAAATATTTTGCTGTCAGAAAAAGTAAAACTATAATTAGTATCATCTGCATATCCTAAGTTTTCTTTATTAAATTTTTCAATTACTTTTATAAATGTACTTGTACTTTCTTTAAATAACAATTCAATAGCAACAACTAATGGTCCGCCTGAATTATAAGTAACTATAGCTGCATTAGCACTGTTTACCATTCCTTCGTTAAGAAAACTATTGGTACTTAAATTAAAAGAACCTGGGTCAAAAGCTGGTTTACTAAATTGAGATATAGCAGAATATTCTCCATTTGCATATTGATATCTATAAGAAAATGATATAAACCTTGTTTCTAAAAAGTTTTCATTTAGTCCAGGTAATATTAAAGTTTGAATAGTTGGAGATGTAACCGGAGGCCTTTTAATAACTAAAATAGACTCTGCACTAAATTGGTCTAAATTATTTACGGGTTCAGGATAATTCTTAGTTATATCAATTACCCTTGGAGGATTAATGTTATCTGTAAAAAATAATAAATTATCTACTAAATTAATTCCTGTTATTAAATAAGATAGATTAAAATCTAAAGTAGTGTTTGAGTTATTTCCAGAGTTTATACTAATTACATGATACTTTAAAGTATTAGTATTAGTGTTGTAAGAAAGTATTAAATCTAATTCACCACTTAATCCATCCGTAAACCTTGGGTCATGAACAAACCAGTATAAAGTTTCATTAGCGCCATCTTCAAAAGCGCCTATACATTTTGCGTTTAAACTTAAAGAAACTCCATTATAAGATAAAGCAGTTAGAAGAGTATTACCTTTTGAATTTTCTACAGCTCCTATTTCAGAGTCTTCAGTTGAACCTAATCTAACATTTAACGCATCAATGTATTCACCTTGAGGCACAAGCCTTTCGTCAAGGCTTTTATTCATACGTCCTCTTATAAAATTTCTGGTAATATTTGCCATGCTTATTTAATCCACTTGTTATCTCCCCTTAAATTCATTAATAATCTACCAGGGTGAATATTGCTAAGTCTTATTTTTGCGTTTCTTAAAAGCGCTGATTTGTCTTTTCTAGCTCTATTTATTATGTATTCTTGAACATTAAATTTACTATTTAATAAGGCGTATTTTATTGCAGCATAAATATACTCTTCAAAAAGTTTATTTACAGTAACTAAAGAGTCATTGCCACTCTCCATACCATCTGAAACATATTCTAAAACACAATTTTCATTTAACATAGTCGAATCAAAATTAATTACACCTGCTTTTTTATCAATTCTAAAAGTTGGATTAACATTAGCCGTTTCAGTATTTAAACCATATCTAGCACCTATAGAGTATTCAGCAAATCCACCAGTTGTACTGTTATCAGCAACCTGGTCTGAAGCATTATTTTGATTTAAATATATGCTATTTTGTTGTCCATTTTTTCTTTCAGTATCTAAAGAAGACGCATCAGTTATAATAGTTCCGTCACCATTAAAACTTAAAGCTCCTGTATTACTTTGTAAATAAGAAATAGCTGAATTAACTTGTATGTTTTCATTAAGAGGTCTAAGCCAACCATTTTTATATAAAGAAATTCTAACCCAATTAACATAATCAGAAGGTAAAACGAAAGTTAAATTAGAGTATACCGTAAGCTCCAATGCTTTGATTTCCTTAAATGCGTCATAATTTAATTCTTGAATAGCTCTTTTAGCATGAAATAATATTTTAAATCTTTCCTCATTGTTTACAGAGGAATGGTTTCCTGTGTGTATTAATTGAAAATTGTTTACTACATCTTCCAGACTAACGTATTGATATGAACCCCAATTAGCATTAGTAGGAGCTGCCCCTGCGTTTTCGTAATATTGATATTGTGATAAGTATGCCATGCTATTGTTCTTGGTTTTCTTGTTGTTCTATTGATTGACCAAATTGTACAGCAGATATTTCCCTTATAGACATGCCTGCGTACTGTAATATTCTTGACACTAAATTATTTACATCATCTGGAGGTAACTCAAAATCTTGATAATCAGATTGAGACTGGTCAAAAATAGGTTGACCTCCCGTGAGAGAAACATAAGTCCATTTAGGGTCTTGCGGGTATCTAATGTATTGACTAACAACTCTACCTACAGAAACTATATTATTTGGATATAAAGTTAATAAATCTCCTTCTTGAGTATATGATGGAAATGTAATATTTGGAGCTGTCAATAAAGACTTATTTAGCATTGTTATTTTACTGTGATTAACTTGCTCGGCTTCATTAACTAAATTTGATGACTTGTAAATAGCATAATCAATTCCAGTTGTAATTAAAACAGAACTGTTTATTTGTATTTGATTTTCAGCAGGTATAGCTACAACAGTTAAATTAGAAACTATCCCTGGAGTTAAAGAAACAGATACAGTATCACCAACAGAAACTCCATCACTCTGAAAAGTTGCATTAGCATTAATTAAAAAATTGCCTCCATTAACTTGTGTAGTAGCCCCTGATGAAGTTATGGTTTTATATATTAAAACTTTATTTATTAAATAATAATCACTTCCTGTAGTAGATGCTGACGGAGCATAATAAAGATTACTATTAAAATTTCCTAAACTATTTGTTAAAGAAAAAGTATCTATAACTTCTTCATATCCTTTTTTAATATCAGCGTATCCAGTTCCAGATACTCTTCCATTTTCTTGGTTAACTTGAGTGTTATATCCTATAAAATATTCATCAAAAATATCTAGCTGTGCTTGTTTAGCAAACAGATTAAAGTCTGATGGAGATATGTAACCGTAATTATTCTTGTTGAGTATAGCAAGAACTGTATTTCTAACAGCGTTTATCATCGCTTTCTTTTTTACAAAGATAAGCAAAAAAAAAGAGGTCAATTATTTTTGACCTCTCTTGCTTTTATGTATTAACTATGTTAAAGTTA
>Ga0307488_10005643_pt1 | contig 10336 bp, 8 predicted proteins | sample SB02metaG_FD_202248 | JGI IMG/M metagenome (GOLD analysis project Ga0307488, IMG submission 202248) | Sea-ice brine microbial communities from Beaufort Sea near Barrow, Alaska, United States - SB 0.2 | ecosystem: Environmental > Aquatic > Marine > Coastal | place: USA: Alaska | collected 2017-05-06
CATCCGCGATATTAGTAATTCTGATAATTTATATGATGATGCACTAGACATTTCCATCAACCCCATTTTACCGTCCGGCCTAATATTAAATTCCTTGACCGGCGATATTAGTGGCACGCCAGTAAATACCCAAGACAATACCTCGTATACAATAACACTAACTACGAGCAGCAATTATACAAAATCAATTTCCATTGGAACAATTAATATATCCGATTTGAGTTATAATACATCATTAGAATATGAATATTTGGAAAATCAAAATCTTTTATATTTACCTGAACTTAAAAGAGGTTCTCCTATAGAACCAACTATTTTTGAGTCATATGGATTTAAATCATTTTTGTTTACCCCGCCTCTACCCAAAAATTTAATTATAAGTTTAGATAATGGTAATATAACGGGTATACCAAATTTTGCAATAGAACAAACAAATTATACATTAACTGCAACTACGACGAGTGATTATAAAAAAGAAATTCAATTAAGTATAAAAGTTGATGGATTTAATTATACAACAGATGATTTTCAAGCTCCAATTGATATTTTTCTTGATAGAAAAATTATATTACCAATTACTAAAAACGACGGCTATTCGGATTTTAGAGTATCGCCTCCTTTCCCAGCTGGGTTAGTTTTAAATAATACTGATGGAGAAGTTAGTGGTACTATTAAAAATTTTGATACTAAGGGTAAAAAATCGGTTATTATCCCATATAATATTACAGCAACCAAAAATCCGACAGTAACCGTAACAATTTTATTAAAAATATATTGTAATGACGAATGCCCTCCACCTGTAATTATTCCACGTCAAATAGGAACATTTAATACAAGAGCAATGCGCTATTCGGCGATTGTAAGTAGTAGTAGTCGCCAAAATGGGCGGATGCGTTATATTACAAATTCAGGGACAAATATTAATAGAACATATGAAGAACCGCCTAGAAATAAATTTTAACATATAAAAAGGTATAAAGGATAAAATAAGAAAAGGTATAAAAATATAAAAAATTGTTATTTTTCATATTTTTCATATATATTCTTCTATAGGATTAAATAAGAATTTCCAAATCACTCACGTTCCAATACTCAACACCACCATTTGGTAATGGCCGCTTGATAATAAACGGCATTTTCTTTTGTTCTAATTCAAGCATTGCGATAAAATACCCATCAATAACATTTAAAGGTACTTTCACAAATGCTTTTGCTCCTGAATCTAACTGTTTTGCTCGTTGACCGAGAACACGCGTCATTTCATATTTTGATAAAATTGGGGTTGTTTTATGTAATGGATCAACAATAATACCACGTCCATCACGCACAACACGTGACATTGCTTTAACCTCTTCATAATTATGTGTATTTGATTCAGTATGCATTTTTGAAATATAATTGTCACGCAATTCACTATCAAATTTTTGTAAATAAAAATCATTTTCATCATTGTCGCTATCACTATAATTTTCATCGTCATCGTCATCATCAATCGTTGGTACTATTTTTTTTGTTGTTTTTAACATTTCAATTCCAGTAATATTATTTAGTTTACCTTTAATGGTTTGTTTGCTTTTTATACTTTTAGTTGGTTTTTTACCATTTAGTAACCCCCCTTCTTCACCTTCTTCGCCTTCTTCACCTTCTTCACCTTCTTCCACTTCTTCACCTTCTTCGCCTTCTTCGCCTTCTTCGCCTTCTTCTTCCACTTCTTCCACTTCGCTATTGTTGGTTTCATCGTTGTCAATATTACTGTTCAACTCTTCATCACTTTCATTACCATCGTCAACATTTTCAATGTCACTATCATCATTGTTATCGCTATCATAATTATTCTCATTATCGCTTTCATTTTTTTCAAGTTCTGCATTAATATCAACTTCAACTAATTCTCCATTATCTGGTGTAGGCAATAAACTCGCTGTTGTATTATTATTGATACTTGAATTAATCATTCTGTCTCGTTTATGTATATATAATAAAAAAATTTTAAATCTTTTCAATTTTATAATATATATATTTTGTAATATGATAAATTAACTATTATCGGTTTTCCAAATTGTATTACAATGAACACATACATAAACATATTTCATATTAATATCATCATAGCGAATATATATAACTTCACTATTTACTTTTGTATTATCATTTGTAGATGTATTTTCTGCTAAAACGGATTTATATTGTTCATCAATCGCTTTAACACTTTCTTCTGCTTCTTCGGCACTTGCCATTGCTTCTTCAGCACTTTTATTTGCATTGTCAACGATTTTCTTTAAGGATTTCGCAGATTTCTTAATACTACTTTTACTACTGGTTCCATCGCCATTGCCTCCTCCAGTGAATCTATTTGTATTACTATGACATTCTTGATTAGGGCATTTAATTGTATTAATGCGTGGTAAAGTGGGATCATATTTTGTATATTCATTTACGATATGTGTAAATTGTTTCACACTACCTTTTAATTGTAAATCTGAAACACATATAGATTCTTCACCAATAGTTGTATCTTCATAACCACAATTACGGCAATAATAAATCAAAGTGTTGCTAACTTCGCCATCAACATCACTAATTTTTAAATAATACATATTATGACATTGAGCACAAAACTTCATCTTTGATAGGTGTATGTATTATATAATGATATGTTTTATTTTTAATTCAATTTTATATATAATATCATTATATACACAATATTAAAGATAACTTACATAATTATAATAAGTGATTACACTAATCAATACCATTCTAAATGCCGATTGTAGAAGAATATTTAAAATTAACAGCAAATTATAAAGATGAATACGGAGAGAAAACTATATTATTAATGGAAGTTGGTAGTTTTTTTGAGGTATATGCACTTATAAATCCAGACGGTAGTTATAGTGGAAGTAATATTGAAGAATTTGCCAAAATGAATGATATGGTAATAGCCAAGAAAAATATTTGTGTTGGAAAACTTCAAGTAGCGATGGCGGGCGTTGGTACTGTATATGCGGATAAATACATTCAAAGATTACAAGAATATGGGTATACAATTGTAATTTTTACACAAGATATTAATGGTAAAAATACCACACGAAGTTTATCCGAAATAATCTCTCCTGGTACCTTTTTCCCTCAAGAGACAGAACAGTTATCTAATAACATTATGTGTATATGGTTACATAAAGCAAATGGATTTCGCAAAATGCCGTCTCGGGTTACTATTGGAATTTCTAATATTGATATTTTTACAGGGAAAACATCTTTATTTCAATTTACAGCAAACTATAACCATAGTCCATCTACGTATGATGAGTTAGAACGTTATATTTCAGCATATAGGCCAAGTGAATGTATTTTTGTTGCAAATTTGCCGGATCGTTTAATAAATGATATTGTTAGTTTTGTTGGATTAGAAACATCAAAAATCCATAAAATGGAGATGTCTGATATTAATAATAGTAACAGTACTATCAATCTAAAAACAAATGAAGCATTAAAGAATGTAGAAAAACAAATATACCAAACAGAAATTTTGAAGCGTTTTTTTCCACATATTTCTTCCTTTCATGAAATGTTTCCTACACACTATATTGCAATTCAATCCTTTTGTTATTTATTAGATTTTGTCTATAAACATAGTCCTAATTTGACAAAAAGGTTAAAAGAACCTATATTTGAGAATTATACCGATCGTCTAATATTATCAAATCATACACTTAGCCAATTAAATATTATTGATGACGCAAGACATAGTGGTAAATTTCGTTCAGTGAGCAGTTTATTAAATAATTGTGTAACAACGATGGGAAAACGACAATTTCTTTATAATCTGCATTATCCTATCACAAATGGATCGGTATTAAAAACATCGTATGATGTCACTGATCATTTAATTGATAAAGGAGAAGGAAATCATCAAATCATTCGTAATAAACTAAGCCCAATTAGCGATCTTGAAAAGTTTATGCGTAAAATAGTGACTCAAAAAATATCACCTAAAAATCTTTCATCATTGGTTGATGATTTGAATAACATTGAACAATTAAATATGTATACACAAGAAGATAAATCACTATCATCATATCTATCATCGCTTGTATTAATTGGAACAACTGATTATTTTAATATTAATTTATATTGCCGGAAGATAATTAATGAAGCATTATATATATTTAACATTGAAGAATGTAAACAACTATCTGATATTAACTCAAATGATTCCATTTCAATAATTAATAAAGGTATCTCTCCTTTAATTGATGAAATGTCTAAAAAAAGTATGGATGGGCGAGAAAAGTTAGAAGCAATATGTGTATATTTTTCTAATCTTATTCAAAAATATGAGAAAGCTCCTATGAAAAAGACGTCAACTACGACAAACATCGCATCACCTTCATATATAAAAATACATGAGACGGCAAGAAACAATACGTCGTTGATTGGGACAAGCAGACGAGTCGGTTTATTAAAAAATGCAATAGGAAAAAATGATAAATCAACCGAAAGCAATGTGATCATTTCTTATTATTCCAAATTTAGTGACACTAAAGAGGAATTTACACTAAATCTCTCTGAGGTTGAATATACCACCGGAAGTGGTAGTAAATCAGATATGGTAGTAACCAGTAAAGAAATAAGAAAAATAATTAATGATACAGAAGATTCTAGAATAAAATTATTACGTGAAACACAACTATTATTCACTAAATACGTAACAGAACTTTCAAAATATGAATCTGATCTACAAAAAATAATTTATTATACGACCGAAATGGATATATTGCAATGTAAATATTATATTGCGACCAAATACAATTATTGTAAACCTAGTATCATAGAAAATACAACTTATGATAATCAATGCCGATATGAATCTTATCTATCTTTTACTGGCATCCGCCACCCATTAATAGAACATTTACAAACAAACGAATTATACGTAACAAATGATATGAAACTTGGATCAACAACAGAAACAAATGGCATTTTGCTTTATGGTACGAACGCAGTTGGAAAGACGAGCTTTATTAAATCAGTTGGGATTGCGGTAGTAATGGCTCAATCAGGACTATATGTTCCGTGTGAAACATTTGTGTATACGCCGTATCAAACCATTTTTACAAGAATTCTAGGTAATGATAATTTATTTAAAGGATTGTCCACATTTGCTGTGGAAATGACGGAACTTCGTACAATTCTAACAATGGCAAATAGTAGTAGTCTAGTGCTCGGTGATGAATTGTGTTCAGGTACAGAAAGTGATTCAGCCCTAAGTATTTTCACCGCTGGTTTGGAAATATTACATAAAAAAGAAAGTACTTTTTTATTTGCTACCCATTTTCATGAAATTGTTCATTATGCGGAAATTACTGCACTAGATAAATTAAAAATGATGCATATGGCTGTTCATTACAATAAAGAATTAAATACATTGGTTTATGATAGAAAGTTACGCGATGGGCCAGGTGAAAGTATGTATGGTTTAGAAGTATGTAAATCACTAAATTTGCCTGAAGAATTTCTAGAAAGAGCACACGATATTCGGATGAAATATAATCCAAATAGTAAAAATATGTTATCACTTTCAACAACACATTTTAATTCTAAAAAAATCGTTGCTCATTGTGAAATATGTAAAAAATATAAAGCAAGTGAAGTACACCATTTACAACATCAAAAAAATGCTAGTCCTGAAAATAATTATATTACAAATAAAAATAAACAAAGTTTTCATAAGGATCACGTAGCAAATTTGGTAAATATTTGCGAACATTGTCATAAGGAAATTCATAAAACAAATCAAGAACACAAGATTGTAAAAACCACAAATGGTTATAAAATTATGCCTCTATAAAATTAATTCTCTCTTTATATTAGATTGTAAATTATTATAATGAAAATATCAACATCATCATTATCAAAATTTAGATTAAATAAAATAAAGATTGGTAACAAAATATGCTTATTATTAATAATAATATTAATTGTATTTATGGGATATTTAATATATATTAAACTATCAAAACTGTATAATAACAAAGAAGGATATAAAGTATCTTATTTAGATGATAAAGTGTCATCGGATTTAAATTCTGTTGTAGATTTTCTTAGTGAAAAAAAGAAAATTCCACCACAGTGGCGCGATTTTTATAGTGATGGGGAAATGGGAGAAACTGATATTTATAAAGAATTACCAGATACAACAACTATTATAAATGACAGTTGTAGCACTAAAGGGATTTTACATAGTGATTATAAAGAAGATATTTGTGAAAAATATGGAAGAAACCCAAGAAAATTAGATGAAAAATGTAAAAGTATGTCGGTAACTAACTGTAAAATACCAAATTGTTGTGTTTTGTTAGATGGTAAACAATGTCGGGCAGGAAACACAAATGGGCCATTATTTTTAACAGACAAAGGGAAAGATATTGATTTTTCATTTTACTATAATAAACAAAAATGCTATGGACAATGTGATCCTAATTTTAACCCATTAAAAAAATGCGATAAATACCTTCATAATAGTGTTGGTATATCAAAGGACTGTATGACGCAGATGTTTAATAACTTTGGTTGTTCTAACCCAGAACCTGATTATTTTATTAATGATGATATGATTAAAAAATACAGTTTATCTTCTAGAAAATATGTTGAAAATCATATAAAATCTGAAGTTGGTAATTTGGCAAAAGATAGGTATAATCTAGATAATATTATTAAGTGTAAAGGAAAGCCATATGTTATTGAAAAATATAGAGATTTTAATACATTATTAACACCTGAAACGCCAGAAGAAGATATAATGAATACCTTACGCACAAAGAATCAAATTGGATTAGAACAGATTTTTTTAAATTACTATAAATAAGAGAAAAAATATACAAATACAATTATGAAATATATAGGTTAATTTATAATATGGATAATTAATTCTTACTATATTATAAATAATATAATATGAAATTTAATACTACAAAATTTAATAGTACAAAATTTAATAGTACAAAATTTAATAGTACAAAATTGTATAATAGGTTGACAAAAAATATAAGTATAAATAATAACGTAATTATTTTAATACTAGTAGCATTATTGATAGTTTTAGGCGTCTATTGGTATTATAAACAAAATGCTATCATAGAAGGCGCCGAAACAGAATACGAAGATAATTCTAAAGAAATAATGGATGGAATAACGAAGGCTTTTGAAGAAGGGGGTGTTAATTTGAATAACAATGAACAAACACTTGAAATGATGAATAAAATTAAAGAAGAATTAGGAACTGGGGAAAGCGATGTATATGATATTGAACGTATGTATGCAGAAGCATCCGATGATCTTTCGTCAAATTTAATAAATACAACACCAGACACTTATCCTGGAAAAACATTTTTAGTAGGAGGAGGAGACAAATTTAGTGATGGATTTTGTGAAACATATGGAAATAAACCGGGTTTAGATTATCAATGTAATAAATTAACCGCAGAACATTGTAATCAAGCTGATTGTTGTGTTTTTTTAAATGGAGGAAAGTGTGTAGCTGGAAGTAAAGACGGTCCTGATATTACGGTTGATAAAGTTAGTGGATTTGATATAGATTATACTTATTATTCGCATAAAAATACGTGTTATGGTAGTTGTGGAGAAGGAATGTCCCAATCGGCGAATCCTTGTTCGCTATATAAAGACGATTCTACTGCGATCTCAAAAGATTGTATAAAACGGTATTGGAAACAAACCGTATGTGGTGAAGAAGGTAATAATCCTGACTATATTACAGATGAAATGGTTGCAGGATTAAATGATTATAGTCGGAAAGCAATAAAAGAAAAAATCAAGGATATAGCAACAAATGAAAATCATTTTGATAAATGCTATGGATTAGATGAATCCAAATGGCCAGAACCTTGTTATGGAACTACACAGACTAGTTATGGGTTATCTCAACGTTGTTTAACACATTTATTTAAAGATGCTGGATGTAGTTATGAGGGCACTGTAAATCAAGCATTTGTAGATGAACATCAATTAGAGCCAAAATCAGCAATGATAAATAAATTTGCAGGATATTTTAATGGTAAAGACGTCGCCTCAAACCAAAAATGTTATGGATTTGATGATATGGCATGGCCCGATCCATGTGTAGGTGTCTCTGATGATACGTTAATTAAAGATATACCAAAACAATGTGTTATAAAAACATACAGAGATTTATATAAAGGACATTGTAATACAAATTTTTTAGAAGAATTATATGATGAAAATGACAAATTTATTAAAACCGATGATAATAACACTTTGAAAAATTTAAAAGATACACCACAAGAACATATAGAAAGAGTTAAAAATAATCATTATCATAGGTATATATGTTATGGAACGAATCCAAACGACTGGCCTACAATTAACAAGGTATCACCAGATCCATGTGAAAATGTATCCGGATTTAAGGTGGGAAAAACAGGTAAACTTGAAGGAATAAAAATAAGAGATGTTCCGATGGATTGTCGTAATCGGATAGCTGATATATTAGAACCAAATGAAGATCATAGTGCCGAAAAAATTGCAGAATTAAAATCAAGTTTAAGAGATAGAAATAGCAATCATCCCTACTTCCACTATTTATATGCTATTAAACAATAATATTTATAAAATATTTAATATATATAAAATATTTAATATATATAAAATTGATTTAAATTAAAACTATTTGGTTTTAATATAAATATAAGTATATATAACATTATACAAGATGCTTCTTCCTGTGAAATGTTTTACTTGCGGTAAAGAAATCAGCAGTTACTATCGTGCGTATGAGCGCGAAGTGCGTAAAAAGAAGTTGGCAGCAGGAATTAGTGATGTGGTGTATTTAACCAAAGTGAATACGGACAAAACGGCCGAAGGTGAAGTATTAGATAGTTTAATGATTAAGAAAATGTGTTGTCGTCGGCATATATTGACTCATGTTGAAATTGAATAAATGTATGATTTATGTATTATAGTATTATAGTATTATAGTATTATAGTATTATAGTATTATAGTATAGTATTATAGTGTATTGTGAAAATTAAGTTTTTGAATTGCCTATTTTTTATATATAATTTTTATATTCATTATATATAAATGTACACTAAGCGTAAAGGAATAAAATCAAAAAAACACCGCCATAGTGTTCATCATCCGCGTCATAGACATAGTATTCATCATCGTAAACGATCATCTACTAAAGCGATGTATACCAGACGTAAGAATAAGCGCAAAACAAGACGAACACGCAAACATCATAGACATATGAATATGAGTGGTGGTATGTCATCGTATCCCAATGCCTATATGCCGGATGCCAAAAATAGTTTTAATAATGGTTTAAAAAGTTTAGGCGACAGCTATAATGCGGGAGTTACCGGACAACCTAGTGGAAATCATTATGCGTTTAATACTAATGTAAAGGCAGCGCCGATGCCATCAAATCCTGAAGCAATACAAACAGGGGGAAATAAATCTCGTTGTAATTGTAAGGGAAAATGTAATAAAAGATGTAAATGCAAGCATAAATGCAATCATAAATGTAAATGCAAATGCAAAAATAAACATACAAGGATTGTTCAACGTGGTGGAGGACTTAGCAGTTTTATGTCAAGTATTGTTCCAGAAGATTTATTAAATATAGGGCGTTCTGTTCCTTCGGCAATTGGTCATTTGGCAGATAAATTCAATGGCGAATTATCCCATCCTTCTTCAATGGTTTATCCTACTCAACAACCCCATGTATATGACAAATCTAATAGCAGTGCTTTTATAAACCCCAGTAATATATCAACTGCCGATATTAAAGCTATATACAATGATGAAAATAATAGAGTAAGTGGGTTATAAACTATTTGTTATTTTCCTTTTTTATATTAATATTTTTATATCCTATAATTATAAATGGATTTAAAATATATTAAAAAGTTATGTACGCCGGCTGTTATTTATTTAGTTATTTCAGCAATTACGCTTTTTTTCTTAATACTTCAAAATGGAGGAAATAATCATTTTTATTGTGCTGGTTCTTATGAATGCCAAGTTCCAAATACGTCCGTTATTTTATTTCTTGAGTTTTTGTATATTGCGTTTTGGACATTCGTATTAGATTCTATATGTAAAGCAGGATATAAACAATTCTCGTGGTTTTTAGTTGTCTTTCCATTTATCTTATTTTTTGTGTTGATGGGTGGAATGATGGTTGTACAAGGTGTTAAAACAATATAAACAGTTGTATAAAAAATTAAAAATATTCTATAATGTAATGAAAATTATATAAATTATAGAATATTTTTTTTAGAATATATC
>Ga0307488_10005645_pt1 | contig 10335 bp, 8 predicted proteins | sample SB02metaG_FD_202248 | JGI IMG/M metagenome (GOLD analysis project Ga0307488, IMG submission 202248) | Sea-ice brine microbial communities from Beaufort Sea near Barrow, Alaska, United States - SB 0.2 | ecosystem: Environmental > Aquatic > Marine > Coastal | place: USA: Alaska | collected 2017-05-06
CAATTATATCTACCATTGCCTGTTCCATCTGTGCAGGCTTAGTTGACGCTTCTTGATATGCTTTAAAGAAAGCTTTTTCCAAATTATTTATTTCAGTTTTAACAACTAAATTACGCCCAGAAAATTCAGGAGATTCGACAGATTCAATAGCATAGTCGACTCCCATATCCATCAAATTACCGTCTTCACTTTTCTCTGTTGTTACATCAATAATCAGTTTTTCAAGTTTTGCATTTGTCTCCAGCATTGGCATATCAAAATTAATTGAAGCAATCGCGAATTGAGTAACTGAATTGTAGAAATCACCTTGCATTGCTGAAGTCCAATCGCCGTCAAATGATGATCCTAGAGTCATTGATTTCATTTCAAAAGTGACGCCTTCAGCGCTGACGCTAACTAAATCAGTAACACCAGAATAAGTAGTATTGTCAGAAGATGCCGCGCCTTCGCCATTCCAGCCACTGAAAGCAATTATTTCGTCGCCGCCATCTTGAGGGATGACAGTAAATTTAGGCATTATATCTTCAAAGCTAACGCCACCGAATAAACCAATATTACCTGTTACGCTATAAAATTTCTCATCGTCAGCATAAGCTAAAAATTCGCGAAATACAGAGTCATTAACTTCAGCTTTCCATGCAGACAAACCTAAGCTTAAACCGTTAAGCGTTAGAAAGGGCCCGTGTTGCGCAGAAACATTAATAGTTGCTGACAAGTCTTCAAAACTTCCTAATTCTGTGGAGTCTAATCCTAAGTCAGCAAACATAACCGGATCTATACCGACATTGACAACGGCAGAACTCGAGAACCAGCTCGTTTCGCGACTATCGATCGTGGCTATATAACCAGGCGCTGTATTTAAACTAGCAACGAAGTTATCTAGCCCTTCATTAATAGCGTTACCAGTGAACTTTGGGCTAACAAGGCCGACTAGGGCAATAGTAGCAACAGGAATAATGATTTTTTTCATATTACATCCTTTTTAGGAGTACTGAATAAGACATAAAGCGATAAGTGTGGTTGAATAAAATTCAACCTAACACCGTCCGACACGTTACATGCCAACACCTTAAATACCGCTTATCGTCTTGATTAGGTTTGATGCATAGTCTACCTGACAAAAAAACGCTTTACGACTATATATCCTTTGATAAAGATTGCACTATTATCAACGTAGGTATAATTTTAGTTACCTTTTGTTGCGGCGCTTTCTTGTTCAATAAAACGCTTAATGTTCTTTTCAAGTACAAACAAAGGAACTGAGCCATGCGCTAATACGGCATCGTGAAAATCGCGAATATCAAACTTATCACCTAACCTTTCTTCTGCCTCTGCACGCAGTTGTTTAATTTTGATTTCGCCAATTTTGTATGACAATGCCTGTGCAGGCCAAGAAATATATCGGTCAATTTCAGTACGCACGTTATGCTCAGATAATGCGGTATTTTCTAACATATAGTTCAGTGCTTTATCGCGACTCCAGCCAAACATATGCATGCCTGTGTCGACCACTAAACGGCAAGCGCGCCACATTTCATAGCTTAAACGACCAAAATTGTCATATGGGTCGTCATACATGCCCACTTCTAAACCAAGATACTCTGAGTACAAACCCCAGCCTTCGCCGAACGCCGAAATATAGGTTGAACGCCTAACTTCGGGCAATTCAGTCATTTCTGCAGCCAGTGATATTTGTAAGTGATGACCAGGAACAGCTTCATGTAAGGTCAGTGCAGGCAGCGCGTACAATGGACGCTTATCGAGCGCATAAGTGTTGACCCAATAATAGCCTGGCTGCTCGTCACTGCTCGGTGATACATACCTTCCGGTGGTATATTTAGGCGCTATGCTTTCTGGCACCGGTGCTACTCCATAAGGTGTCCGCGGTAATTTTTTGAATAATTTAGGTAACTGAGCATCCATTTTTTTAGCAATGTATGACGCCGTAATTATTAAGTCCTCTGGAGTTTGTGCATAAAAGCGTGGGTCGGTGCGCAAAAACTCGATGAATTGATTAATATTACCGTCAAACTCTAATTCATCAACAATGGTCTGCATTTCTGCCCGAATACGCGCCACCTCCGATAAGCCTAGCTGGTGGATTTCTTGAGCAGTCATATCTGTGGTGGTGTAATACTTAATACGGTTTTGATAGAAAGCCTCACCGTCGGGCCAGGTTTGTACCGAAATATCACGCTTCGCCATCGGAATATAATCGTTTGTTAGAAAATCATAAAACTGCTGATAACTCTCACTCACCTTTGCAATTGCGGATTCTGCTGCGAGTAGGGTTTCCTCGGTTTTCAGTTCCTCTGGCATGTCTGCAAAAGCCTTATAAAAAGGACTTTCGTCCGGCGTTTCGGCAATAAAGGCGAGTACCGATTCTTCATAACCTTGCAACACCGCTTTTGGCTGAACTTGGCCTACTTGCATACCTTCTTGCATATAAGCAATTTGCTGCGAAAAGTGTCCCGGCATTTCGTTTAACAACATCATATAACTAGTGAGTTGCTCTGCATTTTTAATACGAGTATTGCTAGCTTGACGACCTAATCCACTATGAAAACCATATTCAGATGTAATAGGCACCCGATATTCTTTAAATTTATGCATATCGACATAGTTTTGAATACGGTATTTTTGCATCAGCAATGTGATGTTTTCAGAATCAGATAATTGCGTTGAATCGATTTTTTCTAGAGCTGTTAATAAACGTTGAAACTCTATTGCTTGAGCGTCCAGAGCAGCTAAACTAATATCACTCAATGCACGCTTTGGTTTTTGTCCTCTGGACTTCGCCATACCAGGAGAAATTGACAATTCATATTGCCAAATCTCATTGAGTAATGGTTGCAGTTGAGTCGACGCCTGATTTTGCAAAACCTCCGCTGCTGCTGATACTTGCTCTGGTGCCTGCTGTGTTGTTGAGCCACAAGATCCTAAAGACAGCGCCACCGACACGGTCATTGCAATTGAGTAAACTAGCTTTTTCATAGAACGCTCTTATTTTATTAGTTATTGTTGAAGCGCAAAACGCTTCCTTGAATTTTGCTACTAACATTAGCCCACATGCGTCAAACATGCTATTTAACATCAGATCTTAAAAGCGTTTAAGGCTGCGTCCCTTTTACGCTGTCCAACTCAATGACTACACTTTCGCCGATAGACAACGTAATGAAACTATCATTGTTAATTTCTTTCGCCTGTTTTTCTTGTGCTAATACGGTAACTGGTTCGCCAGGTTCTTCGGCGGTCATAGGAAATGTTCCCCAATGCATGCCAATCGATTTTGTTGCATTAACGTCGGTATGAATTGTGACTGCTTCACTGGGGTTTAGATGGTATTTCTGCATAAACCACCTTGGTGCGTAACCTCCAATAGGAATAAGTGCCAAGTCGATTTTACCCAATGCGTTACCAATTTGTTTAAACTGAATGTCGTTGTAGCCAGTGTCCCCTGCAAACCAAACCGTAAAGTTACCAAAGTTAATTGACCAACTCGCCCATAAGGTTTGTAGTCGGTCGGACAGGCCGCGTCCGGACCAATGCTGGCTCGGAAGCGCTTGAATTTCAGCAGATGAAAATGAATTTTTAGCCGTCGCTTTGTTCCACCAATCCATTTCCGTCACGTCGTTAGGATTAACTCCTTCATCGATTAAATGGGCTTTTACACCTAAAGGAACATAAAATTGAATGGGTGATGTTTGTAATGCGGAATGTGTAGCGAGTTGCTTTATAGTGTCATTATCGAGGTGATCATAATGATTGTGACTAATCACTACAATATCGATGTTTGGAAGGTCCGCATAATTCATCGCATGTTCTACGTATCTTTTAGGGCCCGCAAATGACAAGGGTGAAGCGCGGTTACTGAATATAGGATCGGTCAACAATGTGAGGCGGTTATGTTGTACTAAAAACATGGAATGACCCAACCAAGTAACCAAAGGTAAATCAGCTTCAGACTGAGCGTTATTTTTTACTTTTAATCTTTTTATATCTACAGTTTGAATAGGAACTTGATTAGCTAAAGATGCATGGTCAGCCCATTCTTCATCTCCTAAAAGCCTCATTTCCAAGAAATCGAAAAAATTTTTGTCATTGTCTTCAACATATAAATTCTTAAATCCGTCTTTCGTGTAGTGGTTTTTTTTGGATATCTTTTTGCTGCCGGCTCCACTTTTTATAAGTGCCCTATCTTTATCCGTATTATGAGTATTAGCATTCTGGCAACCTGAGAGCACAAGCAGCATAATCCATAATGTTGAGTAAGTAATGGCGCGGAGTGCGGCTTCTTTCATATTTCTATACTCGACATAAGTTCACGCATAGCTATGATGACATCGTCTTCGCCGCCTTGAAGTATGCTCGAAATAGCAAAACCTTGAGTGAAGCAGGTAAGCTGTAACGCAACCGATTCTATATTGATTGTCGATTGAATTTGCTGATGTTTTTGTGCCCTCTCTAAGCAAGCTATAAAACACAGCTGCAATGCATCATAATAATGTCGAGCAATAGATTGCACCGTTTCATCATTCCTACCAAGCTCACTAATGCAATTCACTAACAGGCAACCTTGCTTCGATATCAGCCGATGATAAGCGCTAAAATAATCGTAAATAGCGGTTGTTCCAGAATCTGCGCGCGCCACTAAACTTTCCTGACACGCCAACAACTGATGCGCAATGTAATGCTGCAGTACGGCATGTAAAAAGTCCTGCTTGCTTTTGAATTCAATATAAAATGCACGCCGATTAAATTGTGTTCGTGCAATAATTTCTTCCATCGAAGCTTTCGCATATCCCTGTTGTGTAAAGATATCAGCCGCATAGGTCAGAATTTCGGGCAAGTCATATTGAGCCTGTTTCGGCATGTTGGGCCTCTTTTCTGCACATCAAATGGTGTTTCATTTTAAGTTAAGCTACTTTACATGCGTAAATAGGTAACTTAACAAAACAAGAATAAGTATTCTTTAATTTCACTATAGCGATATATAGCAGTTTTTTTGATAAAAACCAAATTTGGCCTAGATTTTTCCCTCGTTTTTTTTCTTATGACATAGCCATTTGAGTAGGAAGCAGCTAAAACGTTTACCGAAGTTAATTTCCAAATTGGTTTAGTTTTGGCAAATCAAGCAGTGAGCCGACTTCGAATAAAGGTGCTTTTTGGGTGGGAATTTTGCTAATCGATAGACAAATACGAGGCTAAAAATATGAAGAGAGTTGCGGTTATTATCGACTCGCTTGTTGGTGGTGCTGAGCGAGTTATGCATACACTTGCCCAAGAAATGATTGCATAAGGGAGTAAAGTGACGTTCTTTTCATTGAAGGAAAATGTTGACCATATCGTGGCAGATGACATATTGCTGGATGACTTATCTCAATCCTTAGTTCCACCGCAGGATCAGCATTAATTAGCTCTTGCTAGTGCTCTAAACGCTAATATCAATTCAAGTGATGCAAAAACACTTTGTAAAATCAATGCAAAAGATGTGGCTACACCCTATTTGGCCTTTGTTAACTTAATTTGTAAAATAATGATTTTTAATCGCTGACCAATGCTCACCAAATTGATGGGTTGGTTTGCGTTCAAATTTAGTGCGAACAAATTGGTTAATCTTACCATCAACAAAACAAATCAACATATTAGCAAGGATGGCTTCATCAACATCCATCGACTTGCCTTCACGCAGTTTACGCTCACGCAATATCTGCTTTAGAATTGATGCAAAAGAAGTGGCAGCATTTTATATAGCAAGTTGTTAAAACTTTTTATGCTGGATTTGAATGAATATTTTCAGGCAATCTAAAGCTTCATGTTATGAGACGTTAATACGTGCTAACCTTAACTTCAAAGAGACTATCAACATCTTAAATATGCAAACCGTTTACTTCGACCTCCTTCATTTATATTATTTGCCTCAGTTTCTGCCGGTAGCTCAGGTCCTTTTGGATAAAGGCGCTAAGGTGTTGTTTGTTGTCTATGCTAAAAGTGATGTAGTCGATATAACTAAACAAGCGCTTAACGACGAAAATTTTGACTATGTTGTGGTAGGCGGTGAAAAAAGTGCAATCGAGCATTATTTAAGCAAGAAGCCAGACTGGGTGATTTTTGGTAATGCTCCCTCTAGTAATTACATAGCTCTAAAAGGACTGCCCGTCAAAATGGCATTTATGCAACACGGCATAGGGCCTAAAGCTTGCTATTATTCTTCAAGTGAATTTCCGTTTGATGCGAGATTTGTTGAGGGAGATACACGTAAACAACGTTTGCAAAAAATGTTTCCTAAAGCAACTTTCGTCGATGTTGGTTATGCTAAATTAGACTCATTATTTAATGGTAAAGACGAACCTATATCTTTAAGAGCTTTAGGGCTGAATCCTAACAAAAAGACATTGCTCTATGCCCCTACTTTTTATCCTTCCAGTATTGAATGCTTTGGCGGAGATTGGCCCCAATCATTGGCTAATTATAATCTAATAATAAAACCTCATTTTTTTAGTTTAACTAAATCTAAATATTCGAAACAAAGGGCTTTATTAGACGAATGGTCAAAATATGATAACGTTTATCTGAGTCCAGTAAACTGCTATTCATTGTTACCTTTTATGCAAGTTTCTGATGTTCTTTTATCTGAGGCATCATCAACCGTATTTGAATTTTCTGCATTAGATAAACCCACAGTTTGGTGCGATTTTTACCACGTTAGATGGAGCTACAAAGGGCTATTTAAATTCAGGTTTGCCGAACGTATGGACAAAGATCTTAGTTTATTTGATAGGCTGTGTGAGCGAGCAAAAAGCCCAAATGAGGTGTTATCAAAGATTCAGTATTGTTTGACGAATAAAGAAGAGAAATCGGCATTGAGAAAAGAAATTACATTGTCAATGACGGGCAAAACAGATGGAAAATGCAGTGAGCGTATTGTCCAATTTTTGCTAGCAAATTAAACTCAAGCGCAGTTAACTGAAACCATTTTTGTACAAACTAATTTATTCGTATAAATAGCTATCAATTTATCGACGTTATCAAATATCTTTAATAACTTCGATAATTTCAGTAGTTGAAATAGAAGGTGTTCTAGGTAGATATTTGACTTCACAAATATCTTTAAATTCTTCGAATTTACCGGCCCAATCATCACCCATTACTAAAATATCGGCTTGATGCTCAATAATATATTCACGCTTTAAATCCAACGATTCTTCTACAAATACTTGATCTATATACTTAATAGCATGAAGAATATTCATTCTACTTCGTAGAGGATAAACCGGGTTACGACCTTTTTTACTGAAATTAAGTTGATCAGATGAAATACCAACAACTAAACGATCTCCCATTTCTCTAGAGCGACGCAATATATTGACATGACCGGAGTGAAACACATCAAATGTGCCAAAAGTAATTACGGTTTTCAGAGTTGTTTCCTCTACAAAATTGAGCGTGAATTCTACTCAGATTGAGTTCATTCACTTTTTTGAGCTTAACCTAGTTTGTAAAATAATGATTTTTAATTGCAGACCAATGCTCACCAAATTGATGGGTTGGTTTGCGTTCAAATTTAGTGCGAACAAATTGGTTAATCTTACCATCAACAAAACAAATCAACATATTAGCAAGGATGGCTTCATCGACATCCATCGACTTGCCTTCACGCAGTTTACGCTCACGCAATATCTGCTTTAGCTGCGACTCTAAACGTTCAAATAATTTTGCGATACGGTCGCGCAAGCGTTCTTGTTCGCCCAATAATGCATCACCGTTAAGTAGTCGCGTAATACCTGGGTTTTTTTCAGCAAAACCAAGAATGAGATGCAGTATCAGCTGACAACGAGTCGCCGCTTCTTTCTCTTCATCCATAATCTTGTTAATGCGAGAGAAGAGAGTTTCTTCGATGAATTCGATCAAACCTTCAAACATCCGAGCTTTACTTGGAAAGTGGCGATATAGAGCCGCTTCTGAAACACCAACTTGCTCAGCTAACTTAGCCGTTGTAATTCTCTGACCATGGTTACTTTCTAACATTCCAGCGAGAGCTTGCAGGATCTGAGCGCGCCGATTAGGTCTTTTTGTTGCGGGCATGATGTTACCTATTTGCTTTTCTTATTATTTTGAATGGTTGAGTATTCACTACTCAACAACTTCAGCAACTCGATAGCTAGCGCATATTTACTAGCAGCCGGTAGGCTGATTTTATTATTCTTAGTAATGACCGTTAAGGCATTTTGATCAGAATTAAATCCTAATCCAGATAATGACACATCATTAGCCGCTATCATATTTAATTTTTTATGCTCAAGTTTCTGTTTTGCGTAGGCTTCAACATCATTTGTTTCTGCTGCAAAGCCAAGTGTGAAAGGTGGACTTGCTTGGCCAGCAACCGCTTTAAGAATATCAGGGTTTTGCTCAAACGAAAGCGTTAGCATACCGTCTTTTTTCTTCACTTTATGCGTTGGAATGTCGGCAAGTCTAAAATCGGCAACTGCGGCACAAGCAATAAAGATGTCTTGTTGTTGGATATCATGCATGACGGCATCGTGCATTTCTTGTGCGCTGGTAACGTCAATAAGCTTAACATTTGCAGGTGGTGAGATACTTACCGGGCCCGAAACAAGCGTAACATCAGCGCCCATTGTGCGAGCTGCTTGAGCTATTGCGTAGCCCATTTTTCCTGAGCTATGATTAGATATATAACGCACAGGATCCAATGCTTCACGGGTTGGTCCAGCCGTGATCATTATTTTTTTACCTGCAAACAGAGCCGGCGCCGCATTTGCTTGTTGCGCAAAATAATCAGCAATAAACGTCACAATTTCCTCTGGCTCAACCATGCGACCATAACCTATATCTCCACAAGCTTGCTCACCGCTTGCGGGGCCAATTTGCATGACGCCTCTGCTTTGTAGTTTCTGCAGATTCTCAGTGGTGGCAAGAGCAGCCCACATTTGCTGGTTCATCGCCGGCACAATTGCTATTGGCGCCGCTGTGGCTAGCGCTAGTGTGGTGAGCAAATCATCTGCAAGGCCGTATGTGAGTTTTGCCATAATATTAGCGGTTGCCGGTGCGACAACCAAAATATCAGCCCAACGAGCAAGCTCAATATGGCCCATCGCAGCTTCAGCATCTTCATCTAGCAAGCTGTTACTGACTTTGTTTCCAGATACCGCCTGCAATGCTAATGGACTGACAAACTCCTTCGCAGAATCAGTCATAACGACTCTTACATTTGCGCCTTGAGCAATAAATTTACGAACAAGGTCGGGAGTTTTATAGGCGGCTATACCACCACTAATACCAAGTAAAACGTTCTTTTGTTCAAGTTGCATATTTTGCTATAGCGAGTACAACTATGCGTTGCATTCGTTCATCAAAGGAATAGGTGAATAGCATTGTGACAAAGTTAACCAAGGAATGGAAATATGAAAATCACTAATTGGCCAAAATATGAGCGACCAAGAGAAAAATTACTGCAATTTGGCGCTGAAACATTGTCCGACGCCGAGCTACTTGCCATCGTCCTGCATACTGGAGTGAAAGGCAAAAATGCTGTTGAAATTGCGCGCGAGACCCTGAATTATTATGGTTCTGTGCGTAGTTTAATGAACGCAAGTAAAGCACAAATTACAGCTACCTTAGGTTTCGGCGTAGCAAAATATGCAACCCTAACGGCTTGCTTTGAATTAACTAAACGCTCGCTCGCTGAAAATTTACGGAAACCACATAGTTTCACGCAAGCGGATGCCGCTTCGACCTATTTATTAGCTGAGTTGCGAGATAAACCTCATGAAGTATTTTCAATGTTATTACTTGATAGCCAACATCAGCTTATTGCCTTCAGGCACATGTTTAGGGGAACGATCAACAGTGCTGCGGTTTATCCTCGAGAATTGGTTAAGCAGGCATTAGAGGATAATGCAGCAGCCGTTATTTTAGCCCACAACCATCCCAGCGGTGTTGCCGAACCCAGTCAAGCTGATATACAAATAACCCAGAGAATTAAGCGAGCCATGGAATTAATCGACGTTAGAGTCTTAGATCACTTTGTTATCGGTGACGGAACTGCGGTATCATTTGCCCAACGAGGTCTGTTATAGCTTTATATCACACATGAAAAAATGGAAAATTTGTTTAATTAATTTGGATAGGTCTACGGATAGACTAGCAGCCTGTGCCAAGCAGCTTGACGCTTATAGCTTGCCTTTTGATCGTGTTGAGGCGGTAAATGGTGACAGCCTAGATTCAACTGTAATCAATAAATTGTATAATTTTAATGACTCTTCGTATCACAAACATATGACAAAGGGGGAGTTAGGTTGTTACTTGAGCCACGTG
>Ga0307488_10005647_pt1 | contig 10333 bp, 14 predicted proteins | sample SB02metaG_FD_202248 | JGI IMG/M metagenome (GOLD analysis project Ga0307488, IMG submission 202248) | Sea-ice brine microbial communities from Beaufort Sea near Barrow, Alaska, United States - SB 0.2 | ecosystem: Environmental > Aquatic > Marine > Coastal | place: USA: Alaska | collected...
TCGATATGGTTATCTACCATATCGATATGGTCATCGTGGATATCGATATGGGATATGGGCTAATGATATGGGAGATGACAGTATCGTTGCGGTCTATTTCCCATATCGATATGGGATATCTTATCACTCTGGAGCTGAAAGGGGCTCTGCCTTCAGCTGGCGCACGGGGTCGAGGGGGAGCACACCGTCGGCCTCCTGCGGGTTGAGCTTGTAATCCTTATGTCAGAGGCTTACACTCGTCCACTTTCAGCTCAACGTAAGCACTTTGTGTGGGATGTGTTTCGTGGTTTGTGTATGAAGCATGGCTTACGTTGAGCTGAGAAGTGGACGAGTGTAAGCCCCTGCCTCATGTCCGACCATGCCATTTTCAGGGCCTGGCGGATAGCGATGGCGTCATCATAGCAGGCAATTGCACTCACGAGAAGAGTGTTCAATATGCGGTGAATGACCTGGATCCAGGCATATATTATTGCTGGTCATATGTTGCTATGAGAAGCATATATTGCTGGCCAATGAGCGCCAAGTCCCAGTCGAGGTAGAATGGAACTTGATGCCGTGGTGTCTGATGTGGTGGCGAGCGATATCAGCCAGAGAGAGAGAGACGGTTGCGCGTATATAAGGAGGCACCAGGCTTTCGCCCTGGACCCCGTGTGGAGTCCCACGCGTTTCGCGCGGAGCCGTGGCGTATTGTCCGCTATATACGCTCCTCTCTCCTCCTGCTCCATCCACGTCAGCCACTCGTGATATCAGCCAGACCCTACCCATTGCTGTCGTACTCTGCGCGGCGGCGAAACCCCTTTCCTTTCAGCCCTACTTAGAGCGCCGCAAGTTGAAATTGAAAGCAACAATGGAAGAAAGCTATTTATGATATTATGGTCTCAAGCACTGAACCCACGGGCACGTTCAAGACGAGTTTCGATACTGTCAACCTGCACCGCCCTACGAAGCCGGGTCACGTCCTCTGACGGCGGCGGGTTGTCGTTGTCCTTCGCAACCACCGCCAACTCCTCCGCTTCCGCGTTCGCAGGCACCGCCGCCACGGTGTAGTGGTGCAGGTTGAAACTGAAATCGAAGTATGAAGGCGATTCATTATATATCAGTATCAAGCACTTAAGTCCAAGCGCTCTCAACATGAGTTTCATCGGGTCGACCTGCACCATCCTACTGCGCGGGGGAGTGACGTGGCTCTGTGAAGCTGCTGCGCGTGGGCAACGAGGTTGTCGAGGGACGCATTCTCGAGGTGAGCGGACGTCACATTCTGCGGAGGTTGGCGACGGGGTCAAGCGAGGGTGCGAGCTTCAGTACGAGGAGTCACATAGGATGGGGAGGAGGAGGAGGCGGGGGATAAGACGGAGGAGGTGGAGGACGGGGAGGAGGAGAACGCGGAGGAGGAGGAGCAGGAAGCGGTGGAGGAGGATGACTGGATGAGGAGGAGGAGGAGGAGGAGGGGGAGGAGGAGGAGGAGGAGGAGGAGCCGAAAGAGGAGGTGAGAGGAGACGACCGCTAGGACACCGATGAGTCGCTGCTGGAGCGCGTCAATCGCTGAGCGCGTCGCCACCTTGCAGACGAAGAACAGCTGTCGTGGAAGCCCAATCGCCAAACGAGTGGAAATCTAGGAAAATCCGAACCCTTCTGAATGCGAGCGGCGGCGCGTGTATCGGGAGCCCGGGCGGGTCAGGCGGCGCGCGCACACGCGCCACATCAGGTCCCGTAGCCTTCAATGAGTTCCCGCGGTGGCTCATTGCTCATGTCCCCGAGGAACCGAGTGTGAAACGAGGGACGTCAGTGGTTTCAGCGGCAACAATTGTTGCCCCTGAAGCAACCTCGGCTGTGACGTCTTACATCGAGCTAAAAGGGGACGAGTGGCCAGACCAGTGACGAGGAAGGCGGATGGAGTGAGCGTGTGCGGATACGCAGCCTGCGGGCGCGCACCCCCAGGACATCATCGATGGAAGTGAGCGAGTCGAGGCGGCGCAGCGAGCAGCCGATTTCCGCGAGGCTCGAGCCGAACAATTTATTCAGCGTGTCGTTACTGCCGTTGAGTCCGCTGAATTCATACCGCGAGAGGGAGTTGGCTCGGGAGATGGCAACCGCCGACATGAACAGGAGTGGGTGGAGGGGCAGGTGGAGGACTCGAGGTTGGGGTCTGGTGACTGGACGGTCCGTGACGGCACAAGAATGGCGCGCGGAAGGCATTCAGCAGCGTTTGTGAAAGCCGTTTTTTGGATTGAGCGGTTGCCAGTATAAAACTGCGACGTGGCATAACACGTGGCATCTGATCTCTCTCCGCGCTTATTTTCGGACGTTTCCTTTTCGCTGAAGATGTCAAGAACAATCCCTTTTCGCTCAACGCAACAGAAGACCCCATCTGCCCGGCACAAGTGCCACGGATGGCGAGCGCCGGCGAAGTGGCATGGACGCAGCCGTCGCACCAGGTGCGCCAAGCCCCCATTACTCCTGCCCTCCGCCGCCGCCGCCCTGTCCCCCGCCCTCCCTCCCGCCCTTCCACAATTCTCTTCGGGGGCAAAACTTGCGAAGTTCTTTTGGCTTGACATGGGTGCCGTGTTCACTCCGTTGCGCACTCCCGACCCGGACGCTATCGCGCCCGCTTTAATGTGATAGGTAACGTACCGCGACGCCGCCTCCCTGCCTTCACCGCCTCCCGCCCCAACCTCCCCGCTTCCCTTCCACCAACTACTCGGGGTTAGTAACAGTTTTGCCGAAGGTTTGGCAAACGTTGAAGATTTAGAGGGTGCCCATTCGAACTCCTTTGCGCATTGAACCTGACCCTAACTAACGCCTTCGCTCCCGCTTCGATGGGATAGGTGGCGTATCGCGACGCCCCGTCGGGCGCACGCGAGCTGGAGGTGACGGCGAGCCTGCCGGGCGTGAGCAGCGCGGCGGAGTGTGCGGTCGGGCTCGAGCGTGGGGAGGTCACTGAAGGTGGGGCCTCGAGCCCAACACTATTCAACTGTGTGCATGTATGCCTTGTCAGCTCAACTCGATGACTGACTAATTTCGTCCTCTTCGGCTCTTGCTAAGTCGCCACGGGAGCTAGTGCAAGGCCCTGGCTTGAGGCGCTGGGGAGGATCATGATGGGTGGCGCATCGTGGTGGAGGCGGGGCCGTCCAGACCTTCCCTTGGCAGCTCAACTCGAGCCGTGCACAGCTGTAGTTGTGTCCCTGAAACCACACTCAAGTCAACCCATCTGACTGTCTGAACACCTCGGAGATGCTTATGTGGAACTAGCACGAGTGCAAGGCCGTGGACGGAGGTGGCGTCGGCCGGGCTACGGCTTCTAGTGGCGTTGCCGCCCGGCTCTGCCGCCGTGCGGGACCTCGGTACGCCACGGGAGAGGGAGTCGCTCCACGTCAAGTTCTCCAAAAAGAAGGCAGGGGCTTACACTCGTCCACTTCTAAGCTCAACCTGAGCCGTTTTTGTCACTGAAACTGTATGAGACCACGCAATGTATCCGTAAACAGTGCTGACGTCCAGCTGAAAAGTGGACAAGTGTAAGCCCCTGGAAGAAGGCCGTACTGACCGTGCGGGCCACCACTCAGGACGCCGCTGGGGTTGGCCGCGACGGGGTCACCCCGGCACCTGCGGTGGTGGTAGTTGCTCCGGTGGTGGCACCGGTTGCAGCGTCGGCGGCGGTGAAATCCGCGGCGGCGGAGGCGGCGGCGGATGTGTGGGCGGCGGCGGCGGCGGCGGCGGCGGCACCGCAAGAGACTGCTCTGGACATCACTGCTTCCCCCGCCGCCCCGGCCACTACTGCCTCCCTCACTGCCGCCGCCACGGCTTCCCCGGCCGCCGCCGCCACCGCCGCCATGCCCGAATCCGAGCGGCGGCTACGCCAGCGCGCGGCGGCAATGTGGCTGTCGGCTGGCGGCGGCGCGTGCAGCTCTGAGGACGGTGCCGGCGCCGACACCCCGGAGTCGGTCCGTTGGCGAAGCGCCTACGTCGAGGCAGGCTTTGCACTGCCAGGGCACCCTGTTCAGCTTTCACATGACTATTCTGTCAGGGTGTTACGTAGAGTAGTTTCGGGGGGAACCAGCCGCGGGAACCAGCTAAGGGTACCTGATTAGGGAGCTGATGTCCGGCCCTGCGTTGAATAAGCGGGGACTTACGTGGAGTGGTTTAGGGGTGAAAAGGCTTAAGGTTTATGTGTGAACAGGGAGCTATCCGGGGACCGCGCTCATGCAGTGGGCCAAACACGCGAAGACGACAGCAGTCCCCGTGTACCTCGAACGACTGTGTGTGCAGAGTGCTTGTTCACACGCCGCTGGTGGCGGGAACCGAGAGGTGTTGGAGTGGCTGCACAACACCGGCTGCCCGTGGGATGCTTGGACGGCGCGTGCGGCTGCTGCGGGCGGGCACTTGGAAGTGTTGACATTTCTGCACAGTCATGGATGCCTGTGGAATTTGTTGACGTGTGCGTTCGCCGCTCGGTCCGGGCACCGGCGCGTGTTGCAGTGGGCGCGGGAGCAGCACTGCCCGTGGGACTGGGTGACACTGGCATGGGCCGCTGAGAGCGGGCACTTGGCGGTGTTGCAGTGGGTACGGGAGAACGACGCGACCGGCGAGGTTTGGAGCGCGAACCGCGTGCGTACCTGGTCCCATGGTCCCAGGAAGCAGGAGGTGCTAACTTGGCTGGATCAGCTCGGTGCTCCGTGAAGAGACTCTTACATATTTTTGCAGAATGTTTCTGAGGGACGGCGTCGGCACTCCATGAAGCGACGAACAATGGTAATGATGAGGCACTTCATCATGGACATCGTCTTGCCGACAACGCTGTGTGCATGAACTCATTCGCCCGGGCGCCTGGCAGCCTGAAGGAAATCGCGTATGGGTGGTGAGCGGTGAAAATGCCCTCGCCTAGTGGCTCGACACATCACTATAATACAACTGATAAAGAGAGAAGCTTCCGCGTGTACAAGGAGGCTCCCTCACTTACCTGGCAGCATGAACGACGTCTCATGTGGTAGTTAGCGCTAAAGACGCCGTGTTGTGTAATACGATGCGTGAGCACTCCGTCCACCGCGCAACAGCGCTTCGATCCGCCCGTACCCGCAGCCTTCCATACCGTGCATCTTACTCCTCTCCAGTCAAAAGTAACTTCGATACCAGCCTGCCAGCTCCCGACGACGGGGACCTGCTTTTGCTGAGGGTCCCAACGCGCGGGGGGACTGTGCGCCCCACCAGGCTCCGCGCGCCAGTCTGCCGCGGCCGCCGCAGGAACCAGTGCCGCACGCGCTGCCTCCACCTCCCCTCGCTGGACGCCCCCATACCCGATCACGACAGCGGCTCCGTGAAAAACTAGACCTGCCAGCTCCTTGGAAGGAGCCGAATACTACGTGTAAGTAAGAACAGGGTTGCCCCCCAGCAAAAGCCACGAGAAAAGAGCGCGCCACACAAGTGCCCGCACGCCCACGACTGCCGCCGCCGCCGCCATCGCCAACTCACGCGCCGCCGCCTCATCCGGTCGCCCCTCGACGCCTGTCCGCAGATCCGATGACAACCGCGCCGGAAGGCGACCCTCCCCCGTCGTTGCTGCTCGGCCCCCTGCTTGGGCGCCTGCCAGCCGACCTGCTGCAGCAGGAGGTGCTGCGGCGGCTGAGCCCCACGGATATCGCCTCGCTCGCGGGGGCGGGGCGCGGGTGCGCGGCGGCGGTGGCGGCGACCGCGCTCATGCAGTGGGCTAAACGCGCGAAACTGACACCCCTATATCACCTCGGTTACTACCTCCCACCGCTGTGTGTGAAGGTGGCCTGTTCATACGCCGCTCGTGGCGGAAACCAGGAGGTGTTGGAGTGGCTGCACAACTCCGGCTGCCCATGGGATGTGACGACGTGTGAGATCGCCGCTAGGGGCGGGCACCTGGCGATGCTGCAGTGGGCGCGGGAGCAGGGCTGCCCGTGGGACAGGTGGACCTGTGCATACGCCGCTCGGTCCGGGCACCTGCGCGTGCTGCAGTGGGCGCGGGAGCACCACTGCCCGTGGGACCCCGACACGTGCAGCTGCGCCGCTGAGAACGGGCACCTGGCGGTGCTGCAATGGGCGCGGGATCACGACTGCCCGTGGGACTCGGACACCAGCATCTACGCCGCTATGGGCGGGCACCTGGAGGTGTTGCAGTGGGTGCGGGAGAACGACGCGACCGGCGAGGCTTGGAATGAAAACATCGCGCGTGACCATGCCGCTGGGCCCAGGAAGCAGGAGGTGCTGACGTGGATGGATGAGCTCAGTGCTCCGTGAAGATCCTCCAGTGAATCCAAGTAACGTGTGTTCCAGGTAAGGCGACGGTATACCACGAAGCGACGAACATAGACATGATGACACACTCCATGTACACCATCTTCTTTCGACAACGCTGTATACATGAAAATATTCGCCTGGGCACCTGGTTGGCAGCCTGGAAGACGTCTCGTGTGGTAGCTAGAGCTAAAGGCGCCATGTTCTGTATGCGATCATCTGAATGAATCCGTTCAACTCGCAGCGCGCCCAACGTGCCGCCCGCCGCCGCATTGTATCTGGCACCAGACTTCACTCAACCTCTCACTTTTTATGTATCAGATTTGACTTCAATACCAGCCTACCAGCTCCCGACCTAAAAGTGCCCAGCAAAAAGCTACGAGGGGAGCGCTGCCCTCACACAAGTTTCCGCGCGCCGCCCGACTTCCGCCACCGCCGCCACCGCCGCCGCCGCAGCCAACACCGCAAATGCCGCCGCCACCTTCCCTCACCCCTCGCCGCCCGCCCCAAGATCCGATGACGGCCGCGGCGCAAGGCGACCCTCCCACGGCGTTGCCGCTCGGGAACCTGCCCCCGTACCTCTTTCAGCAGGAGGTGCTGCGGCGGCTGGGCCCCAGGGCTCTCGCCATGTTTGCGCGGGCGTCGCACGGTTGCGCGGCGGCGGTGGCGGCGACCGCGCTCATGACGTGGGCATACCACACGAAGAGGACAGTCACTGGGCGCATCTTCCACCACCCACCGCTGTGTTTGGAGGTGGCCTGTTCACATGCGGCTCGTTGTGGGAACCGAGAAGTGTTGGAGTGGCTGCACGACACAGGCTGCCCGTGGAATGTCAAGACAACGTGTGCGGCTGCTGGTGCCGGGCACCTGGAGGTGGTGAAGTGGCTGCACAACCAAGGATGCCCCTGGGATGTGTGGACGTGTGCGTACGCCGCTCGGTCCGAGCACCTGCCCTTTCTGCAGTGGGCGCGGGAGCACCTCTGCCCGTGGAACTGGGCAACGCCGGCATGTGCCGCTCAGGGCGGGCACCTGGAGGTGCTTTAGTGGACTCGGGAGCACGATTGCCCATGGGACTATGACACTTGCAGCTTCGCCGCTGAGGCCGGGGAACTTGAGGTGCTGCAGTGGGCGGTGGAGCACGGCTGCCCGTGGACTCCGAGCACTTGCTCGCACGCTGCTCGGGCCGGGCAGCTGGAGGTGCTGCAATGGGTGCGGGAGAACGACGCGACCGGCGAGGTTTGGGACGAGGACATCGTACGTCGCTACGCCGGTGGCCCCAGGAAGCAGGAGGTGCTGACGTGGCTGCATCAACTCAGCGCGCCGTGATGAGCCTCCAACGTATCCAAACAGTTTGTCTTCGAGGTGCGACGTCAGCATTACACACAGCTAAGAAAACAACGACGAACATGGAAACGATGACGCACTCCATCTACACCATCTTCTTGCCGACAACGCTGTTACATGAAAATATTTGTGCCGTGCACCTGGCTGCCTGGAGGATGTATCGTGTGGTAGCTAGAGCTCAAGGTGCCGTCGTATGCAATACGACAAGTGAGCACTCCGTCCATCGCGCCGCCCTTCCGCCCCCGCGCCGCCCGCCCCCGCTACCTTGCATCAGGCACCTGTATCCTCTCCACTGTCTGTCAAAATTGACATCGATACCAGCCTGTCAGCTACCCAGATCAAGGAGGCTACAGGGTGCCCAGCAAAAAGCCACGAGGGGAGAGCGCCCACCACACAAGTATCCGCACGCCGCACGACTGCCATCGCCGCCGCCGCTATCGCTGCCGCCACCTGTGTTTGCCCCTTGACGCTCGCCCCCAGATACGATGCCGACGGCGGGCTCCTTGAGAAACTAGACCTGCCAGCTGCTTGGAAGGAACCGAATACTACGTGTAAGTAGGAACAGGGTTGCCCAGCCAAACGCCACTAGGGGAAAGCGCGCCACACAAGTGGCCGCACGCCCACGACTGCCGCTGTCGTCACCAACGCCAACGCGCGTGCCACCGCCACATCCCGTCGCCCCTCGCCGCTATCTCCCATATCCGATGACGACCGCGGCGCCAGACGATCCTCCCCCGTCGTTGCCGCTCGGCCCCATGCTCGGGCGCCTGCCCCCCCACCTCCTTCAGCAGGAAGTGATGCGGCGGCTGGGCCCCACGGACCTATCCTCACTCGCAGGGGCGGGGCGCGGGTGCGCGGCGGCGGTGGCGGCGACCGCGCTCATGCAGTGGGCCAAACACGCGAAGACGACCAATACCCCTGCGCACTTTGTATACGCACTCCCAGCGCTGTGCTTGCAGGCATCCTGTGCATATGCCGCTCTTGGCGGGAACCAGGAGGTGTTGGAGTGGCTGCACAGCTCCGGCTGCACGTGGGGTACGTCGACGTGTTGGGCGGCCGCTCTGGGCGGGCATCTGAACATTCTGCAGTGGGCGCGGGAGCATGGCTGCCCTTGGCACTGGTTGACCTGTGCGTCTGCCGCTTGGTCCGGACACCTGCGCGTGCTGCAGTGGGCGCGGGAGCACCACTGCCCGTGGAATGCAGACACTTCCTTATACGCCGCTCAGGCCGGGCAACTGGAGTTGCTGCAGTGGATGCGTGAGAACGACGCGACCGGCGAGGCTTGGGACCAGGGACCTCGTGCGCCACCACGCCGCTGGGCCCAGGCAGCAGAAGGTGCTGACGTGGCTAGACCAGCTCAGTGGTCTGTGAACAGCCTTCAACATATACAAGCAGCGTGTGTTCGAGGGACGGCGTCGGCACCACGCGAACCGATGAAAGCAACGACGCGCACGGAACCGATGACGCGCTCCATCTACACCATCTTCTGCCGACTTCACTGTACACATGACATCATTTGCCCGGGCAACTTACAGCCTAAAGGAACTCGCATGTGGATGATGATAGGTGGAGGTTGATAGGTGCCCTCGTCCAGTGGCTCGACACATCATTATACTCTATAGATTCATGATTTGCTCGATGCGGCCTGCACCCCGACGTACCGTTTGGTCTGTCCGCTTGAAATGGCGAATGAGAATCGCTTCAGCCGTCATCGCCGGCTTTCAGAACCGTCATGATATCATACGCCGTTTTACAGCTGCGAATGCGCTACTCGGTCCTAGAGGTAGATGAATCTAGAACACATCATCTCCCGTTTCTCATTATCATATCAGAGCTTGTCGAAAGTGGCCTCGTTGTGCGACGACGGCTCCCGGGAGGGTGGCCGGCGCGCCTTGAAGGGCGAGCGGCGCCCGAACAACCCTCCAGCGCCGCCGCTCTCGCCTCCACCGCCGCCGCGTGTGTCCGCCCCCTCCGCCCCCTCCGCCCCGCCGCCGCCGCCGCCTCCTCCTCCGCCGCTGCCGCCACCCTGCTTGGTAGGAACATATCCTCCTGCTCCTCCTCCTGCTCCTCCTCCTCCTGCTCCTCCTCCTCCTAAGGCCTGGCAGATATCGCTCGCCTGGTCATAGGATGCAATCCTACTCAAGAAACGAACGTTTGAATGCGTTGCATGACATGGCGAGCAGTATATGCCAGGCTATACCTCCTGCAGCTGCCGCGCCCTCGGCTGGGCCCTCGGGACGGGGAGATCCGAAACCAGGGGCTCCCCCGAGGCCCGGGCTGCTGGTGCTGCCGGCGCCGGTGCGATGAAGCCCCGCCGTGCGCTGCCGCCGCGAGATAGGGCCCAACAGATATTGCTCGCCGCATCATAGGATGCCATTGAGCTGAAACGGGGGCCAGGGCGAGCTCATGTTGGCTACTTATACACGCGGAATTGTCTCTTTCTCTCTCTGACATGGAACCAATATTTGAGGGTGCAAACAGTTTGTCGATGATGTGGCGGGCAATAACTGGCAGGCCGCACCGTGCGCTGTCCCGAACCTCCTGCTTGAAGTAGCTGGCGAAGGAGCCACCGGCTTCGCCTTCACCGCCGAGGGCGGGGGAATCGGTCGAGTCGGGCGAGGGGGGAGAGCCGCTTGTGTTACACGCCGCTGCCGCCCCCGCCGCCCCCGCCGCCGCCCCCGCTGCCGCCCCGGCCCGCGTCCCGTGCCCAGCCCCCGCCGCTGCCCCCGACGCCATG
>Ga0307488_10005648_pt1 | contig 10332 bp, 17 predicted proteins | sample SB02metaG_FD_202248 | JGI IMG/M metagenome (GOLD analysis project Ga0307488, IMG submission 202248) | Sea-ice brine microbial communities from Beaufort Sea near Barrow, Alaska, United States - SB 0.2 | ecosystem: Environmental > Aquatic > Marine > Coastal | place: USA: Alaska | collected...
TAGTATGTATATACCCTATTGTACCATTCGTTACGCCATTCATCGTATTCATGTGGCCACACGTCAAACTGCTGATATGTTTCGCCGCCTAGTTCCATACCGTCATCGCCGCGACTGCACATAAAGATGTGGCCTTCACGTATATCTGTGCCGTAGATTGCGTTGTGTGCTTCTGCATACGCTACTAGCTGTAGGAAGTAGTTCTGTACATACTCTAGTTTCTTAGGCTTGTTGGTCTGTTTAAAGTCCATGATGCAAGGTTGGCCTTTGTACTGTCCAACTAAGTCAGTTGTGCCTGCATACATCTGCGGAACATAAAGAGCAACCTCGCTGCCCCAAATCTCATCTACATCGCCCATTGCGTGTTCTAAGACTTGCTGTGCCATTGCGTGTGCTTTCTTAGCAAATGGGTTACTACCTGGAGTAGGCATTACACCTGTATCTACGTAGTCTTCCAAATACTTGTGCATACGTGTACCAACACCAGCAGCTTCAGTAACAATCTCTTGTGCTTTAGTTTCTCCTACACGTCTGCGCCATGCAATGAGTCCTGTCTTGTCGCTAGTAGCATCGAGGATAGTTGTAACGCTTGCAACAGCGCCGCCGTCGGGCGTCATGTACTTGCGCTTGCCTTCTATCTGTTTACGTGAAATAGGTTGATAATCGTATTTTTTAGTTATCAGACTCATCTCGGTCCTCCTGAATAGGAATGGTATCCCAGTGAGCATATCCAAAGTCTTCTGAATAATAAGGATTTACACTGCTAAATCCGTTTTCAGCATCTACACTTTGTACTTCGGGTACAAAGTGTTTAATCATATTTTCAACACCATATCGCAGTGTTGCTGTTGATCCCGAACATCCCGAACATGCGCCTTGCAATTCTAATTGCAAATGCCCGTCAGCATATGATGTAAACTCAATGTTGCCTCCGTGCTCTGCAACACTAGGCTTTACATGAGTCTCAATTAGTTCTTTAATTTGTGTGATGATTTCTTCATCAGTTCTTTGTGTCATAAAAACGCTCCTATTAGTGTATATATTAACATCTAATAGGAGCAATGTCAAGTATTAAATTTAAAGTTTGTCGCCTACGTCTGTTGCACGTTTAGCCATAGTACTTACATCAGCTTTAGGATCCTTCTTGCCTTGTGGGGACTCAAAGTCATTGTTACTAACTAATTCAATCTTATCTTTGTCAAAGTTTTTAGTAATACCTTCGATGCGAGGATCTGTATCATAGGCTGCTTTAAACACATCGTAATCAAACTGTTGATTTCCCATGCTTTGCATGATTGTGTTTAATTCGTCAAAAGAAATTGCTACAGTTTGATCGTCCTTGGCTTTTGTCAAAAGGACCTGTAGCAATGCTGAGGTGTCTAAACTCTCATTTACTTTTTTTTTGAAAGTATTTGTCCAATTTTACGTGAACGCTCTACGCTTTCACGTTTTGCACGACCAGCTGCTTCTTCGCCACCAGCTGCTGCTGCATCTGCGCCAAAGTCGTCGTCCATTGAAAGATCTTCTGGATTATCACTGTCACCAATGTCCATGTCACCATCAACAGTTGGTTCCATATCCATATCATCCATTCCGGGGTCTGCACCCATAGTATCCATTTCGCCGCCGCCTTCACCAGTGATAGTACCAACGCCACTAGTTAATGAAATACGTGTAGCTTCCATTGCTGTGTACATTGCTTCTAGTGCAGGCTTAACTGTGTTAACAAATGTTTCTGATTGTTCTGCACCTAGCTCGTCGCGTATAGCGTCAGCTAGTTCTAGCATTGATTCAGTTTGCATTTCTGCTGTGTCTTCCATCCAACCAGTAACACGATCTACCATGTCTTTAGCTGCCATTACTAGCTCTGCATGATCTTCAGCGCCTTCAGTAACAACCGACTCTTCTACGTGAACTTGGATAGGTGTTTCGTCAGCACGTTCTTTGATTGCTTGATTCAGTACATCAAGATACATTTTTGATTTCTGATAGTTTACACTCTTGACAACATCAAAACTTTCGTTAGTTTCAACTTGACTTAATGTTGTCCGTATTTTATTACGAGCATCTTGTAGTTGCTCTAATGTAAATGTTTCTAATTTAATGCGTTGTCCAAACTTCTTAGCTAGGCTTTCGTTAAGCATCTTAGCCGTAATTGGTTTTGCAATTTCACTTATGATCATGGTATCTCTTCCTATATGCGCTCAGCAATTATTATACATTGTATTTATCTTTTACAATATAAATTTATTTATTTTATCGACTGCAGAATACTTGCGTTCTAGAGCATCGTAGTATCTAGTTTCAATAATATTTTTTTTAAAGTCGTCTTTTGTACGTTTAATTGTATGATTATAGAATGTACAATCAGTGTCATACTTTTGATAATATTGATCTAAGTCCAATATTTCTTGTACTAAGGAATTTAAACATTCGCCCTGAGCACATATCTTGGCAATTGCCAATGCTGCGTTACGTGAGTATGTTTTGCCTAGTGATGTTTTACTAGATAAGTTATAGACTCTAAATCCATCTTCTTTTGGCGTTATGATTATTTTACCAATGCGAATACTATTGTTTTGAATCATCGGTAATGGCGTCTTGGCCAGACCAGACGATATTATTTCTTCAAGTTCTTGTTTGATTTTTTGATTGTTCATAAGCCACTACCATACAAATATTTTCATGTGTAATCTTAGTTACCATATTCTTTCGTACAAGGCTGTTAATTATGAACTGTTCTCTTTCTGTAAAACTATTCAATGACTTAACGCCAGAAGCTTTTTCTAAAACTTCTGATTCTTCATTGGTTAGAATAGTTTTTACAGTTAGATCACCTAGTTTCATTGCGATACCTTGACTACATCTCCGGGCTTAATTCCACGATCAACAGGACCTGTTGTCTTAGTATTAAGAGTTAACTTACCTGTAGGATCTTTTGCGATCATACCAGGCTTTTTTGGATCTTTTGGAACTACTGTTTTGATTTTAGTAATAGGATCGTGAAGCGTTGTTTCATCGTCGGTGTCGTCTAACACTTGTAGTTGCATATTTGCTTCTGCTAATAATTCGCTAATCTTCATTCCATTACCTCTTTCTTGGCTTTAGGTTAATTCTTTTCAGCCTTTTACTGGCTGGGTTGGCTCTTTTTGTTCTTTTACTTTTTATCTTAATGCCGCTTCCTTTAAGAGCTTTAGTCTTTTTAAATGAAGCAGATTTTTTTAAGTCTATAGGCTTAGTACAAGTACTAGGTTTAGCAACAACACGACCTTTTCTAGTGCCGCTAGTGCATCTGTATTTGCGAACGCTCTTATTGCCTTTACGGCTCCAAACTTGTGATACTGCTTCAGATATGATTTCTCTTAAATTCATCTTCTTCGGCTGCTTTTATTTAGGGCTTGTACCATTTTACTAGCTGGATTGATACGTTTTGTTTTTTTAGATTTTCTTGCCATTCTGTTGCCTAAGCGTGCTTTAGTCATTTTTAACTTAATACGCTTTTTAACATCAGGTGCTGCAAAACACTGTGCCGGTTTAGCAACGACTCTACCTTTTCGTTTGCCTGCCGTGCAACGATATTTGCGCACAACCTTCTTACCAGAACGTGCCCAAACTTGTGCTTCACTTATAATATCTCTTAACAACATATAGTTATTTAGCGAGATATTAAGGGTTCATTAAAATTACGATAACAATGGATAGTAAACTGGCAACTACTGTGCCTGCTGTGCCGATTAGCACTTTTGTGATTGACTTCTGACCGTTGATCATGTCGTTGTGTATGTTGTCAATTTTTGTTTCGACTTTGCCTAGGCGACCTTCTAGTGCTTCATAGCGTATTGCACATAAGTCGACGTGTGCTTCAAGGTTCGTTTTTTCTAATTCAGTCGTAGCTGACATCTTATTCTCCGTAAAACCTACGCTCAGTAGGTAAAGTAAACTCTAGGTTAGCCTTTGATATGTTTTAAGATGTGCCTGGTAGTTTTTATGCTACAAAGTTATTTATCAACTTTACTAAAAATTATGTTACATTTGCGCTTATCTTTGGTATAAAAAACACTCTCTTTAAATGTAGTACATTCTTCTAGGCCAGTTATAAACGGAACAAGGTCAAAGTCAGTTAGCATCATATCTACATTTAAACTATCAACATGTTCGACTGCAAATTCAACTTGCCAATAACACTCAATGTCTTTGTAATTAGAACCAAACTGTTTTAAGTCAGTTTCTATCTTCTTAATTACAAAATCTACAGGATTCGTTCTTAACCCTATCACTTGGTAAAGTGTCATAAAGTTTGCTTGTTGGTGTATTTTAGTTGTATCCTCGCCTCGACGAGCATGCGTCTGTGTAACATCAACTAGGGTTTTGATTATAAATTTATCCATACTGTATTTAAGGTCATAAAAAAAGAGCCACTTAAAAAGTGACTCTTTAGTGTGCCATTACAGCACGGTTCCTAAGGTAGTTAGGATATTATGCAGTTGCGCCGATATCTTTTGGCTTGAATTCGCAAACTGTCAAAAGTGTAGTGTTTGCTTGTGCAGCATTCCATGCTGTAACTGTGAAGTCTGCAGTTGTTTGTAAACGAATAAAAACTACTGTGTCAGCTGCTGGATCAAAGTCTGTTCCGTCTGCTGTACCAATTGCACCGATTGTACCTGCACTGTCACCAGCACCGTCTGCACCGTGTGATGTAGTTAGGTAAGCAATTGCTGCGTTTAGTTTTGCATCAGTTAGTGTGCCACCATCTGCTGTTACACTTACGATGAATTCACGACCAACACCTGAATTGCTGATACCGTTTTTCGCATAGTTAGCTGCGATGTATGTTCCTGTTAAATCTGCCATTTTATTTCTCCTAATATCTAAATGGACACCTTACGCTCAGTAAGTATGTTAAAAGTATTTAGCCTTTTTGTAAAAATCTATGTATAAAGACCCTAAAATGAAGGAAAATTATTTCTTCTTGTTTACAGATCTATTGTGTAATAATCGTAATTGCTGCACAAATCCTGGACCTGCTTGAACAATGTCATTGAGCATTTTAACTGCTGGCTGATATGCTTTAACTGCTGTGCTAGGAATACTTTCGCCATTCTGTGCTTTTTTCAAGAACAATCTAGTTTGTGCTAGATTCTTAGCACCTACAATATATCTGTATAACAATAAGTCTCTGTCATCAAATCCTATGTCGGGCGAGCTAACTGTTGGATTATTATCTTTTATTGATGTAGATTCTAAATCAAATTCTGCTACTGCTTTAGATAGATCGTCGATAATATCACTGGCTCTTAGATGTGTTCTTGCTGCAAGTATAAGGTTAGTTGCAGCAGTCCTTTTCTCCATGCCGTTAAGACTACTAAAATTAATAATTCGTCTACGCATAGATTTATACGTAGTATTTTCTATACCAAACGCACGTTCTATTGATGCAAATGTTCCTATTACATTACTTGGCACATTGCCTGTACCGACCGTAGCAATGTAAAAATGTATTTGTCTTAGAGGCACATTAGTACTTGCACGTTCTCTTGCAGCAGCTTCTGGATCTTTTAACTTACTTATTGCTGTTTCGTCACCATTTACAAAATACATAAAGTTATACATGTCAGTTGACGCAGGACGAAACTTGCTATAATTTCTATAGCCCGAACTGCGTCTTGCATAGTCTACTGCTGACTTTGCATATTTCGGAAACTGTCTTAGCATTTCGAGACATAGCATTGTTAAGTATAAGTTGCGTTTGCAATCAGTATAAGTTAACTTGCGAGCATCATTTGCATCGCGAGTCATCCTACCTTCTTCTAAGTCTCTTAAAAAATCCATTTATTATTTTTTCGCTCTTGCTCTTGCATCTGCTTGACGTGCAATATTAGCATCACTTGGTGCTGCAAAATCATCATCACCGCTATTATCTTCTGGTTCTGGCGCCGGAGCAGCTTTGTTTGGAGCAGCTTTTGCTCTTTTTATTAGCATTTGAACAATTTCTTTGTTCAATGCTGATTTTTTAATAACATCATTCATGTTGTTAGCAGCAAACCCATCGCTGCCAAATTCAGCTAACACTCTACCTAGTCTAGCAAGTGCATTCTGCATCATTATACTAGTATCATCTGACTTAGTATCGTACTCGCTCATATCTATCATTTTGCGCCCAAGGTCATTAATTTCCCTATGCTGCGGTTTAACTTCAAAGTTATTTGGAATACCTGCTTCCGTAACAAATTCATTAGCTCTCATAATTTTTCCTTCACGTTGTGCTGCTCTATTTGCTTTACTAAAAAACTCTCTAGGAACTAATTTAATATCGCCTTCTGGATGTGCTAATACATACCCTTCGCCGCCTTTTTGTGTTCCAATTTGCTGTCCTACATCTGCATCATGTGCATCAAACTGTCTAATAATATCATCTTTAACTTTGATAATACCATTAACAACTTTCCATAGTGCATTAAATGCTGCTGGATGTTGACCGATGTGTTCTAGTATATTTGCTTGCTTCTTTGCACTAACCTTGCTAGTGCTCAACCATTTAGGAAAGTCTCTACCTAAAGTTGCAAGGCCTGTATCAACTTTACTATTAGTATATGTATATAATACTTGTGCAAAGTCTGTTAACTGTTTCTGGCGTAGTTCATTTGCATTTAGTAACTCATCTATCTTAGGGCCTTCAGTTGCAACAATCTTTTCAAGTTGTGCAATACCTTTGTTGTTTACATTCGGAGCCTTTTGTGTAGTAACAGGTGGCACTACTAAAACATCATTGCCTTGCATTACACTGTTAAGCACCTTAGGATCTACTGGTTCTTCTGTGTCTGCTAGGTCCATATACCTATGCACTACTACTGCACATTTACTTGTGCCTATTTTCATACCTAGTGTGCTGTCTGCGTTAACATTATAAGTTACTATGTTAGGCTTAAACGAATATTGGTTATTAAGTTTTTCTGGAGTTGTATAGTATAACAGGTCTCCTTTAAAGTATCCTCTAAAATTTGCCGATGTTGCTTTTTCAAAATCGTCAAATATGTTTCTCATATTTCCTGCGAATTGCTGCCTGCTGGACGTAACCTCGCCTTTGCCTCGACCCAAGAGCATGTTCTCGAGGTCTTGCCCCGAAGTTGCCTTGCCATTGTAGCCTTTTGCGCCGAATCCAGATTTGTCTGTAAGTACAAACTCTCCATTTTCATTGCGACCAAAAATGATTGCTGGACTTCCGTCCCATTTGATTGTGACATCTTGGTGTCCTCCATTTTCTAGATTTTTAAGAGATTGTAATGCTCGTTTAGCACCTGCACTACCTTCCCAGAACACCACATCTTCAGCATGCTGAATACGGGCACCTTCTGTAATTACATGTCTAAAGTCACTGTATCTCATTGTCCGTGTCCTAGTAGTTCTTTTAACCTTGACAAATGCTTGTCAGCTAATGATTCTATTTGTCCTGCCTTAGGTAGTTCGATGCCGTCTTTGGCAAGTGTTTCTCTTGCTGCTCCAATTAGTTCTTCGTAGTTAGGAAGCTTCTTAATAAAATCAATAATAGCTTCTGGTGTTCTAATTGTTTGTTCTGTTGCACTAGGGCCTAACAATTTTTTTGCAATATTAGACCAGTTGTCGCCACCTGGAATTGGTTCATTAGATTCAGGGTCAACAAGGCCAAACTTAGGACTAAACTTAACTCCTCTAGCACGAGCAATGCTAGACAGTATAACCATTCTATGCATTCCTTTGTACGGACCTTTGCCTGTGCCGCGCATACTACCTTGTTGGAACTTAGGATTGTTTGTAAACATGAAGTCTGTTTGTGCAAATCCGTTCTTAGCATTGCCATTAATAGGGGTTCTAAAGTGTACTTGGTCGCCGGCATCTTTGACCCAACCATTTGTTTTCTTTGTGCCTTGATTCATAATCTCTGTTTCGGCAATGCCTTGCGACTTACACCATGCTACTAGTTTAGCAATAACATCTGTCTTACCAGCATCTGCAAGATCAACACTTAGATCTAAGTCACCTGAGCTGTTTAGCTCAAAGGTGCCGTCTGGGTCTTCTTTGCGTCCTGTGCTACCTAACCATTTGACAGGCTTCTTATCAGTTGGATCAACTTCGGCAGTGAAGTCTAGTCCAGTAATCTTCTCTAAGAACTGAACCGTAGACTCAACATCACCTGTACCAATACGCTGAGTAATTGGTCCTTCGGGTGTTTTAAAAATGTTGCCGCCTTCTTTAAGAATTGTCATTATTCTTACTCTCTATAACTTTTTGTATGCCGCGTTGAAACTTACGTGGGTCGCCACCTTTAATAGCATTGATAAAGCGACGCTCTAGTTCAGAAGCAATAGCAGGATCATATGTTCTATTAATTCTGTTCATTAGATTAATAGCACTTTCAATAATATTATTTGCACTTGACTCGATCAGAAAATCGTTATCTTTACGATTTCCCAAGTTGTTTAATTCTTGCAATATACTTCGTGTTTGTTTTTTCATCTATACTAACTCCGTAATGTATTTAGCGTTGTTATAAATATGAGTAATAGATTTAAAGGAGGGCATAATGTCTATATCAGAGATGAATTTCAAAGAACGTTCCTTGTTGTTTGCAAAACTTGCGAGTATTGCTTATAATAACTTAAAGGACGCAAAAAGTCAAGCAAAAAGTTTAGGATTCACAACCACTGAGTTTTATGATAAAGAGGGTGCGCAAGCATATCGCTTTATGAACAAAGACGATTTAGTCATTGCATGTCGTGGCACAGAGCCTACACAGTTTAATGACATTGCTGCAGACCTAAGAGCAATACCTGTAGTTGCAGAAACTATTAGTAGAGTACATAAAGGTTTTAAAGCAGAAGTAGACGACCTTTGGCCAATGATATGCGACGACCTAGTTCGTACGGTTAATCAAGGCAAAGCAGTTTGGTTCTGTGGGCACAGTCTAGGAGCAGCAATGGCAACTATTATGGCCAGTCGTTGTATGTTCTATGCAAGCGTTCCTAATCCGGTAGAACTTTACACCTACGGTTCGCCTAGAGTAGGTTGGCCCACATATGTTAAGAGTCTTGGGGTTGTGCATCATCGTTGGAAGAACAATAACGATATCGTTACAACTGTTCCTCCTGCGTTCTTAGGGTTTAGACACCACGGTACACAACACTACCTAAATGCCTACGGACAAGTTCGTAACCCAACTGGATGGCAGATGGTCAAAGATCGTTGGCGCGGTATATGGATGGGACTAAAGCAAGGTAAGGTAGATAGCTTTGGTGATCATTCAATGGATGAATACATCAAGCACCTTGAAGCAGCATTAACCGAATAAACTACTAACGCTTTCTTCGTTTGATACACGACGAATAGCTTCACCAAACAGTGTCCCAACAGTTACTTGACGTACTTTAGTAATTGACTTGGGACACTTGTACGAAATACTGTCCGTAATTACCAATTCTTCAAGTACGCTGTCCTGCACACGTTCGCATGCTTTGCCTGATAGTACACCGTGTGTGATGTATGCCCTAACACTTTTAGCACCTGCATCCATAATAGCTTGAGCTGCATTACATAGTGTACCGCCGCTGTCAACAATGTCATCAACTAGGATAGCATGTTTGCCTTTGACATCACCAATCAATCCCATTACTTCGCTCTTGCCTGCTTCGGGTCTACGCTTGTCAACTATAGCAATGTCTCCACCAAACATATCAGCAAACTTACGAGCTCTTACAACACCGCCTGCATCTGGACTAACGAACACAGTCTTAGCATCTAGTGTACCTTCGTCGTCAACTCCTAGTTTGTGCCTAATGTCTTTGGCAAACACAAGTCTACTGGTCAAGTCATCAACTGGAATGTTAAAGAAGCCTTGTATCTGTCCTGCGTGTAGGTCCATTGTAAGGATCCTATTTGCGCCAGCTGTTGTTAATAAATCTGCAACTAACTTTGCTGTAATAGGTGTACGGCTTGCACTTTTACGATCCTGTCTAGCATAACCAAAGTAAGGAATAACTGCTGTAATACGCATTGCACTGCTGCGTTTTGCAGCGTCAATCATAATCATTAGTTCCATTAGATTGTCATTAACTGGTGTGCTGGTGCTTTGAATAATAAAAACATCTTCGCCTCGAATGTTCTCTAGGAATTCTACACTACTCTCACCATCTGCAAATGTTTTAACTGTTGCAGGTACTAGGGTTGCAAAACAATGTTGTGCAATATTCTTTGCTAATTCAGGATTAGCATTGCCGGCGATGATCTTCATTTTCAATTTGGCCTCTTCCTAACTTGATTGTTATAATTAATTGCTTCTTCTATGATACTTAGTTTAGCATC
>Ga0307488_10005649_pt1 | contig 10330 bp, 15 predicted proteins | sample SB02metaG_FD_202248 | JGI IMG/M metagenome (GOLD analysis project Ga0307488, IMG submission 202248) | Sea-ice brine microbial communities from Beaufort Sea near Barrow, Alaska, United States - SB 0.2 | ecosystem: Environmental > Aquatic > Marine > Coastal | place: USA: Alaska | collected...
AATCCGCAAGCAGGCGTGCAAGGTGGTATTATTGACATGGAAGCGCCTATCCAAATTTCTAATGTTGCTCTTTTTAATCCAGCAACAGAAAAAGCGGACAAAGTAAGTTTTAAAATTCTTGAAGACGGCAAGAAAGTGCGTGTTTTCAGATCTAATGGTGAAGCAGTAGACGCATAATCTGCGGCTGTAATCCCTAAGACGTTATTGATACGGTAAATAAAAATGGCTAGTTTGAGAAAACTTTACACAGAAGACCTCGCTCCTAAGTTAAAAGAAGAATTGGGTCTGAAGAATGTAATGGAAATTCCACGCATTACTAAAATAACCCTTAACATGGGTGTTGGTGAAGCGATTGGTGACAAGAAAGTGCTTGATCATGCAGTTAAAGATCTTGAGCAAATTTCGGGTCAAAAAGTAGTAGTAACTAAAGCACGCAAATCTATCGCGGGCTTCAAAGTTCGTGAAGACTGGCCTGTTGGTTGTAAAGTAACTCTTCGTCAAGAACGTATGTATGAGTTTCTAGAGCGCTTAGTTGCTATTTCAATACCCCGTATTCGCGACTTTCGTGGTATCAGTCCGAAGCAGTTTGACGGTAAAGGTAATTTCTCAATGGGTGTTACAGAGCAAATTATTTTTCCTGAAATCGAGTATGACAAAATTGATAAAATACGCGGTCTGGATATCTGCATCACAACCACTGCGCGTAACGACGAAGAAGGTCGTGCTTTATTAAAAGCGTTCAACTTTCCCTTTAAAGGATAGAGAAACAGGTAACCTGAGTTATGGCAAAGAAATCAATGATCGCTCGTGAAGCAAAACGAACTGCTACGGTAGCAAAGTTTGCAGAAAAGCGTAAAACATTAAAGGCACTTATCGTTAACCCTACCGCATCTGAAGATGATGTTTGGGCAGCTCAAGTGCAACTACAGAAGTTGCCTCGTGACGCGAGCCCTTCACGCCAACGTAACCGTTGTCGTCTAACCGGTCGCCCACACGGTGTATACCGTAAGTTTGGTTTGTGCCGAAACAAATTACGCGAAGCCGCAATGCGTGGTGACGTGCCAGGTCTAGTTAAAGCTAGCTGGTAAACGGAGTAGATTACTATGAGTATGCAAGATCCATTAGCAGATATGTTGACCCGCATTCGCAATGCACAAATGGTTGGCAAAACAGAAGTGACCATGCCGTCATCTAAGCTTAAAATTAGCGTTGCTAAAGTGTTGGAAGAAGAAGGTTATGTAGGTACGCAAACTGTTTCAGGTGATGTTAAGCCAGAGTTAACCATCGCATTGAAATATTACGAAGGAAAGCCGGTAATTGCTGAGATATCTCGCGTAAGTCGTCCAAGTTTACGTCGTTATTCAGGCAAAGAAGATATTCCATCAGTTCGTGCTGGACTAGGCGTAGCAGTTGTTTCGACTAGTAAAGGTGTAATGACTGACCGAGCTGCTCGTGAAGCAGGTATCGGCGGCGAAGTACTTTGCACTGTATTTTAATTAATATTTTAAATTAACTCTTATATTTTAGAGAAAAATTATGTCCCGTATCGCAAAGAGCCCCGTTGAAATACCTGCCGGTGTTGAAGTGAAGCTTGAAGGCCAAGACATTATAGTCAAAGGCTCTAAAGGTTCTCTGGCACTAGCTATCAATAACAACGTTGAAGTTAAAGAAAAAGACAGTGTGCTTAGTTTTGCGCCAAGAAATAAAGCAAAGTCTTCTATGGCATTGGCGGGGACTACCCGCTCATTAGTAAGTAACATGGTTGTTGGTGTTACTGCTGGTTTTGAACGTAAGTTGGTGTTGAATGGTGTTGGTTACCGTACTAAGGTATCAGGTAAAACACTTAATTTAATACTAGGTTTCTCTCACGACGTTAACTATGAGTTGCCAGAAGGCGTTACTGCTGAGACACCGTCGCAAACTGAAATTATGTTGAGAAGTGCTGACAAACAATTGTTGGGTCAGGTTGCTTCAGATATTAGAGCATTTCGTCCACCAGAGCCATATAAAGGTAAAGGTATTCGGTATGCAGACGAGCATGTTCGTCGTAAAGAAGCGAAGAAAAAATAATTAGCGTATCTTAATAGCCGCTTGTTGAAAAAATATTGCTAGGAATTACAGGTTAACCCTATGAATAGTAAAAAAGAGTCTCGTATACGTCGCGCTCGTCGTGCGCGAGCTAAAATTCGTGAGTTAAGAGTTGATCGTTTGTGTATTAACCGTACCCCACGACATATCTATGCTCAAGTCATTGCCGCCGATGGTGGCAACGTGATTGCTAGTGCCTCGACACTAGATAAAGGCTTACGCTCAGGCGCAACAGGTAATGCTGATGCCGCTAAAGCTGTAGGTGAATTAATTGCTGAACGTGCAAAAGCTGCTGGTATTACTAAAGTTGCTTTCGATCGTAGCGGTTTTAAATACCATGGTCGCGTAAAATCATTAGCTGATGCTGCGCGTGCCGGCGGACTGGAATTTTAAAGGTTAAATCATGGCACAATTTAAGAAAGACGATGCTAACAGCGAAGGCCTAGAAGAAAAATTAGTCCAGGTCAATCGTGTTGCTAAAACAGTAAAAGGTGGTCGTATATTCGGCTTTACAGCACTTACAGTAGTAGGTGATGGTAATGGTCGTGTTGGTTTTGGACGCGGTAAATCACGTGAAGTGCCTGCTGCTATTCAAAAAGCAATGGAAGCGGCTCGTCGTAATATGATCCAAGTAGAGCTTAACGGCGACACATTGCAGTACGCGACTAAAGGTCGTCACGGTGCATCAAAAGTATACATGCAGCCCGCATCAGCGGGTACTGGCGTTATTGCTGGTGGTGCAATGCGTGCGGTGTTGGAAATTGCTGGTGTTCAGAACGTACTGGCTAAATGTTATGGTTCAACTAACCCTGTTAATGTGGTTCGCGCAACATTCAATGCGTTAGGTGCCATGCAGTCACCAGAACAGGTTGCTGCCAAACGTGGTAAATCAGTAGAAGATATCCTGAACTAAGTTCAGATATAACATGCGGGGAGTGGTAAGCTGCCCGTTACGTAATAAGTCGAGACTCATCATGGCTAAGAAAACAATTAAAGTGACCCAGCTTAAAAGTAATGCGAAGCGTTTGCCTAATCATAAGGCATGTTTAGCAGGATTAGGTTTGCGTCGTATTAACCACACGGTTGAGGTTGAAGATACACCTTCAGTTCGTGGAATGATTAACAAAGTTCATTATCTAGTTAAAGTTGAGGGTGAGTGATATGCGTTTAAATACATTAGCTCCAGCACCAGGTAGCCGAACCGACAGAAAACGTGTTGGTCGTGGCATTGGTAGTGGTTCAGGTAAAACAGCAGGTAGAGGCCATAAAGGCCAGAAAGCACGTTCTGGAGGCTCTGTTCGTCCAGGTTTCGAAGGTGGTCAAATGCCCTTACAAAAACGTTTACCTAAGTTTGGTTTTACGTCACGTATTGGAATGGTGAGTGCTGAGATTCGATTAGGTGAACTAAACAATGTTAATTCAGACGTAATAGATTTGCAGGCACTTCGTGCAGCAGGTTTGATTAATTCAAACATCAAGCGTGCGAAAGTATTCTTGTCTGGCGAGTTAAGCAAAGCTGTTACAATTAAAGGCTTAGCAGTGACTAAAGGTGCGAAAGCAGCGATTGAAGCTGCTGGCGGTAAGGTAGAAGAGTAATTATATGACGACACCGGGCGGTATGTTTGGTAATCAGAAAGGATTAGGCGAGCTCTGGGCTCGCCTTCGTTTTCTTTTTTTGGCGATAATTGTTTATCGTATAGGAACGCACATTCCTGTACCCGGTATTGATCCTGATCAAATCGCTTCTTTGTTCGAGCAAAACGAAGGGACCATTATTGGTTTATTCAATATGTTCTCAGGTGGTGCGCTTGAACGTATGAGTATTCTGGCGCTGGGTATTATGCCATATATTTCAGCCTCCATTATCATGCAGTTAATGACAGCAGTGACGCCTTCATTAGAGCAACTTAAAAAAGAAGGTGATGCGGGTCGTCGTAAGATCAGTCAGTACACTCGGTACTTAACTATTCTACTCGCGTTAGTTCAAGGGACGGCTATGTCGGTTGGTTTAGCTTCCCAAGGTTTAGCCTATGAGGCCGGTCCGTTATTTTTGTTTGTCGCGATAACCTCATTGGTTACCGGTGCAGTATTTATGATGTGGCTCGGTGAGCAAGTAACAGAGAAAGGTATTGGAAACGGTATATCAATGCTAATCTTTGCAGGTATCGTAGCGGGATTGCCTAGTGCGGTGGGTCAAGCATTTGAAAGCTCTCAGCAAGGTGACCTTAATATATTGCTGTTATTAGGTATTCTTATTATCTTGCTAGCTGTTGTTTGGTTTGTTGTTCGCGTTGAACGCGGGCAGCGACGAATCACAGTTAATTATGCGAAACGTCAACAAGGTAAAAAAATGTACGCGGCTCAAAGTTCACATTTACCCTTAAAGGTAAATATGGCTGGCGTTATTCCTGCAATTTTTGCGAGCTCTCTGTTGTTGTTTCCTCAGTCTATAGCCTCATGGTTAGGTAATGGAGAAGGCGGTGGTAGCGAGTTTTTACAAGAGTTCGCCTTAGCATTAGGCCCCGGTCAGCCATTAAACTTTATTATATTTGCCGCGCTTATTATTTTCTTCTGTTTCTTCTATACGGCTTTAATGTATAACCCGAAGGAAGTAGCAGATAATCTGAAAAAGTCGGGTGCTTATATTCCAGGTATACGTCCTGGTGAGCAGTCAGCTAAATACATTGATAGTGTGCTAACACGCTTAACGGTTGTTGGCTCGTTATATATGGCAGCGGTTTGTTTGATGCCTCAGTTCTTGATTGTTGCAACAAGCATACCGTTTTACTTAGGTGGAACATCACTGTTAATCGTCGTGGTCGTGTTAATGGACTTTATGTCACAAGTCCAATCTCATCTTATGTCGAGTCAGTATGAATCGCTGATGAAAAAGTCCAACTTAAAAGGTAATGGTGGGTTATAATATCGCCGCTACATTTGACTGATATCTATTGAGGACACTATGAAAGTTCGTGCATCTGTTAAAAAAATCTGTCGTAACTGTAAGCATGTTCGCCGTAAAGGTGTACTGCGTGTTATTTGCAGTGCTGAACCTAGACATAAACAACGTCAAGGTTAAGTATAGACTTAGGTGAAAGCTGCCTTAGCTTTTGCCGCACTTGGTGGTATTGACTGTCGTTTACCGAGAAATCGTTAGGCTATTGCATTTGGGTGGTTTGTTCGCTATTCTTCGCCCTTTTTGGGTGGCAGAGTGGCTAAAACCGCTGTCAATTCTTAATTATCTATTGCTCGCCCTATTAAAGTGGGCATTAAAGAGCAACACAATGTGGAGTACATTGAATGGCCCGTATCGCTGGTGTTAACATACCCGATCATAAGCATGCCGTTATCTCTCTAACCTATGTATATGGGATTGGTTCGACAACTGCTAAACGCATTCTCTCTGAAGTTGGTATCGCTGAAGCGACTAAGGTTAGTGAGCTATCTGAAACTGATTTAGATAAGGTTCGTGCGGAAGTGGCAAAGGAAACCGTAGAAGGTGACTTACGTCGTGAAGTTTCTATGAATATTAAACGTCTAATGGATTTAGGTTGTTACCGTGGCATCCGTCATCGTCGTAACTTGCCATTACGTGGTCAGCGCACTAAAACTAATGCCCGTACTCGTAAAGGCCCACGTAAGCCTATTAAGAAATAAAATTTTTTATTGATTAACGTTTGCTAGACAACATTAAGGTTAGGAAATATTACTATGGCTAAGCCAAGTACAAAGAAAAAGGTTAAAAAGACAGTAGTGGATGGTATCGCCCATGTACATGCTTCTTTTAACAACACAATCGTTACGATTACCGATCGCCAAGGTAACGCGCTAAGCTGGGCAACCGCTGGTGGTTCAGGTTTCCGTGGTTCGCGTAAAAGTACTCCGTTCGCTGCACAGGTTGCTGCTGAGCGTGCTGGTCAAGCTGCATTAGAATACGGCTTGAAAAATTTAGATGTCGAAGTGAAAGGTCCTGGCCCTGGTCGTGAATCTGCCGTTCGAGCATTAAACAATGTTGGTTATAAAATCGCTAACATTACTGACGTGACGCCGATTCCACATAACGGCTGCCGTCCACCGAAAAAACGTCGCGTTTAAGGGGGAATTGAAAAATGGCTCGATATTTAGGACCAACTTGTAAGCTTGCCCGCCGCGAAGGTACAGACCTTTTTTTAAAAAGCGGTGTTCGTGCATTAGATTCAAAATGTAAACTTGATGCTGCACCAGGTGTTCATGGTGTTCGTCGTGGTCGCTTGTCTGACTATGGTGTTCAGTTACGTGAAAAACAAAAAGTACGTCGTACCTATGGCGTGCTAGAAAAACAATTTCGTGCGTATTATAAAGAGGCTGCTCGTCGTAAAGGTTCAACAGGTGAGAACTTGTTAAAGCTTTTAGAGACGCGTTTAGACAACGCCGTTTATCGTATGGGCTTTGGCTCTACACGAGCAGAGTCTAGACAACTGGTATCGCATAAGTCGATTCTTGTTAATGGTTCAACAGTTAATATTCCTTCTTACCAAGTGAAAGCTGATGACGTTATTTCTATTCGTGAAAAAGCGAAAAACCAATTACGTATCAAGAGCGCTTTAGATCTCGCTGCTCAACGTGATGTTGAATGGGTAGAAGTGTCTGCAGCGAAACTAGAAGGTACATTTAAACGTGTTCCTGATCGTGAAGACTTACCTGCTGAAATTAACGAAAATCTAATTGTTGAATTATATTCTAAATAATAGTGTTGCGTGTGAGCGCACATTATTGTGAATATAAGACGAAAATTAATCCATAAAAGGTCTGGCTATGCAAAGTGCTGTTAACGAATTTTTAACCCCGCGCCACATTGATGTCACCGAACATTCTCCAACTCATGCAAAAGTGGTTCTAGAACCTCTTGAGCGTGGTTTCGGTCATACACTTGGCAACGCATTACGTCGTATTTTGCTTTCTTCAATGCCTGGTTGTGCAATTATCGAAGCCGAAATTGAAGGCGTTGAGCATGAATACAGTGCGCTTGAAAGTGTGCAAGAAGATGTTATTGAAATCTTGTTAAACCTTAAAGGCGTGGCTGTTGTTATGCACGACGAAGAAAAAACACACGCTATGCTGGCTTTAAAGAAGAAAGGTCCAGGTGTTGTGACTGCTGCTGATATTATTGTTGATCATGACGTTGAAATTAAAAATCCAGAACATGTGATTGCCACTATTACTGGTGATGTTGATCTTAATATGATGCTTACGATTGCACGCGGTCGCGGCTACCAGCCAGCAGATGCTCGTCGTAGCGATGACGATGAAACGAGAGCCATAGGTCGTCTACAGTTGGATGCATCCTTCAGCCCGGTTAAACGTTTAGCTTATTCTGTTGAAAGTGCTCGTGTTGAGCAGCGCACCGATTTAGATAAGTTAGTACTTGATCTAGAAACCAACGGTACAATTGATCCTGAAGAAGCCATTCGTCGATCAGCGACTATTCTACAACAACAACTAGCGGTATTTGTCGATCTGGAAAGCGAGAAGTCTTCCGAGCCTGAAGAAAAAGAAGAAGATGTTGATCCGATTTTACTTCGCCCGGTAGACGATTTAGAGCTTACTGTTCGTTCAGCGAATTGTTTGAAAGCAGAAAATATTTATTACATTGGTGATTTGATTCAGCGTACAGAAGTTGAATTGTTAAAAACGCCGAACTTAGGTAAAAAGTCTTTAACTGAGATTAAAGATGTACTTGCCTCGCGCGGTTTATCACTGGGTTTGCGTCTTGAAAACTGGCCACCTGCCAGTCTTCGCACTGACGATTAACCCACCGCTCAGTGACTTGCTGAGCGAATTACACGTAAGCCGTTAGCGATGTTTGCTAACGGCTCATTAACAGAATTGCTGAGAAGCAGCTAGTAGGAAGGATTGAGTCATGCGTCATCGTAAAAGTGGCCGTCAGTTAAACCGCAATAGTTCTCACCGTAAAGCCATGTTTCGTAACATGTCTATTTCTTTGGTTGAGCACGAGTTAATTAAAACGACATTACCAAAAGCGAAAGAATTACGTCGAGTAATCGAGCCGTTAATTACTTTATCTAAAGCAGATAGCGTTGCCAATCGCCGCTTAGCGTTTAGTCGTTTAAATTGCAAAGTAACTGTAGGTAAATTATTTAATGATCTAGGTCCGCGTTACGAAACACGCCCAGGTGGTTATATTCGAATTATGAAGTGCGGATTTCGTACGGGTGATAAAGCCCCAATGGCTTATGTTGAGCTTGTTGATCGTATCGCTGTTGAAAAAGTGGCAGAAGAAGTCGCTGTAGAAGCGTAACTTTTAGCGCTTTAACAATAAAAACGCTGGTATATTCCAGCGTTTTTTTTTGTTTTTTTTTTGGGATTTATTACTTATTGAAGTTAATGTTTTGGTGTCTTAAGGAACCCAATCAAGCGTTATTTTAATTAGCTTTCTTCCATATGCTTTTTGAGAAATACGCCGGTATATGAGTGTGTGAAGCAAGTGATTTCTTCAGGTGTTCCTTCGGCGATAATTTGACCGCCACCGTTTCCGCCCTCTGGCCCTAAATCGATCACCCAGTCTGCGGTCTTAATAACATCGAGATTGTGTTCAATAACAATGATCGTGTTACCGTGATCCCGTAGTCTGTGTAATACGTTAAGTAGCTGTTGTATATCGTAAAAATGTAAACCGGTTGTGGGCTCATCTAATATATACAGTGTCTGACCGGTATCGCGCTTCGATAACTCTTTCGCTAACTTAACGCGCTGTGCTTCACCGCCAGACAACGTCGTTGCTGCTTGTCCTAAACGAATATAAGAGAGACCTACATCCATTAATGTTTGTAGTTTTCTCGAAATAGTGGGCAAAGCATCAAAAAACTCTCGTGCATCTTCTACCGTTAGATCAAGAACTTGGTGAATGTTTTTACCTTTATATTGAATCTCTAATGTTTCGCGGTTATAGCGTTTGCTATGGCAGATATCACAAGGAACATAAACGTCGGGTAAAAAGTGCATTTCGACTTTTACTAGCCCATCACCTTGGCAGGCTTCACAGCGTCCACCTTTGACATTAAAACTAAAACGTCCAGGTTTATAACCTCGAGAACGCGCTTCCTGCGTAGCAGAAAACAATTCACGGATAGGCGTAAAGATGCCAGTGTATGTTGCAGGATTAGAGCGCGGTGTGCGACCAATAGCGCTCTGATCAATATCAACGCACTTATCAAGATGCTCTAAGCCGCCAATTTTTTCGTAGGGTGCCGCTTTTAATGTTGTTGCACCATTCAGCTCGGTAGCGACTAATGGATAGAGCGTACCGTTGATTAACGTTGATTTACCTGAGCCAGAGACGCCAGTAATACAGGTGAGTAATCCCAAGGGAATGCTAAGATCGACGTCTTTTAGGTTGTTACCCGACGCACCTATTAGTGTCAGTTGTTTATGTTTGTCTTGTATAGTACGTTTTTCCGGATATTCTATTTTACGCGCACCCGATAAATATTGACCGGTTAACGAGTGCTTGTTGTTCTTAATATCTTCAAGCTTACCTTCTGCAATCACTTGCCCGCCGTGCACGCCCGCGCCGGGTCCAATATCAATAATATGATCCGCAATGCGCATGGCGTCTTCGTCATGCTCCACTACAATAACGGTATTACCGATATCGCGTAAGTGTAGTAATGTCTTTAATAGACGGTCATTATCGCGTTGATGTAAACCGATGGAGGGTTCATCCAAAATATACATTACGCCGACTAAGCCAGCGCCAATTTGGCTCGCCAAACGGATACGCTGAGCTTCGCCGCCCGATAAGGTGTCGGCACTACGATTAAGTGATAAATAATTAAGCCCAACATCTACCAAAAAACTTAAGCGATCTTGCAGTTCTTTAATAATTTTTTCGGCAATCTTTCCTTTAGCGCCTTCAAACGTTAATTGCGCAAAATAAGTTAATGCTTCGCCTATGGGGAGCAATGTGAGCTCGGGAAGGGTTTTGTCGTCGACAAAAACATTTCTAGCTTCTTGACGTAATCTTGCACCCTTACAGTCAGGGCAGTTTTGCGTCGATAATAATTTAGATAAGTCTTCACGTACCATTTGCGATTCGGTATCGCGGTAGCGTCGATCTAAATTATTGAGTACGCCTTCAAAGCGATGTTTACGCTTAGTGACATCACCGCGATCATTCACATAATTAAAGCTGATTTCTGTATCACCCGAACCGGATAGTATCGCGTTTTGATGCGATTCAGAG
>Ga0307488_10005650_pt1 | contig 10329 bp, 2 predicted proteins | sample SB02metaG_FD_202248 | JGI IMG/M metagenome (GOLD analysis project Ga0307488, IMG submission 202248) | Sea-ice brine microbial communities from Beaufort Sea near Barrow, Alaska, United States - SB 0.2 | ecosystem: Environmental > Aquatic > Marine > Coastal | place: USA: Alaska | collected 2017-05-06
CACAGTTACTGATGACCAGGGTAGCCTAAGCGCAACCGTTGTGGGTTCAGTGGATACGACAACCGTCGGCACCTATACATTAACTTACAGTGCAACCGATGCCGGCGGTTTGTCTGCCACAGCGACCCGCACAGTCACAGTGACTGCGCCGAATACGGCGCCAACCATCACCCTTGTTGGCGCGTCCACAATTACCGTTGTGCAGGGTGGCACCTTTGCCGATCCGGGTGCGACAGCGACCGATACTCAAAATGGTACGCTTACCGAATACATTGCTGTTACAGGAACGGTTAACACCGCTGTTGTTGGGACTTATACGTTAACTTACAACGTGTCGGATTTTGATGGCTTGTCAACTACCGCTACCAGAGCAGTAACAGTGACAGCGCCGAATACGGCACCGGTCATCACGCTGGTTGGTTCAGCGGTTATCAGTATTGTCCAGGGCGACAGCTTTTCCGATCCTGGCGCCACGGTTACGGACGGCCAGGACAGCAGCCTGACGGCGACAGTCACTGGCACCGTTGATACGGCTATTGTCGGTGTCTACCCGTTAACCTACAGTGCGATTGATACCGGTGGTTTGGCCGCTGTTCCGGTGACTCGAACGGTTACTGTATTCGCGGATAATGTCGACGCCGATGTTGATGGGGTCAATGACGCTATTGATAACTGCCCAGCGGTGCCCAACCTCGATCAACTTAACTCAGACAGCGACACCCAGGGTGACGCCTGCGATAGCGATGACGACAATGACACTATTGTTGATGAGCTGGATAACTGTCCTGTGAATCCTAATCTCAATCAGGCAAACCTCGATGGTGATAACTTAGGTGATGTCTGCGACCCTGATGATGATGGCGATGTCATCATTGATGCATTAGATAACTGCCCGACGATACCTAACGGCAGTCAGGCAGATCTTGACGGCGACGGTTTAGGTAATATCTGTGATCCGGATGATGACGGTGACAGTGTTGCTGATAATGTAGATAACTGTCCTGTGAATAGTAATGCCGACCAGAGTGATCTGGATAACGACCTGGCTGGCGATGTTTGTGATCTTGATGATGACAATGACTCGGTCCCTGATGCGATAGATAACTGCCCGGTTATAGCCAACCAGTCCCAGTCGAATCTTGATGGTGATGCTGCCGGTGACGCGTGTGATCTGGATGCTGACGGTGACGGTGCAGCGGATCTTGTCGACAACTGCCCGGTGATTCCTAACGCTAATCAATTGGATAGTGATGGCGACGGTGTTGGTGATGCTTGCCAGGGGGATCTTGATGGCGATGGCCTGAATGATCCGGTAGATAACTGCCCGTTGATAGCTAATGCAGACCAGCTAGATACCGATGGTGATGCACTGGGTAATGTCTGTGATCCGGATGATGATAACGACGGCATATTAGACGTGACAGATGCCTTCCCACTCGATGCGACTGAAGTGGGCGATAATGACGCTGATGGTATTGGTGATATCGCAGACACGGACGACGACAATGATGGTGTCAGCGACGTGGATGAAATCAGTGCCGGGCAAGATCCACTGAACAGTGATCGGGTTGCTCCGACCACTTTTGTGGGTGGTCGCACCACCAATATTAACGATTTCAGTGTGCAGCTTACCTGCGATGACGATACCTTTGGTGGTAACTGTCAGATTTTCGCATCTACAGACCCGACCGCCTTGGCCAGCGCATTTTCCCTGCTGAATTCAGACACGGTTACGTTCAACTTGAATGAAGTAGTTCGATATTTCGCGCGAGACCCTGCAGGTAATGTCTCAAGCGTTTTCAAGGTTCCAGGTAATATTCTTACCAAAATGAGTATGGAGCCCGGTGTCAGGTCTATCGATATAGTTAACCTCAGCGTGTTGCATCTGGATTTGCCAGGGGCAATCGAGTCGGGACTTTCCGGGCGTAATATGAGCAATCTACTTGTCGAACTTGACCTGCAGTTGCCCGCCGGAAAATCACAGCGTGCTATAAGGTCGGGTAAAACCGAAAACGTAGATAACGCGGCGGGAGAAACGGTGGGTAATTTTACCTTCGACGACCTGCAAGAGGATATATCTCAGAATGGAGCTATTCTTCCCGGTGTCTATGGGTTTACTGGTCGCTTCGACGGCTCATCGGTGCTGCGCGCGTCGGACTCAGGTCGTCAGCAAGTGCTGATTGGCCGGCCAGCTGGATATGCGGTGGTGGTTCAGGGCCGGATTGCTTCCAAAGAAGGTGAGGCGTCGCATCAGAAAACCACTAACCGAGTTTATCAGGCACTATTAGACAGAGGCCTGTTACCAGCCAATATTCGCTATCTTAGTCACAGAGACGGCTTTAATCAGGCTGCGGGGTTGGTCCCTACGAAGGCTAATCTGGAGCTCGCGCTTAACCAATTGGGCGAAAAAATGGCGACCGCACCGGCTCCATTCTTTTTGGTAATGGTTGATCATGGTACTGGCGGTAATTTTTATATCTCTGAATCTGAGACCATCACCCCGCCAGAACTGGATGTCTTACTTGACGGTTTTGAGGCTCGGGCAAACCTTGCTGAACGCGCAGATGAGAAACCCCGTGTCGTGGTGCTTGGCTATTGTTATTCCGGTGAGTTTCTGGAGCCTTTAGTGATTGATGCTCCTGCAGGCAGAGTGGTCATAGCCAGTGCCGCGCCCGACGAGGAATCCTATAAAGGAGTTTTAGAGGAGGACAATATTCGAGTTGGGGAATTTTTTCTCGAAGCGCTGTTCAATTCTCTGAGTGAAGACCAAGACCTGAACTCTGCTTTTGTAGAGGCCACCCGGAAAACTGAAATATATACTCGAAGCGGCTCGGAGGAAGCGCCAAAACCTCCCTTCTTCGATTCCGCAAGGCAACACCCGCTGTTAGAGGACACTCCCGATGACGGGACGCTGGGTAACAACGAACTGACCCGCGGTTTTGGTGATGGTGTACTCTCAAGCAATATCTATTTGGGTTTTGCCAAGGGTACTAATGCCGTGCCCCTCAGTATCACGGACGTCACGCCCACGCAGTACCTGGCCGCTGGCGCATCCACAGCTAAGCTGTTTGCCAATCTGAGTGATAATACACTGGTGAATGCAGTATTCGTGGAGGTTCGCGATCTTATCGAACCTCTGCCTCAGCCTAACGAGCAGCGCAATTTCACCTTGCAACGGGAGTTGAAAACCTCCAGTCCAATTCGTACTGGGTTGGTTCCCGATCCGCGTGACAACGGTGGTAAGCGCTGGGAAGTTAAGCAGGGTAGAGAATTCGACTTCGCTGATGCCGGGCAGTATGAGGTTTACTACAACGCCAGTGATCGTGAAACCAAGCGTGCCGCTCCCAGCCAGCGTTCGGTAGTGTATGTCAATGCTGCTGGCAACTTGGCTCCTGAAGCATTTGATCTACTTTCCCCTGCTGATAAGGAACACGTTCGGACGTCGAGTCTGTTCACTTGGTCAGAGACTGTGGATAGTGATGATGCGAACAGTATCTATGCCGTCAGTTATAACCTGGTGATCTCAAGGGAATCTTGTCAAGTAGGTCTGGTTGATGCTGATCACTGTGACTTTGCTAACGATCCAAGATTTGATCCGACAGTCGAAGCGGTTTTTGGCGAATATTTTATTGCCGAGGAAATTCCAGTGAGTAACTATGCAGTGGATACAACTGCGGGTTTGACAGATGGCGCGACCTATTACTGGAAGGTGGAGGCCATCGATCGCTATGGGGCTCGGCGAGATAGTGCTCAGCGACTGTTTGTCGCGGACAATACCAATGAGTTTGCTGGTCCGGATTTGTTTGTTCGACAAATTAGTGCCGATCAGCAGACAGCTGCAGGTTATGATGTGCTGGTCGAAGTTGAGGTGAGCAATCTCGGCGGGCAGGTTGATGATGAGGCTGCCAATGTCAGGTTGGAAACCAAGATACCGGCCCAGATGGTGCTGAAGAATAACCAGCCGCCAGCAGGTTGTACTTTGATTGCAGCTACGAGCACGGTGCGTTGTGAATTGGGCAATCTCAGCAAAAGTGACGCTGCTGTAAGTAGATTTCTTGAACTGGAGGTGCTCAAAACGGGGCGCGCGACTTTGACCAGTGTAGTTGGAGGTTTCAAAGATGCCGCACAGACTGTGCGCCAACCGGACGAGGTTTTTAGTAATAATGTCAGTTCTTTGCGCTTTCTACTGGGTTCATCCGCCGACACAGATGGTGACGGTATCCCTGATGCTGATGAAAGAAAATACAGTCTCAATCCTAACGATGCCAGTGATGCGGGCGTTGATGCGGATGGCGACGGTACCACTAATCTCGAGGAATATCTGGCTAGAACGGACCCCAACTTCAGCGACCGGGTCGGTATCCCCGGTGATCTCGACGACGACGGCGTGGTGGACTCTGAGGAGGTGCCCGAGCGGATCGACAGCACCAAGGGGATTGAGTCACCCATTGTTGCGAAGATTTTGAAATCTCCTTCGGGTACACCAATTTCAGTGCCTGCTAACGCGACTGCAGTAGTACTGAATATCACTGCGGTGAACCCCAGTGTCGCCGGTTATATTACTGTTTGGCCATGCGGGGTCGAGCGACCATTGGCATCGAATGTCAACTATGTTGCCGGCGACGTAAAACCCAATGGTGTCATTGCTCCCTTGGGAGGTAATGGCGCAGTGTGCTTCTATTCACAGTCTGACACAGACCTTGTGGTGGATATTGCCGGCTGGTTTGCAGGTGACACTTTTGCCGGGGCTACTCCACAGCGCCTGGTTGATACGCGCGAGGGGCGCGGTGTGGTAACGCCAGACGTTCCTCTGAGCATTGATATGACTGCGCTGCAGGCCACTACGTCCGAAGGTGTTGCAACTACAGTGCCTTCAATCAGCGCTGCGTCATTGAACGTTACGGTGGTCAACCCCCAGGGTGCTGGCTATGTCACGGTATACCCCTGTGATGTGCCGAAGCCTACTGCATCCAATGTTAATTTTGCGGCTGGCGATGTGGTAGCCAATGGGGTCATCGCCCCTGTCAGTGCCAGTGGTGAGATCTGTGTTTTTGCATCGGTGCCCACGGATATTGTTGTTGATTTGGCAGGGTGGTTTCCTGGTAGCGGCTTTACCGCCGCAGCGCCTGCTCGTTTGATTGATACACGCGATGAAACAGGTGGGCCGGCTGGTATGCTGATGCCCGCAAGCCCATTGAATGTTGCTGTTCATAATGCTGCCTTGACCATCAGTGGTAGTAGCCAATTGGTGCCATTTGCAGCCACTGCGGCAGCCTTGAATGTGACGGTTGTGAACCCCCAGGCCGCAGGTTTTGTGACCGTTTGGCCTTGCAGCGCAACCCAGCCAGTGGCGTCTAACTTGAACTTTAAGGCTGGTCAGATTGTAGCCAACAATGTCATAGCGCCGATTGGTACTAGCGGTTCCGTATGCTTTTACAGTAATGTACCCACTGATATTGTTGTGGATATCGCGGGCTATTTTAGTGGCGACGCCGGCAATGCCTTTGTGGGCAGTACGCCAACCCGCGTAATTGACACCCGTGAGGCGCTGGGTCCAGCGCCAAAATAAGACAGTTGGGGGCAGATGTTCAGTGTGTCTTCTGGTCGGGAGTTTATCTTATTAGTGGTTCCTGATCTGTTGTCAGGAGCCCTTGGTTTTGTACATCTTAGATACTTATGCAGGGTTCCAATGGAGTGCACTAATGTTACGCAGTAAGTTGAGTTGGTTGATATCCTGCTGTTTTTTGCTTGGTTCAATGCAGACGCTGGCTGCTCAAAGCAGTGCTGAGCAGGCGAAGATACAAGATTATTTGCAACGGGGTAATCGTGATGGTGCCATTCGGGCGCTGACACAAGCGTCAAGTCAGGTGGCCGATCTGCCGGACACTGCCGATTCGGTGGCAACCCTGCGCCAGATGGCCGACCAGTATCTGGCACTGGGGGCAAGGTCCAACGCTGTATCACTGCTGACGCGTTCAATTGTTATCGCTAAAAAAGTTGACCCGACGTCTGTTGACGGCTTGCTGCAGTCACTTGGCAATACCCAGGGTGAGGCTGATGATCACCTGGCCGCACGGGAGACCTTCAGGCAGTTGTTGGCGATTATTCCAGCAGACAAACATCGTGAGCGGGCGCTGGCATACACCAATCTGTTGAAAGCCGAGGTCAGGTCCAGCGATGAAGCTGCTAATGTAGCAGCGGTTGTGGCAGGTTTTAAGGAAGAGTTGCGAATTTTGGGTAGCGGCGCGATTCTTTGCCAGCTGGGTCTGCCCTTTGCAGGCACTCTGCTGCTGAGTGAGTTTGCGGCAGATCACAGCGCATATCTTGATTGGTTGCTTACAGCCAGTCTGAAATCCGCTCGGGATGCCAACAATCAGCGAGATGAAATTTATGCCATTGGCTTTATGGCGAAGTTTGCCGGTATCAAGGGTGATAACGATCGGTCACTGGCACTAGCCCGTGAGGCCTTAACCATGTCGGTTAACAGCTATCCAGACCTGGCTTATCGCTGGCAGTGGCAGATTGGCCGCATCAAGGCCAGGCAAGGCCAGCGCGAAGCTGCCATCAATGATTACCTGGCAGCCATTGATACACTGTCGGGAATCCAGTCAGAGTTACTCCGAGGTAGTTACACCACTTTTCATGAGCGTGTTTTGCCGGCCTACAACGAGTTGATCGACCTGTTGCTGGCGGAGGCTGATGTGGCTGCTACAGAAGCCAAACGCCAGGCGCTGCTGCTGCATGTGCAGCAAACCATTGAGGCGCTGAATAAATCCGAGATCCTTGACTATTTTGACGATGACTGCCTGCTACCCACAGAGGTTACTCAGCTCAAGAACATTGCTGCAGATACGGTTGTCATCTATCCAATTGTGTTGAATGATCGACTAGTAGTGGTCTCCAAATTTGCCGATGGCATTCACCAGACCGTCAGTATGATTGATCGAGAAACCCTGGCTGAATATGTTGCTGAGTACCGTGAGAGCATCGATGCCTTTGAGTTTTCCATCGACGAGATTCAGGAACGCAGTGCCCGTTTGTATAAGGTGTTGCTTGCGCCTATCGAAGGCTCGTTGAAGTCTTTTGGGATCAAGCGGCTGGTGTTTATTCCCTCTGCCGGCTTCCGCACTATACCCATGGCGGCGCTGTATGACGGCAACCAGTACCTGATCGAAAATTATGAAATTGCCACAACCCTCGGTCTGGGTCTGACTGATCCGCGGCCATTGCAGAATGTGCGTACTAAACCCTTGCTGGGTGGTGTTTCTGAGAGTGTGCAGGGTTTTGTTGCCCTGCCTGGCGTTGTTGAGGAGATCGAGGATATCAGTGAAACCCTCGGCGGTGATGTGATTCTGAACGAGGATTTCTCACTGGCTAATGTCGCTGAGAAACTGGGTGAGGGTGGTTATTCGATAGTGCACCTGGCCACTCATGGTGTATTTGACAGTGAGGCTTCAAATTCGTACCTGTTGGCTTTTGATCAGAAGCTGACCCTGGACCGCCTGCAAGACACAGTGGGTAACCGGCGCTTTCTCGGCGATCCCCTTGACCTGCTGGTGCTCAGCGCCTGTGAAACGGCAGCGGGTAATGAGCGGGCAGCGCTGGGTTTGGCGGGCGTGACCTTGAAGGCGGGAGCACGCAGTACCATCGCTACGCTTTGGCCGATCAGTGATGAGGCCACCTCCAAGCTGATGGCAAATTTTTATATCTATTTGAAATCGGGCATGAATAAGTCAGCAGCCTTGCGTAAGGCGCAGCTTGACCTGGTGCAGAATCCACAATTCGACCATCCGAATTTCTGGAGTCCATTTCTGCTGATCGGCAACTGGCTGTAATACAACAATAAGGTTTTAGTTATGATGTTTCGTTACGGAATGTGTTGTTTGTTGTTGCTCAGTAGCCAGTTCTTGCAGGCTGCAGAGGGTCAACGGATTGAAGTGAGGGGTGTTACTGTGCTGTCGACGGCCGAGGTTGATGGCATCGTTGGTGCATACAGCGGGCGGGAGGTTTTTGCGGAAGATATTGCGGCAATGATCAACGCCTTTAACAATTTGTATGCCAGCAAAGGTTATATCAACAGCGGCATGACATTTCCCGAGCAGGCAGCGTCAAGTGCGCTGGTCTTGCAGGCTGTAGAAGGTGATCTCAGCCGTGTCGATGTGCAGAGCAGCGGCCGCTTGTCGAAAGATCATATCGCTGCTGTTATTCGCAGTGAAATCAGCCGGCCGCTGAATATCAATGAGCTGCAAACTGCCTTCAGTCGCCTTGAGCAGGAGAGCACTATTGAGTCCGTCAGGGGCCGACTGGAGCCAGGTGTAAAACCCGGCGAAGCATCTCTGGTGCTGGATGTGATGGAGGCCGATGCCTTCAGTGTTGACCTTCGGGCTAATAACTATCGTTCACCCAGTGTTGGCAGTGAACAAGCCCAGGTGCAACTCAATCATATTAACCTGACAGGTCACAGTGATGTGTTAAGCATCGGTCTGAATGTTACCGAGGGTATGGATAGCGGCAGTATCTACTACAGTGTACCTGTTAGTGCATTAAAATCCCGAATAGCCGCATTTTATTCCACCGGTGACACATTGGTGGTGGAAGCACCATTTGATGCCATCAGTCTCAAGAGCGAGACAGACACAGCCGGCGTCAGTATAGAGACACGTTTTGTTGATTCCCTGACCCGAACAATCAGCACCAGTATCGGCCTGGAAAAAAAGACCAGTGATACCAGCCTGTTGGGTCTGCCTTTTGACTTCACGCCGGGTTCGGTGAATGGCCAGAGTAAGGCCACGGTTGTTGTTGGCAGCGTCAGTTACCAGCAACGGTCCCGCCAGCAAGCACTGGCTGCCAAGCTTACTCTGCGGCAGGGAATTGATGCCATGGGCGCGACTATCTCATCCACAGGTGCGGCCGACGGCAAGTTCAGTTTGTGGCAGTTACAACTCAGTTATATCCAACTGTTCGAGCGTAACGGCTATGACTGGACTTTCAGTGTCGCCGCTAACAGCCAGTTTACCAACGACACCCTGCAGGCCTTTGAGCGTTTTCCGCTGGGCGGGCATGGCTCCATCCGCGGTTATCGTGAGAACCAGGCGTTGCGGGATCAGTCCTGGGAGATTCGCACTCAGCTGGAGATGCCTTTGTATCAGTCTGTCGACGGCAACAGTCGTTTCAGCCTCTATCCCTTTGTGGATGTGGGCGAAGGCAGAAATGCCCAGGCTGAAGATAATGTGCGCCAGACCGTCAACCTCAGCAGTGTTGGCCTGGGGATGAATTACACTTACTCGGCATTCCGCGCCAACCTTGAATGGGCTCAGCGTCTGCAGGAAAAAACCAAGCAGGGCAACACGCTGCAGGACAAGGGTATCTATGTGGGAGTCAGTTATGCACTTTAATCGATCTTTGCTCGCCATCAGCATAGGCTGTGCCCTGGCTGCGTCTGCCTCCGCCGAAGTTGTTTTCAGCAGTGGCGCGCCTACCCTCACCGGCAATATGATCATAGATGCAACTGCGGGCGTCACTCAGGGTGCCAACCTGCTGCACAGCTTTTCAGCCTTTAATGTCCAGACTGGCGAATCTGCCAACTTTACGGGTCCAGCAGCCATCGACAATATTATTGCCCGGGTAACCGGTACCCAGGCCAGCACCATCAATGGCATGCTTAAGTCATCCATCGTTAGTGCCAACCTGTTTCTGCTTAATCCTAACGGCATTGTGTTTGGTGCCGGCGCCCAGATCGATGTGGATGGTGGCCTGTATCTCACCACGGCAAATTCCATGTTGTTTGATGATGGCAGTCAATTACTGGTGTCAGATTCCGGTGCCAGTGGTTTCACCGCTGCTCCGCCCAGTGCCTTTGGGTTTGCGGTGACACCTGCCGATATCAGTTTTGCAAATGTCAGTATTACCACCGCTGAAACCAGCCCTGGTGTATTTGCCGCCGCGCCCGTCGACAAGTTCACCGTGATCGGCGGTAATCTGCTCCTGGATAAGTCTTCGATCGTCTTGCGTAACACCGACTTTGACCTGGTGGCCTTGGCTGGCCCAGGCACGGTTGCCCTGGCAGGAGCAAGGCTGCCAGCCAGTGACCAAACGCTGGGTACCGTGACGATTAATGGCTCGAGCGTCGCTGGTGTGCCTAGTATCAGTGCCAGTGGCGATCCTGCCGGCAAGGTGTCGGTGCTGGCCAATACTTTGACCATGACAGGCGCAGTGAATCCCATCACTAACAGTAATGAAGGGGGCACGATATTTTCTGATAACAGCGGTGCGATAAAAGGCAAAGGCATTGCCATTGCTTTGGGTGGCAACCTGCATCTGGACACAGGT
>Ga0307488_10005651_pt1 | contig 10328 bp, 11 predicted proteins | sample SB02metaG_FD_202248 | JGI IMG/M metagenome (GOLD analysis project Ga0307488, IMG submission 202248) | Sea-ice brine microbial communities from Beaufort Sea near Barrow, Alaska, United States - SB 0.2 | ecosystem: Environmental > Aquatic > Marine > Coastal | place: USA: Alaska | collected...
CCCTGATCGTAAGACATACCTAGGTACCCTTCATATATTTTACTTAGCTTAGAATAATCATCCATTACTACCTATATTTAATTGAATAATTCAAAAATCAGTATATAATATACAAATGAAGGAAACAATTATTAATTACGATGTAATAAATTTTCTTACTAAGACGCTCGCATTAAGATTTAAGCTAAATAGTAGAAACTTTACTCATGTTATAGGTATCGCGCGCGGTGGTCTAGTACCTGCTACTATAATGAGTCATATGTTTGATGCTGACTTACTCACGTATAACGTGAAATCATATAAAGGTAAGCGTCAGGGTGAGTTTAAGATCATACAAGATATTGATCTTGATGAATTACCTGAAAATAGTAGAATTTTAGTTATAGATGATATATGTGATTCGGGTAAAACCTTCACTAAGGTAAAGGAACTTATAGGTACTAAATTTAAGTTTGTTAGATATGCTGCTCTCTTTACTAAAAAGAGTAGTAAACATTTAATAGATCATTACGGTGTTGAAGTTAATGACGAAAACTGGTTAGTATTTCCTTGGGAAGAATAATAATATGTCGAGAAAAATTAAATGCTTAGTTACTGGTAACCAGTATACATTCGGTAAAGACTACTTTGAAACTAAAGTAACGGAGTATGGAGATGAGGATTCTCTTAAAAAATTCTTTATAACTAAAAAGGCAAAGACGTATTTAAACAAAGGATACTCCGTACAAGAAATAAGAAATATTTTAAATGTTCAAGAAGATGACTTACCGGGCGACGATTCGCAAGCTATCAAGGAACTAATTGACTTTCATCGAGTTAGAGGCTCGAGTAAAAACAAAAGAATTTCAAATACAATGAACTTTGCTACCCATAAATCCGACCCTATCGTGCTTGAGTTTATAAATACTATTAGAAGTTATGAATAAGAAAATCTTTACCGCACAATTAGGCTCTGGTAATACTATTAAAGTATTCGATGCAGTGACAGGCCAACTATATAGAATTATATCAACAGGTGGTAATGTTATATCTTCACCAATTGTAGTAGATCATACGGTGACCGTTACAGTATTAGAAGGTGGTGTAAATGTTATGAAAATATTTTCATTACCAAATGGAGGCTTAAAATCAGTCACTTCCATATAATAATATAATGGAAGCAAATATTTTTACGGAGCAGTTATCTCGTAAGCCAAACCGGTACCCTTGGACAGAGCAGTTTATTGAGTCAATGCATAATGGCTTCTGGACAGATAAGGAGTTCTCTTTTACCTCTGATGTGCAGCAATTTAAAACTGTACTTACCGATCAAGAAAGGGAGATTATTGTAAGGGTATTATCTGCTATTGGTCAAATTGAAGTAGCTGTTAAAACCTTCTGGGCAAAGCTTGGTGAAAACTTACCGCACCCTGCACTTCAAGATCTAGGCTATGTAATGGCAAATACAGAAGTTATTCATAACAACGCATATGAAAGACTCCTTACAATTCTCGATATGGAGGATGTCTTTGAAGAAAATCTAAAACTCGATTTCATTCAAGGCCGTGTAAATTATCTACGTAAGTATACACATAAATTTTATAGTAGCTCTAAAAAGCAATACCTATACGCGCTAACTCTCTTTACATTGTTTGTTGAGAATGTATCTCTATTCTCGCAATTCTATGTTATTAACTGGTTTGCTAGATATAAAAACGTTCTTAAAGATACCGATCAGCAAGTAAAGTATACAAGAAATGAAGAGAATATTCACGGGTTAGTTGGTATCAAGATTATTAACACTATACGTGAAGAGCTTCCAGAGCTATTTGACGAGGAGTTAGAAGAGCGTATTAGAGGTGAAGCTGTTGAAGCGTATAATTCTGAAGCTAGAATTGTTGACTGGATGGTTAATGGTATTAATGAGCCAGGTTTAGATGCGCCTACAATTAAAGAATTTATTAAAAATCGTATTAATTCTTCGTTACAACAAATTGGGTTTAACCCTGTGTTTGAAGTTGATAATAAGTTATTAGAGGCTACAATGTGGTTCGAAGAAGAGCTACTCGGTAACAATATGACTGACTTCTTTCACTCTAGACCTGTAGAGTACTCTAAAAAGAGTCAGTCATTTGATGAAGATGATCTCTTCTAGTAGACTTTATTAACATGAGTGATATTTACTGGCTTAACGAAAACTCGCGTAAGTTTCTCGAAAGAGGTTACTTACTTCCTGGTGAGACGCCCGAAGATCGTATTAAAGATATAGCGCATCAGGCGCAAGAGTATCTTGGTATCGAAGGATGGGCTGATAAATTCATCGATTATATGCATAGAGGATTTTATTCTCTATCATCGCCTATATGGTCAAACTTTGGCCGAGATAGAGGCCTTCCAATATCTTGCTTTGGATCTTATATTCCTGATGACATGGAGAAGATTTTAGCTAAGGTTGCTGAGGTTGGCACCATGTCTAAGGTGGGTGGAGGTACTTCTGCATACTTTGGTGATGTTCGCTGTAGAGGTGCAGAGATCTCAACTGGCGGTACTTCTACCGGGGTGCATCATCAGTTGACTGTTTTTGACGCTCTAACTAATTATATCTCACAGAGTAATGTTAGGAGAGGTTCATTTGCAGCTTACTTACCGATCGATCATGGTGATATTGAGGAGTTTTTATGTATTAGAGGTGAGGGTAATTCTATTCAAGATCTATCTATAGGTGTAACTGTTAGCGATGAATGGATGGAAGATATGGTCGCCGGTGATAAGCAGAAGCGAAGTATATGGGGTAAGGTAATTAAGAAGAGATATGAATCTGGCTACCCTTATATATTCTTTTCTGATAACGCAAATAATAATGCGCCGCAAGTTTATAAAGATAAAGGTAAGCGTATTAATGCTTCGAATCTCTGTACTGAAATTTTTCTATCTACAGAAGAAGATGAATCATTTGTGTGTGATTTATCATCTTTAAATCTGGCTAAGTGGTCTGAAATTATCGAGACAGATGCTATTGAGATGTTAACTTATTTTCTAGATGCTGTTATGACTGAGTTTATTAACAAAACAAGAGGTATAAAGAATATGGAAGCGCCTCATAAGTTTGCTGTTACACAACGTGCTATAGGTATTGGAGTATTAGGTTGGCATTCATACCTACAGCAAGAAAGTATCGCTTTTGAGTCTATGGAAGCAAAACTTCAAAACTCTGTTATCTTTAAGACTATCGAAGAAAGAACTATAAATGCATCTCGTGAGATGGCTCAAGAGTATGGTATACCTTCTTTAATGGAAGGTTATGGGTTACGTAATAGTTGTTTAGTAGCTATAGCTCCAACTACTAGTAGTTCCTTTATACTCGGACAAGTTAGCCCTTCAATCGAACCTCTTAACAGTAATTACTTTACAAAGGATCTAGCTAAGGGTAAGTTTACATATAAGAATCCGGAACTTACAAAAGTTTTAGAATCATATGATAAGAATGACAACCCTACATGGAGAAGTATATTGGAAAAGGGAGGATCGGTACAACACTTAAAGTTCCTTACAGACCATGAAAAGGAAGTATTTAAGAACTTCGGTGAGATATCTCAAAAGGAAATTCTCATTCAGGCCGCTCAACGACAAAAATATATTGATCAAGGTCAATCAATTAATATGATGGTACCGCCAAGTACAAAGCCTAAAGAAGTAAACGAATTACTTGTATGGGCATGGAAAAATGGAATCAAATCGCTCTACTATCAAAGAAGCGCTAACCCTGCACAAGAATTATCTCGCTCATTAAATGAGTGCTCATCGTGTGAAAGTTAAATTTATGAAATGGAAATATAACGCAGTCGCAGAGACTGAAGAGCAACAAGACCCTATGACCCAGCCTTTAATTATTAATACTGCCGCTTCAAGTGGTGGTGGTGTTACTAGAGTGGTAGAGAATAATGTTTACTTTTATGGTGATATTACAGAATCGAACGCTCTAGAGTTAAATACTGTGCTTTATGAATTAGATCGTAAACTAGCTGTTACAGGTCTATTTATAGAATCTAATCCGGTTATTAAACTTCATATTAATTCTTACGGTGGGTCTCTATTCGCAGGGCTTGCTACTGTAGATGTAATAAGAAATCTTAATAGTCAAGTGCACTCATATATCGAAGGAGCGGCCGCATCAGCTGCAACTATTATATCTGTTGCTTGCGCGAAAAGATATATCGGTAAGTATTCTAAGATGCTAATCCATCAGCTCTCTGCAGGTTCTTATGGTAAATATACAGAGCTAGAAGATGACATGGAAAATAATAAGCATTTAATGGAGACTATAAAAGCTATATATAAAGAATACACCAAGGTACCTATGAAGAAGCTTGATGAAATTCTTAAACGTGATCTTTGGTTTGATTCTAAGAAATGTCTACTATTAGGTTTAGTTGACGAAATAATTTAAGCCACCTTAGCTCAGCTGGTAGAGCTACTGATTTGTAATCAGTAGGTCGACGGTTCGAGTCCGTCAGGTGGCTCCAGCTTTAAGACCTCTACATATGTAGAGGTCTTTTTTTATTTCGGACCTGTAGTATCTGAACCACCATTACCATTGCCATGTATATGACTTAATAAAGACACACTACCGTTACCTGCGATTATATCACCACCTGCTGTTATTGTACCAGTAACATGTAGATCACCAGCAATATGCAAGTCACCATCTATTACTGTTTGTGGTGATTTTATACTATATTGACTCGACGCGGTAGTTTTAATTATCGGTGCTGATGTAGTTACAATAACACCACTACCTATAAACACATCATTATCCACATTGATCCTAACAGTGCCGGCATTATTACTAGTACTCCCTCCAATAGTAACATCTGCACCTCCGAGAAGTAGTCTACCCGAAGTGGTTAATTTAACATTACCTGAAGTATTTAAATCTACTCCACCAGAACCAGCTTCAAGCATAAGTTTACCATTTGCTTTGACATGTACATCACCGAATGGCAGAGCTGAAGATGTATCCTTTTCTTCAAATACAGGTACTGAGATAGTATTTAATACATGAGTCTTATCATCACCAATAATATACTCACCATCAACCGGTATAGCATCTTTAATAATAATTCCAGAATCGTAATTAGCTGGTGTGGTACCCGCAATTAATGTTAGATGTTTAGCAGATGATAACTTAATATTTCCCCCGGTACCCATTTGGGTTTCTATTTCAGTTAAATCTGGTACCGTCTCTTCTACAAGTTTTGCTATATCTATACTTGATTCTTTCCAATCACCGCCTGCCGCGGCGCCAGACCCATCAGGGTTAGTGGATCCATTTCCCTTAAATTCTGCATTAGTATTATTACCAACTGCTGGGTATTGTCGTTCAGGTGATGTTTTAGCGACAGCAATCGGTAGGTATGTATTAAGCCATTTTTCATTAACCTTTTCTTTATATTGACTTACATTACCGGTAATAATATTAAAGTCACCACCAGCGCGCTTTTCCATATCTTTACAAGACCGTTCATAACTAGCACGCTCTGTAGTATCAAATTTATCTCCTTTGGTTAAAGACTGGCAGTTGTTTGTTGCTAACGTACTAACAACTTTATCATTCATATAAATATTACTTCCTGATTTATGAGTAAGTTGTACACGTTGGTTACCGGTGGTATTAGTAAATACTAAAGCACCAGCATTTTGATTTAATACTAATTCATTTCTATTAGTATCTTTTTCAATAGGGTTGTTAATTGTTATCTGTTTACTCATTTTAAGCTATGTTGTTAGCAACAGGGTAGTTTGGCCATACTCCCGGTACCCCTATTCCGTTTATAGACTCTATACTTGTACCACCATGTAGAGTGCCTAACACTACCGGTAACCCCCTTGCGCTATTTATAAACCCAACTAAAACAGTATCACCTACATTTGGCATTGCAAACCAACCTTTAGGACAATTTGTTCTATTATCTGGAGTATAGCTATTACCGTTGGGATTAACACCAGCAGTACTAGGATCTGCACCTGTAAAACCATCTCCAATAGTAATACCTGTATAATTTTCTGCCGGCGCAGGGTCGTTAAGATTAGTAGGAAAATCTGCATCACTAACAATAGCGAGATCACTACTAGCGTTATACCGCGCTAATGACCCACCACCGCCAGTTATTGGAGTTAACACATAAGCCCATATCTCATAATCATCTACTAACTCTTTTGTTTTAGGGGAAACTGTCTTATCTAAATTTTTACCAAACGGGAATCCAAACTCATCACCATCAGATGAAGTTGTTGATATACCATTAATAAGGACTTTTACTTGACCTCGTGGTTGTTCATTTTCAACATCTGATATGTCGCTATTGTTTAAAACCGTACCTATATATAAGCTGTTTAAATTCATATCAATTTAGCTGCTGAGATTACACTAGCAGCTTTATTTAGCTGCTTACTACCTTTATCCATAAAATTATTTATTGCACCTACTGGTTCTGATATTTTATTAGATAATTCCGAGACCTTGTTATCTATTGAACCTAGACCAGAGCTGATGTCTTTAACAGCTTTTAAGCTTAAATTGTTAATCGATTCGCTTATAATACAATTCGCTAAAGAAGCTGCGGCGAACTGACAATTTTCTTTTGTATCTATAAAATCTTTTATATCAAGTATTTGAGCTTTTATGTTTTGATAAAACTGTTTAGCAGTTTCTATTGTACCTGCGATAGTAGCTACCAACCCGGTTGCTGTTGATATAAGACCGTTAATTGCACCGGTAAGTTTATTTACTTGATCTTGAACTGCACCTAAGGCTAAATCAGTAACTGCTGAAATACTACCTTGTATAGCAGACGCTATACTACCAGCTACAGCTCCAGCTAATTTTTTAATACCATCTGTAGATAGTCCGCTTATTATAGAGGGTATACACAACGCTCCCTTCGCAATGGTTGATAGCTGACCTACCTTGTTACTGGCCGCACCTGCTATATTTGATATACTATCTAAAAACGCCATATATATATTTAATCCTTGAACTTAGAACTCAATATACTATAATATCTTTATGCTAGTAAGTCATGAATCGCCTATTGCTATTTTGGAAGAATCTAAATCGTATAATGATTACGATTACGCTCTCGTACATTTATTCGAAACCCAGCCTGATTATTTTAACTTCTTTAAACGTTCGCTCGCTGCCGGCCGTGAGGTGCTTCTTGATAATTCAATCTTCGAACTCGGTGAGGCATTTGATCCATCAAAATATATTGACTACGCATCAGCTCTCGATCCTACTTTTCTTATCGTGCCTGATGTATTGGAAGATGCAAAGTCAACGATGTCATCTTGGAGTAAGTTTCATTTAAATTATAAGTTATCAGACTATACTAACGCAAGTACCATTGGAGTAGTACAAGGTGAAACATACCAAGATATTGTCGACTGTTATAAGTTTATGGCTGATAATGCAGATTATATTGCTATTTCGTTCGACTATACATGGTACAATAAAATAGCATATTCTAAACGTCCAGGTAGATTAGGTCATCTTGATAGGTGGTGCGCTGGACGACCTCATCTTATTAATCGTTTAGTAGAAGACGGGGTATGGGATAGTACAAAGCCACATCACCTATTAGGTGCCTCATTAGCTCGTGAGTTTAAAGCTTATATACCTATAGCTAAAGAGCTTAATATACGCTCTCTAGATACCTCTAACCCTGTTGTAGCTGGGTTACTTGGCTTTAGATATATGGCGAGTGAAGGTCTAAACCATAAGCCTGCTCAACTATTAGCTGATTCTATAGCTGCAGATGTAAATGAAGATCAGATGGAAGATATTACTTTTAATACATCAGAGTTTAAAAAGATTATCGGAAGGTATAAATAATATGTATGAAGGAAAGTGGTATAATCTATAACCAAGATAGCGACTTCTTCCCTCTTGTAACAAAACGTATTAGCAGATTTTTACTATATAGTACGTGTTGGTTATTTGGATCTTCTTTCGTAATAGCTGTACCATTCCTTATTTTGATGTTGAGCGATAAATAGCATCCCAATCATCAGTATTTGTATTCTTAAGTTCTGTTATTCTAGCTATCATCATATCATAATAACCTACTAGTTCTGGTATACCACGCTTATTAAATTTAGCATGCCTTATAGCTTCATCCCACTCTTTGTTAATATACGAATCTAAGAACGCTAAATGGTTACCGTAGTTCTTAGCACTAGCTATTATAGTATATATTCTAACTCCTTCTGATTTACCTTTAACTGCAATCTTATCTAGCTCGTAAAAGTTAAATTGACTTTCTAAACCTTTCTTAGTCTTTTCACCTATTAGTAAACCTACTTTGTAATTTTTAGTCTGACTCTCTAATCTAGCAGACAGGTTAACAGCATCACCTAAGCAAGTATAATCGAAGCGTTGATTAGATCCCATATTACCAACAACAACATCACCGGTGTTGATACCTATACCCATTTTAAGTTCAATATTCTTTTCTAGTAGTTCAATATTTAATTTATCTAAAAGATCAAACATCTGTAAAGCACATTTTACAGTATTCAATCTATGGTCCGGATCATCTATAGGAGCATTCCAGAACGCCATTAAAGCGTCACCTATAAATTTATCAACAGTCCCGTTATTTTCTATAACACTACCTGTCATAGGGGTAAGGTATTTGTTTATAAGATTAGTTAGTTCTTGAGGGTTAGATTTGAACTGCTCGCTTAATGTTGTAAAGTCTCTCAAGTCGCTAAATAATATAGATAATTCTCTAGTATCACCACCTAGCTGTAATTTTTTAGGATCTTTTTGCAGCAATTTAACGATTGAAGGTGCTAGATAGTGTTCAAATTGATTTTTAATAATCTTCTTTGTTTTGTTTTCCTGAACAAATCTAACAAAAGTAGCAGCAGACCAAGTAGTAAATATAGTAAACAAAGGCCAAGTAAAATCATATAACATACCGTCTTTAAACATTAGATTACCAGCATAAGGAAGTGTAATAATACCTATTAGGCAAAACAAAAGACTAGCTATATAAGGTAACCATAAAGCCCCTATTATTATAATGGAGCATAAACATGCTATAATAATTAATTCATGCATAATAAATTCTTCTTTTCTCTCCAACCGATTCTCGTCTATTAACATTTGAAGATTTGTAGCATGAACTATATGAGAGTAGTTTGTACCTAAGTTAGTAGCAACACTATTTGATAGACCTTCTGCTGTAGGTGCAATAATAACTATTTTATCTTTTAATATGTTCCAGTTGTCATTATTGAAAGAAACTGTTGGAAATTCGTATTTATAATTTAGCCAGATTCTAGTACTAGAATCTGTTTCTATAGGATCAAACCCGTATACGCGTACAGATTCCACCCCAACTTCATCTGCCTTTATTTGGTAAGAGTCTTTACCTCCAAACAATCGTAAAGCTTCAAGAGCTATCGTACTATAATATTTATCCTGTACTCGTATAATTAGAGGCATTCTACGTACAACACCATCTAACTCCGGTGTGGTTGTCATCATACCAACCCCCGCAGCCACTTCTCCTAACTCTTTAACTGGTCCAATTGCTTCAGGGTAATCATATATATAATCTTTCGGATCTTCACCTATGACTACAACTCCTCTAGGCACTGGCTCACCTTTACCTTTTACCGAAGCTGATTGGCCCATTATAACAGGTACTTGACTCATCACTTCCGCAAGATAATCATCATGACCCATTCTATCTTTTTCTGCAAACAGTATAGGTAATATAACTAAAGCAGCACCACTATCATAAGCTTTTACTATGCTATCAGCGATAATATCTCTCGGCCATGGCCACTGTCCATTTGTCTCTAAACTCGCTTCATCAATTTCTACAATAGCTATTTCTTGAGCTTCTACCTTCTCTTGATTCCTTTGATAATAATCAAATGATTTTAGTCTAGCAGTCTCTACAAAGAAAGGATCTACTACCCTTACACCTATCAAAAGAGTTGTTACTAGCAGACATATAAAGTAATTTTTCTTGTTAAAGCTCATTGTTCAATATTGAATATAACACCATTCCCACTATTAAGAAAAAATGATTGGAATATTCCGTTGTTAAGATAGTTAATAGTTGCATCTGAAGTAGCATCTATATTTAGCGACGTAACATTACCTTGCTCAGTGGTTTTCTTAAAAAGAACCTTACTCATATTATAAGGGTTAGTTCGAAAAAACTCTATAACTTCTATAGGAGCTTTAGCAGTTGCTTTAGATTCGTCTTTCTTTTTACTACCAGTTTCATTGTTATTGGTATTTTTTTCTCTTTGATCTTCTTTTACCTTTG
>Ga0307488_10005652_pt1 | contig 10328 bp, 7 predicted proteins | sample SB02metaG_FD_202248 | JGI IMG/M metagenome (GOLD analysis project Ga0307488, IMG submission 202248) | Sea-ice brine microbial communities from Beaufort Sea near Barrow, Alaska, United States - SB 0.2 | ecosystem: Environmental > Aquatic > Marine > Coastal | place: USA: Alaska | collected 2017-05-06
AGAAGGAAAACAGACTCTACTCCAAGTGCGCCGAGTTTCTCTCTTCCCATGGGGTTGGGGTGCCGGAGGTGCGGGCCCATCATGAGGAATCTCGCTGGCTCCTGCTCGAAGATGTTGGTGTCGAGGATTTGTGGTCGCATCGGATGGAGCCGTGGGAGGTGCGCCGCGTTCTTTATGGTCAAGCCCTAGAGCAGATCGGACGGATGCACACCCTCGATCTGGGCAAGGCAGAGGCTCTGGATGTCTTGCAGGAACCCTTTGACGCCGGGCTTTATCGGTGGGAGCAGGATTATTTTTTTAAATATTTTCTCGGTCTCGATCAGGCTGAGCTCCTGCGGCGAGCGGTTCCGCTGGAGAAGCAGGCGGCAGACCTAGCGGCCTTGCCCAGAGTTTTGATCCACCGGGATTTTCAATCACAAAATGTCATGGTCCGCCACGGCCGGGTTACCCTAATTGACTTTCAGGGGATGCGGGCAGGGTTGGCCGGCTATGACCTCGCCTCCCTAGTCTACGATCCCTATGTCCCGATGACCCCGGAGGAGATGGAAGAGCTCTCGAATGTTTATGCCTCCCTCGTTGGACGTTCCGACCGGGAGACGTGGGGGCAAGAAATGCGAGCTGCCGGCCGCCAGAGGTTGATGCAGGCCTTGGGGGCTTACGGTTTTCTAGGCCAAGTTCAAGGTAAGCCATCCTTCTTAGAGCATATCCCTGCAGCAGCGGAGCGGCTTATCTCTCTCTGTCAGGACGAGGCTTGGCAGCCACTGGCCTCGGCGGTGGGCCTCGCTCTGACCAGAACCCAGACCGGCTCTAAAGAGGTCTCCCCCTGAGAGTGTTTTTTGGGTTCTTCCTCGTCCCTCTCAATATGTTCTAGTTCCTTTGATGAAGAAAACGACTCTGGTTATTGAAAACGTTCAACCCCTTCTCAATTGCGGGCGGTACCCGGTCAAACGGGTGGCTGGGCAAACCATGCGGGTCAGCGCCGATGTGTTTAAGGACGGGCATGATGCGATCGCGGTGATGCTGCAGTGGCGCCAAGTTGGGACAAGGTCGTGGCGGGAAATCCAGATGCTCGCTGAGGGTAACGACGTTTGGTCTGGGGTCTTTCCCTTGGAGGAGGTTGGGGACTACGAGTTCACCATTGAGGCTTGGCCTGATAGTTACGCCTCCTGGCGGGAGGAAATTTCGAGAAAGAGTGCGGGCGGGGCTAATGATCTTTCATCAGAGGCTCTCGAAGGAGCCCAGTTGCTCAAGTCTGGGGCCAAGCGGGCCGGGCGCAAGGCTGGGGCGAAGGAGTTGGGTCTGGCAGCCGAAGCTCTCGCGGTGGCTCATGGTGAGGCCACGGAGATTTTGGCCGCACGAGAGGATTTGGCAGCTTGGATGGCGGCTTATCCAGATCGCACCTTCTCGACTAAGTTTCGGCCCTGGGGGCGGGTTACCGCGGATCGTGCCCTCGCCCTTTTTGGGGCGTGGTATGAGTTTTTTCCTCGTTCGGCGGGAGGGGACGGTAGCCATGGGTCAACTTTTCGGGATTGTCTGGCGCGGCTAGATGACGCCAAGGCGATGGGGTTTGATATTATTTACTTTCCGCCGATCCACCCGATTGGGCAAAGCAAGCGCAAGGGAAGAAATAACTCGCTCGTCTGTCAGCCAGACGATCCTGGGGTGCCTTATGCCATCGGGAACCGGCACCAAGGCTGCCCGCATGGCGGGGGCCACCTTGATGTGGCTCCCGAGCTAGGAACCTTGGAGGATTTTGTCTGGCTGGTTGGTCAGGCCAAGAAGCGGGGTTTAGAAATTGCTCTGGATTTTGCCCTCAATTGTTCGCCGGATCATCCCTATGTGGCGGACCATCCCGAGTGGTTCTTTCATCGCCCAGACGGCTCGATCAAATACGCGGAAAACCCGCCCAAAAAATATGAGGATGTCTATCCCATTGATTACCATAATGCTGCTTGGTCGGAGCTGTGGGAAGAGTTGAAGAATGTTATCCTCTGGTGGGCTGGACATGGGGTTCGGACTTTCCGGGTCGATAATCCGCACACTAAGCCGGTAGCCTTCTGGGAGTGGCTCATGACCGAGACGCGGAAGAAGTTTCCCGACCTCATCTTTTTGAGTGAAGCCTTCACCAAGCCAAAAATGATGCACGTCTTGGCCAAGGCGGGCTTCACCCAGAGCTATACTTATTTTACTTGGCGCAACACCAAACCCGAGTTGATCGAGTACTTTACCGAGTTGACCACCGGTCAATCGGTCGATTATTTCCGTCCCAATCTCTTTCCCAACACGCCCGATATTCTTCCCTTCTTTCTCCAGCAGGGGGGGCGTCCGGCCTTCATGATCCGAGCGGTTCTCGCGGCCACCCTCTCACCGGTTTATGGAATTTATAGTGGCTTTGAGCTGGGTGAGAACGCCGCCATTCCGGGGCGCGAGGAGTATCTTGATAGTGAGAAATATCAGCACAAATCACGCGACTGGAATGGGCCGGGCAATATCAAGGATCTCGTGACCAAACTTAATCGCATTCGCAAAGAAAACCGGGCCCTGCAGGAGTTGACCAATCTGCGCTTTTTGCCGGCGGAGAATGATCAAATCCTCTTTTATGCCAAGGTTGCCCCGGCGATGGAAAATATCCTCCTCGTGGTGGTAACCCTTGATCCTTGGAACCAGCAGTCGGCTTGGGTGGAAGTGCCGGTCAACGATTTTGGCTTAGGGGAGGATGCTCCTTATCAAGTGCACGATCTCTTGACCGATGAGCGCTTCCTTTGGAGGGGACCAAGGAATTTCGTGGTACTGGATCCGCAGACCCGCCCAGCTCACGTCTTTCGCCTGAGTCGCCGTATCGGTTAGCTAGAGGTGCTCCCTCGGACATGGCAAATGGCCTTCTCTCGAGAGGCATGATGGCTCTGGCGAGGTGACTAGGTCAGGCTATTGATTTTTTCAGCCAGGGCAAAATCGAGCTGGGTCAGGCCGCCTAAGCTATGGGTGGTCAGGTGAAGGGTTACCTTACCCCAGCGCAGATCGATGTCGGGATGATGGTTGGCTTCCTCAGAGAGAAGGCCGACTCGGTTAACGAAAGCGAGGGCCGTGGCAAAATTTTGAAATTGGAAAGTGCGCTGGATCTCCTTGCCCTCGTGGACCCATTCGGTCAGTAGAGAAAGACTCTTGGTCACGGATTTTTTGCTCAAGAGTTGGTTCATCCTCGAAGGTTCGCTTAAATCCATCGTTGATTTCAAGGGGCTTTAACTTTATCCAACCAGACTACTTGTTCCGCAGAACACTTCATCATGGGCAAACTTTACAATAATATCGTCGAGACCGTGGGGCGCACGCCATTGGTCAAACTAAACCGTATCACCGAGGGCGTTGGGGCAACCATTGCTCTTAAATGCGAGTTTTTCAATCCGTTGGGGAGCGTCAAAGACCGTATTGGTACGGCGATGGTCGAGGAGGCAGAGCGCACGGGATTGCTCAATAAGGACTCGGTTATTGTTGAGCCAACTAGCGGGAACACGGGAATCGCTCTCGCCTTTGTCGCCGCCTGCAAGGGCTACAAGCTGATCCTGACCATGCCGGAAACGATGAGCCTCGAGCGTCGCACCCTTCTGGCTATGCTTGGTGCCGAATTGGTTCTGACCCCAGGATTGCAGGGAATGAAAGGGGCGATCGCCAAGGCTGAGGAAATTTTACAAAACACCCCGAACGGGTGGATGCCTCAACAATTTAGCAACCCAGCCAACCCGGCCATCCATGGCAAGACCACCGCAGAAGAAATTTGGGACGATACCGATGGGCAGGTAGACATCTTTGTCTCCGCCGTCGGCACCGGAGGAACTTGCACCGGGGTGGGCGAGGTGCTGAAAAAATATAAGCCGGGGGTTCGGATTGTTGCGGTGGAGCCAGAGGATTCCCCTGTCATCACCCAGACGAGGGCGGGAGAAGAGGTCAAACCGGGTCCTCATAAGATTCAAGGTACCGGGGCCGGCTTCGTCCCGGAGAATCTTCACCTCGACGTCGTTGACGAGGTCTTAACCGTTTCTAACGACGAGGCTTTTGCCATGGCTCGTCGTCTGGCTAAGGAGGAGGGTATCCTTGGTGGCATCAGCTCTGGAGCTAATGTGCAGGCGGCCCTCGAACTGGCCAAACTCCCAGAAAACAAGGGTAAGTTGATCGTGGCGGTCGCTTGCTCGACGGGTGAGCGTTATCTCAGTACACCCTTAGCTGAAGAGGCGCGCAGTAAGGCTATCTCTTAATTTATTCACCATGGAAAACCCCAAACACTCCGTCCTGACTCCCCTGATCACCCCTGCGCTGGAGATGAGCGACAACGAGCTTTTTTGGCAGGCAAACTGGAAAAAGTTTCTCGCAGTCCTGCTCGTGGTGGTGGCGCTGATCTTTCTCTCCGGTGGCTGGATGTGGTGGACCACCAGCGTGCGTAATGCGGCTGAATCACTTTATAGCCAAGCGAGCACTCCGGAGGACTGGCGTGGTGTAGTGGAAAAGTTTCCCGGTTCAGTCCCTGCTGGCAATGCCCAACTCCGTCTGGCTGCCGCCTTGCGGGGAGAAGACAACTTGGATGGAGCTGTGGCTGAGTTAGAAAAATTCCAGACCGAACAATCCGGGCATCCCTTAGCTGGTTCCGCTTGGCTCGCTCTCGGCGAGTTGCGGCAGATGCAAGGAAAAGCAGAGGAGGCGCTGGAAGTTTATCGGCAAGCCTCCCTTCTCCGTCCCGAATCTTATGCCACCCCACTCTCCATGATTGCCGAGGCCAAGTTGTTGGTCGCCTCGGATCGTGATGGCGAGGCACGGGCAATTTTAGAGTCAGTCGGCCTGAGTTACTCCCAGACCCCGTCGGCCATGGTGGCTCAGGCTGAGTTGGAGAAGTTAGCTCTTCCTCCCGCTGATCCGGTAACGGAATAACTTAGTTGTACTCGGCCATAACCAACGACAAGGGAGGATATCTGAGGACGCGGCACCCCCTTGGCTCTCGAAAGTTTTTCTTCGGTGGAAAGAGTGATCTGCTTGTCCTAGGAATGAGTTTTTCGAGAGAGTTCCAAGTAAGCTTATGAAATTTTCTGGTCGTTGGTTTGTTGGATTTGGGCTTTTTCTCGCCTTGTGTGGGGTGGCAGGCTTTGCCTCCAATCCTGCTGGGGCCAAGACGGCTTTGCTTTCCGGTGGAGCCTTCGGGGGATTGTCGGCCCTATGGGGAATCCTCATGCTCTTCCGCTTTTCCTGGGCTCGCCCAGCCGCCTTCCTCAGCACCCTTGTCTTGGTCGCCGCTTTTACCTGGCGCTCATGGCTGGGATGGACAGCCGTTAAATCGGGAGAGCCTAAACTCTTTGCCTCGATCCTGATTAGTACCATGTTGGTGGCATCTTTGGCCTCCCTCGTCGTCCTTCTCTCCAAGCGGAACTGAACCACGAGCCAAGGCTCACTTTCGCTTAGGTGGTTTTGCCTTCTTGGTGTGTTGGAAGGCGGTCGCGCAAATCTTAGCCAGCTCGCAGCCCTCACAATCAGGGGAGCGGGCCCAGCAGCGGCGGCGTCCGTGCCAGATCAGGAGATGACTCCAGAGGGTCCAGGTGTCTTGCGCAACGGCCCTCGCAAGATCCTTTTCGATTTTGACGGGGTCGGTCTGTTTGGTCAGGCCGAGACGTTTGCTCAGTCGTGCTACGTGGGTGTCGACCACCACCCCGGCCTCGATTCCGTAAGCATTGCCGAGAACGACATTGGCTGTCTTGCGTCCCACTCCGGGCAAATTGACGAGAGATTTCAACTCTGGAGGCACTAGGCCAGCGTGCTTTTCCTCCACGCCTTGAGCGGCGGCCTGGATATTTTTGGCTTTGTTGCGGAAGAAGCCGGTGGAATGGATCAATTCTTGGAGATCTTCTAGTGGGGCCATTGCCATGGTTTTGGCATCGGGGTATTTTTTAAAAAGGGCTGGGGTAACCATATTGACCCGCACGTCGGTGCACTGGGCTGAGAGGATAGTGGCGATGAGGAGCTGGAATGGGCCATCATGGTCGAGTTCGCAATGGGCATCGGGGTAGGTGTGGCGGAGGATGCGGAGAACTTCGGTGGCCCGAGTGACGCGGTCCATTTTAGGGGGCGCCAAGGGCAGAAAGGCGGGCCTGCGCTTGGGGAACAAAAGGGGAGTCAGGAAATTTCTCGGTTAGCTCGCGGTAGGCACGGATGGCTTGGTCCCGTTGCTTCTTCGCCTTCTCAGGATCGGATGATTGTAGCTCGGCTACCTGCTTTTCTAGGAGTTGGCCGCCCTCCCAGAGGCCGGTTGAGGCGGCTTTGGGCACGCCTTCATAGAACGCGGAAATCTTGATGAAGTAGTCGATGGCGGCCCCATCCTCCTTCTCATCTTTTTGGATATAGCCGCCCAGAAGCATGGCATCCGCCCGGAGTTCGGCCGGGGCGTTGGGGGCACGAATAATCTGGGTGAGTAGCATAATAGCTTGGTTGTTTTTCCCCTGATCGCGGAGGGCGGCGGCGATGCCGTAGTTGGCCTCAAGGACTTTGGGTGACCATGGGTAGAGAGATTTTAGTTGGGTGAAGGCCTCTCCGGCCTCGGTCAGTTTTCCCTCTTCTTGGGCGATGCGCCCGAGCCCGAAGAGCGCGATGGCCTGGGCCTCCTGAATGGCCGGTGGTGCTTGGGAGGGTTCCTGGCCGGCGGGGGTAGGGTAATCGGTGGCGATCTTAGTAAAAACAGTCTGAGCTTCATCCAATTTCCCGTCTTGAAGCAGGGCAAGACCATAGAGGTCAAGGTCGGCGGGGGCGTAAACCAACGATTTGTTGTAGGCTCTATTCATGGCTTCGAGGCCCCGGCTCGGTTCGGTCCCGTGGATAAAAGTGGCCTGGGCAAAAAGAATTTTGCTCTTGGCAGTGTCGGGGGCACTCTCCCCAAGTTCATCGAAGTATTTTTTGACACCGGCTTGGTCGGTCAAGCGGTCGCTGAGTTCGAGGTCTTTCGAGGCAAGGAGCGAGCGGAGTCCCTCGCCGAGTTGACGGCTCTCCGGGTAGTTTGTCACCATCTCTTCAACCGCGGCGATCGAACCGGCCAGCGAGGCTTTCCACGATTTCTGTTCCTCGGCACTTAAGGCCTCATAGCGCCCCAGTTTTTCGGCTGCCACCCGGTGGAGGTCGGCCGTTTTAAGCAAGGCCTCGGGGGCTCTGGGATCGGAGCGATATCTTTCGACGAAGTTGCGGTAAGCGGTAATAGCAGCGGCTAGGTTGCCTCGACTTATTTCCGTCTGTCCGACGCTATCGAAGGCGAAAAAAACCTTGTCGTCCTCCGGATATTTTTTGGGGAATTCGGTCATGAGGCGGATGACCTCCTCCGGTTTTTCATCGGCACCAGCCAACTGGGCCCGCTGAAAGTAGGTGAATGGTGCCGGCTGACTTTCGGGGTATTTTTCGGCGATCTCGGTCATGGTGGCGATTCCCTCTCTCTGGCGGCCAAGGCCAAGTTGGGCGGTTGCTGAAGCATAGAGGGCGCTCGGAGCCAGTTTGCTTTTGGGATATTTTTGGATGAAAGCACTGAGGAGGGTAAGGGCGTTCTCGTTGTCTCCCTTTTCCTGGGTGCCGAGGGCAATCCAAAACTCGGCTTCCTCAACCTGAGCGGCCTCCGGGTACTTTTGGGTCAATTTTCTGTAGGCCGGGATGGCCTGATCCCACTTGCCTTGCTCTTTCAGGACATTGCCGATGCCCAGCTGGGCAACCGCGGCTACTTCGGCGGGAGGATTGGTGGCGAGGAAGCTTTGATAGGTTTCGAGTGCTCCATCGTAATCACCCTGCTGGGATCGGGCGGTGGCCTCGTTGACAACGGCGAGTCCGAGTAATGGACTCTGGGGATAAATCTCAGCGGCCTGCCGGAAATAGAGGGCGGCTCGTTGGGGGTCGCGTTTGGCTGGGTTGGGGTGGGTAAGATAAAGGTTGCCTAAGGCTACCGGGAGATTGACCGCCAGAGGATCACCCCGATGCTCCTCCTGGAACGCCTCGTAGCCAGCGGTGGCTTGCGCGGCCGCGTTCTGCAGCGCGTAGGTCATGGTGGTATAGTAAAGATTACGTTTTTGGTCATCTTCTTGGGTAAGCAGGGGACTGACATGGCTGAGGACGACCCGCGATGCGTCATACTCCCCTCCTTGAAAGTACGACTCACCAACCTTCTCAAGGGCGGTAACGCTCTGGTCGGGAAGCGCCTCTAGCTCGGAGAATTTCCGTCGGTCGCGTTCAGCTTGGCGGTTGGTTCTGGCGAGGAGCCTCTTGTCGCGGGATCGGAGAGCCTCGGCTCGGGCGGCAGGGATGGCATCAATCTTTTGCTGTTGCAGGGAAAGGATGACGTTCTTGGGTAGCACCTGACGAAAAGAGGAACGGGCCTCTTCCAGAAGAATTGACCGGCGCTCCTCTGGCGCAGCGGCGGCCTCACTAAGGAGGATTTCGCCGAGTTGAAATTGGGCCGTATTGATCAAAGCGAGGTCGCTTTTTTGGGCGATAATATCACGAAGCAGGTCGGTCGCTTTAGTGTACAAAAGGAAAGCGGCTGCTTGGTCTGCCTCATCTCCCGCCAGCATTTTGCTGCCTTGGGTGGCGAGGGTCAGGGCGAGAAGATTCTGGCTTTCGAGGATGCTAATACTCTGGGAAAAACGCTGGAGATTGGCTTCAAGTGAAGTTTGAGCCGCGGCATAATCTCCTCCTTGAAACGAGGCCAAAGCGCTGCCGTAAATGGCCGATTCGATTTCGTCCGACTTGGGGTAGTTCTGGACGAACTTGGCGAATTTTTTGACGGCATCCTCTTGGGCAGACCTTCTTCTAGGATCATCTGGTGGTAGGGAGGCGGCGAGTGCGGAAAGAACCTGCGGTTCGAGCAAGGAAGCTAGTTCGGTCAACTGGCCTCCAGCGGGTGGGCCATTAAAGAATTCTTTGAGGGCATCGAGACTGCTTTGGTTCTCACCGGTGAGGTAGCGGGAATAGGCGAGCTGGACCTGGGCACTGGGTACGCTGGGGGAGGTGGGATAATCGCGGAGGAGGGCCGCGTAGGCCTTGGCGGCAGAGGGATAGTCGCCGCTATTGTAGATGCTGTTGGCGGCTTCCAGAGCGTTTTCAGGGGTGTTCTGGGCCAGCGCTGCCGTGGCAAGGAGAACCGTGACAAAGACGGGAAAGATGCGTTGGGGGAAATTCATAGATCAATAATTTAGGGAACGGGTCGGTCAAGGGATAGTGTCTCGAAAATCAGGTGAATCCTAACGATGGGTTGAGGAACGGGCCAGACGACGGCTGCTCATCTGGTGAAGGTCGTCAAGGATGGCGTAGAGGGTGGGAATGAGGATTAGGGTGATGAGGGTGGCAAAACTGAGCCCCCAGACGATGGCCTGGGCCATGGGGGCGAGGAACTGCTCTTGTCCGGTGCTGAGAAAGGCAAGATTGAAAAGACCGGCCACGGTGGTGGCAGTGGTAAGGAGGATGGGGCGAAAGCGATTGCACCCACTTTCTATGATGGAGCGCCAACGAATCCACGGACCTTGAGGAGAGGTGGGGAGGTCTTGGCGGTCGTCGGGAAGATGCTTTCGGCGAAACCGGTTGATGAAATCGACAAAGACGACGGAGTTGTTAACCACGATACCCGCGAGGGCAATCGATCCCATGATGGACATCAAGCCCATGGGCTGGCCGGTGAAAAGTAACCCGAGTACGACACCGACGATCCCGAAGGGAATAACCGCCATGATGACAAAAGGCTGGAGGAAGGAATTGGTGATGGTGGCGAGCAAGGCGTAGATAAGAAACACGGCAACGAGAGCCGCGAATTTCATCGCCTCCAAGCTGCGCTCGGTATCTTCGCTTTCGCCGGTTAGCTCAATCGTGATACCTGGATGACTAGCGAGAATTTGGGGAACCCACTCATTGAAGAGGCGGTTGACTTCATTGGAGGTGGTGATCCGAGGATCAATATCGGCCGAGACAGCGATAACGCGTTCCTGATCGGTGCGCTTGATCCGGGAGATCCCGCTGATGTATTCGATTTCGGCCAGACTGGCTAGATCGACCGCTCCACGGGGACCTTTGACGAGAAGGTTGCCCACGAGATCGGGGTCCTGACTGTAGCGTTCGTCCATCTTCACCCGGAGAGTCACCTCATCGTTGCCCCAGCGCAGTCGGGCCGCTTCTAGTCCACGGAAAGCAGCGAGTAAGTTCCGTCCGATTGTTTTGGTGTCGAGCCCCGCCCGGGAGACACGGTCTTCGTCGAGGCGAAGACGGTATTCCGTTTTTCCTCGGGGGAAGTCGTTGCCGGTGTTGATCAGGCCTGGCACATCGGTTAGGCGGGTTTC
>Ga0307488_10005653_pt1 | contig 10327 bp, 10 predicted proteins | sample SB02metaG_FD_202248 | JGI IMG/M metagenome (GOLD analysis project Ga0307488, IMG submission 202248) | Sea-ice brine microbial communities from Beaufort Sea near Barrow, Alaska, United States - SB 0.2 | ecosystem: Environmental > Aquatic > Marine > Coastal | place: USA: Alaska | collected...
CGGTCTGGCGGAAATGGCCAATGGTATTCCCTACTGGGCTTATGGCGGCGACTATGGTGAAACACGGCACGATCTGAACTTTGTTTGTGATGGCCTGTGCTGGCCAGATCGCAGCCCTCACTCATCGCTGCTGGAATACAAGCAGGTAATCCAGCCCGTGGTAGTGACTCATACCCGCGGCAGCACCTATCGCATTCATAACAAGCACGACTTCATCGACTTGTCCATGTACCAGTTATCCTGGACCTTGTTACACAACGGTAAAGCATGCCAGCAGAAGAACATCAAACAACTCAAGACAGGCCCCCACCAATTTACCGACATGAGGATCGACATCAATCGACCTACGCTGCAGCCAGGAGATGAGTTGAGCCTGGTTTTTACCACCCAACTACGTCGCGACACATCCTGGGCAAAACAAGGTCACGAAGTCGCGTTAAGCCAATTGGCGGTTAAGAAAATGAAGCCTGCGGCGACGAAGTTACAACACGGGATAACGCTACAATCCGAGGGTCAGAAACACAGTGTTAGCCTCAGCGACGATCACTTCGAGTTTGATAACAGCGGATTAATTGGCTGGTCCCATTTGGGCAAAGCAATGTTAGTAACAGGGCCGCAACTAAACATCTGGCGCGCGCCTCTAGATAACGATGGTATAAAGGGGTGGGCTGGACAAGATAACAAACCGTTGGGGCGCTGGAAAAAAGCCGGCATAGACAAGCCTGTCATGCAGTACCAGTCTATGATTGTTGAAAATCCGGGCACCCGCAAATTCACACTCCATAGTCAGCAAACGGCGGTTATGCCGGGCGGAAACATCCGCTTTGATACCCAGTATCAGTTTGGTCGCGGCAATAGCCTGATAGTCAGACACCGCTTTATGATCGACAAGCGCTTACCCGACTTGCCTCGCATCGGCGTCAGACTGGAACTTCCTGCCGGCTTCGAGCACCTGCAGTGGTTCGGTCGCGGGCCCCATGAAACTTATATGGACCGACGCAGTTCCGGCGTTATCGCCCACCACCACAGTTCTGTTAGCGATCAATATGTACCCTATATTTTACCCCAGGATCACGGTAATCTAACGGATATACGCTGGCTAAAAATAGGTGACGATAAGGGCCCTAGCCTCATGGTCAGCGCTGATCAGATCATCGAGGCCAGCGCCAGCCACTATCCTCATGAAATACTGACGCCGGCTTTTCATACCTACGAGGTTGCGCCGCAAGCCAATACTTGGCTATGCCTAGATGCTATGCAGCGCGGCGTGGGTGGCGCCAGTTGCGGCCCTGATACCCTGGAGCAGTACCGCGTCAATTCTGGGGAATATCATCTGCACTACCGATTATCAATGGAGCCGCGTGAGCCATGAACACCGATGAATCCAAACTCGTCTACGTCTGGGACTTACCAACCCGTCTATTCCACTGGCTCCTGGCGCTATTGGTGGGCGTGTCTTTCTATACGGGTTTGACCGGCGGCTTCGATATCATGGATTACCATATGCTCAGTGGCTACGGTATTTTGACGTTGGTGATATTCCGCTGCATCTGGGGGTTTATCGGTAACGAGCATGTACGATTTAACCGCTTTATAGCGAGACCAAAGCGGGTCGCCCGCTATATCAAGAGTAGACGCGGTCAGCCATCCAACCCCTACAACGCTGCACCAATCGTTGGCCACAACCCTCTCGGCGGCTGGAGTGTTATCGCCATACTGGGGGCACTGCTGACGCAAACGGGGACCGGCCTGTTCGCCAATGATGATATCTTCACCGAGGGTCCGTTGGTACACCTGGTGTCCGAGCGACTCAGCAGTCAACTCACGGGCATACATGGAACCATGGCCTGGATCATTGGCGGCCTGGTATTGCTGCACTTAGCAGCGATAGCGTTCTATCAGCTGCACTTTGCCGAGAACCTGTGGCTACCCATGATTAAGGGTTGGCGCCGGATGCAGTCGCCCCAGTTGGCACAAGTGCATGACGCGGCGAACCCCTGGATCCGGGGCCTGCTGCTGATCAGTATCACCGCCGCCGGCGTATATTATCTTGTGCAGTATGTCTGAGCGAACGCCAGAGAAGCTCGCAGCACGCCCTTAGTCTTTCTGCTTGTAATCGTCATGACAGCCCTTACAGGTGCCGCCCAACTGCTTAATGGCTGGCCCAACCAGCGCCATATCGTTCGTCGCAACGGCTGTCGCCATTCCCTCTGCGGCAGCGACATAATCGTCCATCGCTTGCTTGAATGCTTCCGGCTCGTCCCAGATATCTGACTTCGCCTTGCTCTTACCCTCGCCACTGCCTTCAGGAAAAACATTCGGTATCAAGACTGAAACGGCTTGCATGGCGTTAGCGTGATAAGCCAGATCGCTGGCGTGCACACGGCCTTTGAGAATGGTGCCCATAGATTTCATATGCCCGCCCACGACCGACATCATGCCTTGCCGATAGGAGATATCAGACTTTGCATCTGCCTGCGCCCACTGGCTCGACATCATACCCAACACACATATCAAAATTGCTCGCATCTATGTTTCTCCTGGTTCATTAATTCGTGAAGGCCTTCTAACAAAGAGCTCTTAGCTAAGCGCCTAACTCAAGCGGCAGGCCACCAAAAATCCGCTGCACGAGCCTAACACAATTTTTCCGCGAGGAGCCTAGCGAAATGATAAACGCCCGACGGGTCACGATAGATCGCCGCGCTTCCCCCGGTGCGCCGCCAGCAAACGGCCCTGGCGCTTGACGATATGTTGCACCATCAGTTCCTCATCCTCGGGAATCATGCCATAGAACTCGACCCGCACGCTCCACTGAAGGCTCGCCTCACGATGGCAGCCGACGACTACGCCCAAGGTCGTGACCTCTAAATCAGAGGGTAACAGGGTGATATCCAACTGCAGGTGCTGACCAATATCCAGGCCGTCGGCATCTTCAAATGACACACCACTGGCAGAGATATTGACTTGCCGTCGCAAATGCACGTTACCGGCCACAATAGGCCGGACAACCTTGCGATCCTTGAGCAGGGTAAATTTTTGGTTGAGCAAATCAATGGCACCTGCCACGTCAGGACTCTGTACCCGCAACTTGTCGATCAGCAACTGCAACTGGCGCTCAATCACTTGTAACTGGTTAGGTGCCAAATAGTCTGCTGACTGCATCTTTTGCTCGCGCACTCGCGCTTCAACGGCCGTCAACTTTTCATAGCTAATCGCCATCAGGTCTTCGATACGAAAATATCGCCGTCGGTCATTATCGCTTACGTTATCAGTTACCTTCTCAGTCATCGTCATTGGTCATCGACATTTTTCAACGCTCCTTTTTTTCAACACCCTTTGCTCTCAAAACAAAAGGCTCGCCCACTAGAATATCTCATCTTCGGAGAGCTTGAAGCGAGAATTGAACTCCGACTTGATGTTATTGTACAAATTCGGATCAACTTTACGAATCTCTTGCAACTGGGCGTTCGACTCATCATCCAGTCCTTGGGTGATGACGATCTCAACCCGCCTGTTCTTCGCCCGGTTTGTCGACGAGTCATTCGCGAACAACGGTCGACTTTCCGCATAACCTTTCACGGAAAAGCGCTCTGGGAGAAGCTGATCGCCATCAAAAAGGCCATGGGCAACAGACACGGCACGAGCCGATGACAAAGCCCAGTTAGACCGAAATTCACGGGTATTGATGGGGATGCTGTCTGTGTGACCTTCGACAGAGACACTCCCGGGCGTATTCATGATGATATCTCGCAAGACCACCAGGGTCGGCTCAAACCCCTTACTCAGGGTAGCCGAGCCCGATCGAAACGAACCGCTCTCTTTGACGCGAATAGTGATTTTTCGCCCCTCGGTCTCCACCTCCAGCATCCCTTCATCAATCTGCTCGCTCAGGGCAGCGGCAATCGCCAGACCATCGTCCTCAGTCTCACCAATGAGTTCTTTGAGCTTGTTAATGATCACAAGCTTTATGGCGTCACCACTCTCGCCGGCGTTGCTGCTGCCCGTATCAAGGCAGGCTACCTCAAGACTATTTTCCGTCAGGTTGGCGGTTTTCTGCCAGATTTGATTAATAGGAGTCGGATCAGGGCGAGACGGGGAGAATTCCTTGGCGATGATACTCGTTCCCTTGGGCACATCAGTGACGTTAAGGATATTTTGCACCCCGAAGGCCTCGTTCATGGAGCCTGCCAGACGTTTGAATTTCAGCGCATCCATTTCTGAAAACGATAGCAGCAGAACAAAGAAACACATCAATAGCGACATTAGGTCAGCAAAGGTCATGACCCATGAAGCGATTTTTTGCTTACACGGCGGACACTCTTCTACATCATCCATGGCTTATCATCCATGGCTTATCACCCATAGTTTGCCACCCATAGCGAGTCACCCAAAGGCTCAGTCTCACGTCGCTTCTGCACTTTCGACGGGCTCATCACGTTTAGATTCAGGCAGGTAGGTTTTCAACATGCTCTCAATCACGCGTGGATTTTGGCCGCTCTGGATTGCCAACAAGGCATCGATTATGAGGCTTTTAATGGTGCTTTCCTCTTCACTACGCATCCCCATTTTATCTGCCATGGGGATAGCGAACATGGTCGCCAACATGGCGCCATAGAGGGTCGTTAACAATGCCACCGCCATGGACGGCCCAATGGTTTTCGGGTCACTCATATTCGCCAGCATCGCCACCAGACCAATCAAGGTACCGATCATACCCATGGCGGGCGCAATATCAGCCGTTGAGTCAAACACCCTTCTGCCCCACTCGTGCCGGACCTCGCTCTGCTTAAGATCCTTAAGCAGCAAGGTACGGACAACATCCGGGTCGTGGCCATCTACCAGCAGCTGAATACCGCCGGCTAGGAAATCATTGCTAACCTCCTTACCCTCCAACGACAACAACCCACCCTTACGAGCGAGATCAGCCAGAGCAACCACCTCAGCGATGAGCTCATCGGGGCTGTCGATTTTAAATTTAAAGGCTTTGACGAGCGCCTTACCGGCCCCTAAGAACTTCACCAGACTGAATTTCGACAACACAACGAAGATGGTGCCGCCGATGACGATGAGCAGAGAGGGCACGTTAACAAACAGCGTGATATCGCCGCCCAATATCATCGCGTAAAACACGATGCCAAAAGCACCCACTAATCCCACTAAAGTGGCCAGATCCATACTCTTTCCCTCTAAGGTGCTCAACTGTCGCGTCTGTTGAGTCTAGCTTCTATATCACCAGCCTGCACGGCGTTATGCCACCAGACGGTCTGATTGACGAAGAACCGCTGCCTGCGTATCGTTGCTGACTGGAACATAATCGGCCATATCTATGACAACCAAGAAGAGTTACCCGTTCGAGCAATCCCTGGTGAAGCTTGAAAATCTGGTCGAAAAAATGGAAGCAGGGGATTTGACCCTGGAAGACTCACTAAAGACTTTCGAGGAGGGTATTCGCCTCACCCGCGAATGCCAGCAGGCGTTGAGCCAAGCCGAACAGAAAGTGAAAATGCTGATAGAGGAAAACGGTCAGCTGGAGAGCCGCGACCTTGCCGGGATTGGGGATGACTGAAGAGTTACGCGGCTTTCAACAGCGCATCACCAATCAGCTGGATATTTGCCTGACCCTGCCGCAAGCGCCAGCGCAACTCGTGGCAGCGATGCGTTACGCTGTGTTCAATGGCGGTAAGCGAATTCGTCCTGGGCTTGTCTACCTGGCTGGTCAGGCAATGGGTTCAGCGGTCGAGAGCAGCGACAAGAGCGCCTGCGCTATCGAGCTGATTCATTGCTATTCGTTGATTCACGACGATTTGCCCAGCATGGACGACGATGACCTACGTCGTGGCCAGCCCACGGTGCATATACAGTTTGATGAGGCCACTGCTATTCTTGCTGGCGACGGACTGCAAGCCCTAGCCTTTGAGTTGGTCGCCACAGACCAGCATCTAGACGCCGATACACGTCTCGATATCATTCGCACTCTCTCTCATGCCGCTGGCCCCGCCGGCATGGTGGGCGGCCAGTCCATTGATCTGGCCGCTGAGTCTCGGCAAATCAGCGCCGCTGAGCTGGAAAATATGCATCGCCGTAAAACGGGTGATTTGATAGCCGCCTGCCTGCAGGTGGCGGCCCGCATCAAAGGCGCTGATGAGCTAACCCGAAACGCCCTAGTGACCTATGGCTACAGCCTGGGCCTGGCATTCCAGATCCGCGATGACATCTTGGATCATACGGGCGATACCGCAACCTTGGGCAAACCCAGTGGCTCGGATCTCAGCAATCACAAGTCAACCTTCGTCTCCCTATATGGGCTGGCAGGCGCCCGCGAACAGCTTGAGTTATTGCGGCTCGACGCCATCGACGCCCTGACGCCCTTGGGGCGGGCCGCCGGGCCTTTGATAACGCTGGCGAACTATATCAGCAGCCGGACTTACTAGCGTGACCCAAACCAAAATGCCTAGACATAAGTGCATGCCAGTCTGCCGGTTCTTGGTGTAGAATGCCGCCCCTGATGTTTACTGAAATCCCCCTACAACGCCCCGCGACGCCTTTACTGGACAGCCTTGCCGATCCTGCGGACTTGCGGCATCTGAGCGGCGAGCAACTGCCGCAACTGGCAGAAGAACTGCGTCACTTCCTGTTATTCACTGTGGGCCAGACAGGCGGCCACTTTGGTGCCGGCCTCGGGGTTATCGAGCTGACTATCGCCCTACATTATGTGTTTGAGACGCCCCGTGATCAGCTAGTCTGGGATGTGGGTCACCAAACCTATCCGCACAAGATTCTCACCGGGCGCCGCGAGCAAATGGGTAGCCTGCGACAACGCGGTGGTGTTGCACCTTTTCCATCTCGCGACGAGAGTCCTTATGACACGTTTGGTGTCGGGCATTCATCAACGTCTATCAGCGCCGCGCTAGGTATGGCCATCGCGGCCCGCTTAGCAGAGCGTAGCCAGCGCACCGTAGCGATTATTGGGGATGGCGCTATCACAGCCGGAATGGCTTTTGAGGCCCTCAATCATGCGGCGGACACCGGCGCGGATATGCTTGTCATACTCAACGATAACGCCATGTCGATCTCTAAGAACGTCGGCGGTCTCGCCAAATATTTCGCTCGCATACTCAGCAGCCGCCTGTATCTGTCGATGCGAGAGGGCAGCAAAAAACTCCTGAGCCGTATCCCGCACGCCAAGGAACTAGCCAAGCGTACCGAAGAGCATATGAAGGGTATGGTTGTGCCGGGGACCTTGTTCGATGAACTGGGCCTTAATTACATGGGTCCTATTGATGGCCATGACCTGGAAACCCTGGTATCGACCTTAGAGAATATCAAAGATCTCAAAGGCCCGCAGTTCCTGCATATCATTACCCAAAAGGGCAAAGGCTACGGCCCTGCCGAGGCATCGCCGGTAGGCACTCACTCGCTATCCAAGATTGAAGCGGGTCCCCGTGATAAAACCGGAGAGTCAAATCGGCCCAGCTACTCTAACGTTTTTGGTCGCTGGCTAGTGGATATGGCCGACCAAGAACCCCGCCTGGTGGGTATTACCCCAGCCATGCGCGAGGGCTCAGACATGGTGGCTTTTTCCGAGAAACACCCAGGGCGCTATTTTGATGTCGCCATTGCCGAACAACACGCCGTAACACTGGCCGCTGGGCTAGCCTGCCAAGGGGCAATGCCGGTAGTCGCTATCTATTCGACTTTCTTGCAACGCGCCTACGATCAACTGATCCATGATGTGGCTATCCAGAATCTAAATGTGCTATTCGCCATTGACCGAGCGGGCTTGCTTGAGGATGGGCCAACCCACTCTGGCGCTTTCGACTTATCATTCCTGCGCTGTGTACCGAACCTGATTATCATGGCCCCCAGCGATGAGAACGAAACTAGACAGATGCTGTATACCGGCTTTGTATACCAGGGACCTGCCGCCGTGCGCTATCCGCGAGGCAAAGGACCCGGCACTGAAGTGCAAACCCAAATGACAGCACTGCCCATTGGCAAAGCCCGGATATGCCGCGAGGGTCAGCGTGTCGCTATTTTGGCTTTCGGTGTGACACTCGCGCCGGCACTGCAGGCGGCAGCCGAGTTAAACGCCACGGTGGTTGATATGCGCTTTGTTAAACCACTGGACGAGGCATTGATCAAGACCTTGGCGAGCACTCACGCATTGCTGGTGAGTGTCGAAGAGAACAGCCTGGCGGGGGGCGCCGGCTCTGCGATTAATGAGTTTTTAGCAGCAGAAGACCTACCCGTGAACATGCTTAACTTGGGTATCCCTGACCGTTTCATCGGCCAAGAAAAACCTGCCAATATGCTCAAAGAATGCGGGCTTGATGCAGCAGGCGTGGAAGCATCGATCAATGAGCGGCTGTTGTCGATGGAGCTCAATCTGGCGCGCAAGTCAGGCCATCAGTAGTACACGCCATCTCAGCCAAGATTTATCGGAGTAAGTTAGCGCTTGCATACTGAAGCGCTTTCCCACTAGAACTCCTGCTTGTCAGTGCTTTGCTCGCCGAGCATGTGGCCGAGCTTCCCCGCCTTAGTCGCCAGATAACGGGCATTATGATCGTTTTGACCGGTCTCAATCGATAACCGCTCAACCACCGTCAGCCCTAACTTGGTCATGGCATTGATCTTCACTGGGTTGTTGGTCATTAGCTGCAATTGGCTGATCTGAAAATGCGCAAACATGGGCTTGCAGACCGTGTAGTCGCGCAAGTCAGCATCGAAACCCAGACGCTCATTCGCTTCGACAGTATCAGCGCCTTCGTCTTGCAGCGCATAGGCTCGAATTTTATTGATCAGACCGATACCACGGCCTTCCTGACGCAGATACAGAATAATACCCTGACCTGCCTCGGCAATCCGCTGCATAGCCGCCTGTAACTGCGACCCACAATCACAGCGCATACTGAACAAGGCATCTCCCGTGAGACATTCAGAGTGCACGCGACACAACACTGGACCTGGCAGTGTGACGTCACCGAAGGTCAACGCCACATGTTCCTGACGGGTTTCAGTGTCTTCAAATCCATGCAGGGAGAACTCCCCCCAAGGAGTTGGTAACAAGGAACTGGCAATATAGACAACGCTCAAGGATAACTCCCGGAAATTGGTCGGGCGATTCTAGCAGGCTGATGCGAGTCGGGCGACTATTCTCAACCGTGTGAATAGTTATTGTTGTGCCCGGGTGATGCTCGTTATCGACTCTTGAGCAACATTAGGCCCGCATTTTCACTCATTTCGATATGTTTCAGGAAACTCATGCCGAGCAGGATGTCTACGGGAAATTCACCGGGTAACACCGCCACAGAGACATTATTAACGTTGATATCACCGACAGTCATCTGTGGCACCATCAACAACAGGCTCTTTACCTGGCCACTAGCCGTTGTCGTATTGAAGGCTCTGGCTTGGCGTAAATCCAGCCCCAGACCCCGTGCGTGCTGGGTATTCATGGCGACGACGGTTGCCCCGGTATCCACGAGAAACGTGACGGGTCGGCCATTGATAGAGCCTGTCGTGCGATATTGATTGTTGTCGCGATAGATAGCGACGGTGGTGCCTGTGGGGGGTGTATAACTGGCGCTGATCTTGCTGCTCAGGTCCAGGCTCATGATCTCGCCATTGATCTTGACCACCGCGCCACGGCTATCTGCGCTCACCAGACTAATCCCTTCTTTCGTCGTCACACCTAACGTGAGAAGGACCTGCTTACCATTGACGCTGACGATCGCCGAGTCCTTGAACAAACCCAGCACATCGATTTCGAGGGACTCGACCGCCCTGACAGCACATGAAACCAATAATAACGTTGTGAGCAGAGCTGCAAATTTCATGATTCCCCCTATGGATCTCAGAACGGATCTCAGAACGGATCTCAGAGCGTTGCTTGAGCCGGCGCCAACAGATACGCTAGCAGTTGCACCAGCAGCAAACTCAGCAACCCCGCCGCCACGTCGTCAAGCATGATACCCCATCCGCCCTTAAGATTGCGATCCAACCAACCCACCGGCCAAGGTTTGAGAATATCGAAGAAGCGGAAGGCCGCAAACCCCACCGCAACCCACCACCAACCCGCGGGCAGCATAAACAACGCTATCCAGACGCCAACAAATTCATCAAAGACAATACAGGCCGGGTCTTTGACCTGCATTTCGCGAGCCACCCGGTCACACAACCAGATGCCAAACAGTGTGGAGCTAACCACGACAGCGGCATAGACCGGCACCGTCAACATCTGCAGCGGCAGCCACAACACCACCGCGAGCACACTACCAAAAGTACCCGGTGCGCGAGGCGCCAGACCACTACCGAAGCCTGTCGCTAG
>Ga0307488_10005654_pt1 | contig 10327 bp, 4 predicted proteins | sample SB02metaG_FD_202248 | JGI IMG/M metagenome (GOLD analysis project Ga0307488, IMG submission 202248) | Sea-ice brine microbial communities from Beaufort Sea near Barrow, Alaska, United States - SB 0.2 | ecosystem: Environmental > Aquatic > Marine > Coastal | place: USA: Alaska | collected 2017-05-06
GTTATACTTTTATCCGAATTCTCCATTTTTATAAATGTAAGGTATCAATTTATTTTTATATTTTATCTTATATAATAAACCCTTACATTTATTAAATATCTCATCAGAAACCAAAACATTATTATTTAAATTTTTAATCCGATTTAATATTTTTTCTTTTTTTATGGAACTATATTCTATTATGTTTAAATCTATACCAAATATTATGTTTTCACCATAAACGTACACCATATTTTTATCACTTATATAAATAACTGAGTCACTTAATGATAAAATCTTTTTTATTATTTTTTTATTTACCCTACTTTTTCCATGTAAAATATCTAAGTAGACATATGGGATGTTATCACCAAAAGTATTAAAACATACCTCTTTAAACTTTTCTAAATCAACTTCAAAGTCAACCTTTCTTTCCTTTTTACTAAATGTCCAGTATAATTTTTGGTTCACTTTTTTATGGATAATAGAAATGTTACCCCCAATAAACTCTTTTGCGTTATCCCAACCGATTATTAATGTAGATAAATCATTATCTATAGAGTCTAAATCACTACAGATATTGAAGTTTTCTTCTTCTAATTTTAAACTTGTTACTATATTTCCAACGTACATAATTACAAATATAGTGATTTTATTTTAAAAAGTTAATATATTTATGGATTATTATCATCTTTTAAGTCAAAAGCCAATAAAACTGATTCAAAAGCGTTATACGCTTCTTCTATTGTTACCTTGGTGCACGATATCTCATTAGTTAGTGCGAAATCTGAAGAGGTACCATCCCTCTCCTTATCTGTCCCATTTCCACCAGCTGCGTCATACGAATTTTTATATGGACCCTTTAAAGTCGATTCGTTGGTTGGCTTTTTAGTTTTCCAAACATAAATTGCGGAATTAAAGGATTCGATAAAATTATTTTCTAAAGTATATGGTTCAATAAACACCGATGAAAAACCTAAAGGAGATTTACTATATTCAAAATATTCTCTTCTTCCCGTAATATATAAATATCCTCTAGGTTTAAATCTCCACCCATCACCAGGATATATATTATAATATTTTAATTTTGCAGCCGCTATCTTGACGAAGGCTTCATCTGATATCTCATCACCCGTAGAACCTTCTATGGAAATTGTGTTAACTTCTTCATATGTACTAGGTCCCACCGAAACGTAAGCAACGTTATTATCTCCAGACCCAGTATATGATGGGGTACTACCTAATATCCCTTTGGGGTTGTTAGCTGGAATACTTAATATATCTTTAAATGGGTTATCAGCAGGTATTGTAGAATTATCACCATAAAACATTGTTTTACCTGAATATATTGTACTATTATCAAATTCCGACTCTTTAATACTATCGTCTTCACTACTCCAACTGATGGTATCATTCCCTAAATAGTTCGATTGTACCATCACATTTGCAACAAACATACACACTTGGGAATTAGTATAAATACCCTGTTTTTCCATGGAAATTTTAACACTATTCAAATCACTTTGTATTCCGTCTTCTCCAAATGAACTTAATCCAGTTACATAATTAAAGTCTACCCCCATTTCTTTAAAGTTACTTACCTTCCATTTTGTATCAAAATCAAAACGGTCTTGAGGGTCTAATACACCTATTTTATATGTATCGTTTTTAGACGTTTTATTAATAAGTTCAATTTTAGGTATTTCATTTGTTTCATTTAAATCTAGATTTAAATCTGCCAATATTTCTTCATTAGGTTCACTTATAAATTTAGATTGTCTAACACCTGTAAAATTTGTAGTCATATGGTTAGGGGATATACTATGATTTACACTAGTTATTAAATATGCCCCATTAAAAAACGGAACGTTTTCTAAATTAAAATACATTAATGGTTGTATGTTCATACAGCCTAATGCGTCTACTTTACATGTATATGACCTAGTTTTAAATAACTTAAGTAAATCCGTACCTTGATATACCTTTTGGGTTCCCCCTCTTTTATCTACCAATTCTGATAATGCCTTAAAATATTCACCAGTTTCTTTATGTTCTTGCTGGTTTAAAGAGACGTTTTTAAATATCGTTTGGTTTTCGGCACCAAATCCAACTCTAAACGCAACTAATGAATTATCACCCTCTTTAATCATATCAGAAGGTGGACTATCTAAGGAGAATCCGTCATTGGCAAACGCGTACGTACTTTTCTCACCAATATCCAAAGCTTTTGAGGCTGCTCCAATATAAATACCACAATACATTGGACCCGAAGACTTATTATTCTGAAGTGTAGTGACAGGTTTAAACATTCTAGACACTTCTTCAGCGTCTTTATAATTTACAAATGTGGGTAGTATCTGAAGTAAGAAATTACTATCTCTTAATAATTTTGACATAAAGAAATATACACTTGTTTGTAGGTTACTCCCTAAAGTTAAAAAACTACTTAAATTTATAGTTGCTCTATGTCCAATTTCATTCCAACCTCTATCAATAAACTTAAAATAATCATATAAAGATCTGTTGGTCTCACCGTCAGCAGAACCACCACAAACATTAAAACATTGTTTTGTATCTGAAACCCACTTATCGTTTATATTTTTAAAATAATTATAAATCTGTAATTTTATTTTATTCGTAGTTGCGTTTGCACTTATTTCTGATTCTGAGTCATCTTGAGCTGTTTCTTTTTTACCATTTTCTATATTAGAGTATGTCACTAAAAAACTTTTTATATAGGTTAATATATCTGACCTACTAGCTTTAAGGTTTTCTGGTATACCATTTGTTTCGAAAATTCCTGGAGCCAAAACTATCATACTGGTAATTTTTAATAGTCTGGCTTTTATCTCCCTTGCAGCTTGGGATATCTGTGTCTCGGAATGTGTAGTATTAGACCTGTAAACTTTCATATCTTGTTCAAAAGATTTGAATTTAGATTTATCTGCCCAATCGGTGAATTTTTTAATAAGTAACTCTTTTGTCGCTGCAGGTATATTTAACAATTCATCTTCTAAAGGTAAATCGGAAGTATTACCATTTAAAGCTTGGTAACCGACTTTTGTTAAATAACAATTATTAGGAGAAGAAAAATCTGAATACCCACAACCTCCATTTGATGGTGTAAATCCCCAATCAATATCCCCTTCTTTGTTTTTCCATAGGAGTCCACCTATAAAATACACGTAATATAGTGGTAGGTTAATTATTTTTGCGTTCTCATATTTTCCATTAGGAAAAGCTGCACCTAATACCGCCTCTTTGAAAGTTTTAAATGGTAATGTAGATAATAGTAAAATAGCTTTAGCTCTATCACTTTGAACAGTATAAAAATCACTCTGTATTAAAAACTGTGGGTACGGACAAGTATCACCACTTACAAAATTTGTTCTATTTAAAAATTTCCCTTCTGGTGTCGTACTTCCCGTTAAATCAATAGTAGATAAACTATCTATTTTAAAATCTTTATATATTCCGTTATCTATCCCCTTCAACCCTATAGAGACTTCTTTATCCCAAACATTATACCCCAAATACGTAGTTATATTATTATTTCTTAAATCTTGACTCCTATACTCACTACTATTATCTGTCGTAATTTTATCAGTTTTAATTGCACTATATCTTTTATTTTGTGTTATCTCAGTAGGTAATCTTTTAGAATTATTAATTATTGATTTCTCATCAAATAAAATATATTCCACTGACTCTTTTGGTGTACCTTGATTCGTTCCACCTATATTTATCCCACCTATAGTTGTTGGGGTTTTTGACGTGTAAACAAAATCATCGGCTACTAACTTTAATCCCCTACCAAATTCAGTAGTTAATATAGAGTTCAAATTCGCATTTATTTTTTCCAACTTAGTATCATAAATATTTCTAATATCCGGAGTTACAAACGCCTTATTTGCTGCGATACCATCTAAAGCACCAAAGCTTTCTAGTGACCTAGACGGTGTACCCCATTTAGAATAATTTTTTAAAATTGCAACCCTAGTAAATAAGTTTTCCGCAATAAAGCTATCCATTTCACCATCATCGTTTCTAGTAGAGAACCCAATCCATGGGTTTATCTTATAATCAATGGGGTTTATAGGTAACCAATTATCAGTATCTAACCCATTTTTAAGTACAGATGCCTTACTAGTTTGTTCTAAGGATTTAGTTTTGGCAATTAAACTTGTAAAAACCTCTTCCACAAATTTTACTTCAGGGAAACTAGATGTATCTGACACATGATCTTCATCTCCAAGATAAATTTCCTCCAACGTACCAGAGTCATTTTCAACATAAGCCGATGGCCAAGCAATAGGATCGGTAATTGTTTCGGGAACATCTGTTTGGAAATTAAGTAGAGCTTCTCTTCTAGCGTCTTTTAACCCAGGAGCACTCGACTCATTTGTTATGTCCCAAATTGTTGCTGTCATTGCTTGAGTATTATTAGCAATAATCCTAAAACAGTTATCTATTGTCGGTCTAAACCCTAATTCCTCTTGGAATTTTTTCGTCATATCATCATTTAACGTTTTCTGAACTTTTTCTTTCTCTTCTTTAGCAATGATTATTAGTTCTTCTATCACACCTTGAACCCTCTCTCTTTGTTCCCTAAAATCTACAACTATTACGTTTGTATCTTTTGATAACGAGCTACCTTTCGGGTAAAAGAAATCAGGCGAAGTTACTTTACCACTAAAAGAAACCATATTAAAAAATTTGTTAGTGTCATGCGCTGATTTATCATATGTTTTTAAAAGGTTTAAACTATTACCCGGTAAAGACATACTACTTAACACTGTAGGTAACTTTATCGGTTCTACTTTACTATCTTCATCTAAACTAACTACAAAATTTTGCCAATAATCTTCTGACGAATCGGATATGTTAAAACTTTCCAACATATCTTTATTCTGAGAATCCACTGTTTCTCCAGGAGAATCTGCTACAGCTAATAGTTCGTTATTTTCCTTATAACTTTTTATTAAATCATGTAATGTTTCCATATAAATTTTAAATGCGGATTCTTGCACTGAGTTAATTAACAAGTAGTCTCTAATAGAGAGATAATTTTTACCCCTTTGTAATATAAGATCATCAATTTTCGATGAAATTATAACACTCGTATTGTTATATTTATATAGATAAGTGTCTGATCCTTGACCAGAAGATTTTTCATCCTTATCAATTTTACCATCGTTATTACTATCACTAGTTTTTGGTATGGGTCCACCGATGAAGGACCTTATGGACTTTAATTGACTTAATTGTGTGTTTATCTGTTTTAACCTATCTAACTCATCTGTTTCCGATTTTAACACTTCCACATCTATTTGTAATTTAGCTATCTTAGTGAAAAAATCATCTATTTTTCTAGTGTTTACACCTGAGTTATTTTGAATCTGTTCAAGGGTCGCGCTGGTAGTTTCTGTTTTACCTATTTGTTCATCATCATTAGCTTCTTGTTTATTAAAAATTTCTTCTAAATTATCAAATCCTCTCTGTGTATTGACAGTACCAATAATATTCCCAATATTCATATCGTTTAAAAAGGCTTGTTGGAAACCTAAAAAATTAGCGGATATATCAAAATTACCTGTCGTACCATCAAAATTAGATGACCAATTAACCATATGTAGGCAATAATCAATTGACTGACCAAAATAGCCTTTTACTGATAAATTAAATACTGGGTAAGGCATCTTAAAAAATATACTATATGGTGATAACCTTTCTTTGTCTTTAATGGTGTCAAATAATCCAGACCCTCTAATATCAGTAAACGTTATATCTACAACAGGAACTAAACTAGCGTTGTATTTAATATCAATACTTTTTATACCGAAACCTTCTAAAACCCCTCTACTCTCTTCTGGAGCTAACCCACCTATATTTGTCCAGCTAGTTGTTGAATATGTTTTTTGAGATTTTGGGTCTAATTCACCTGATGAGTCATACTTTATTTTAGTGGATATAAAATCTACCTCATCAGCAACTCCGTTTTCAACACCACCATCTATAAATCTACTCCTTGGTGTTGCACTAAACTTGACATAGATAAACATGTCTTCAGGTGGTATCATATCCCTACCTGGTGGGTTGGGATCAACAATAAATAAACTACCTTGTTGTTTTACATTTTCAGTACCCATAACTTTTTTTTAATCTATTCCGTTGAGTCTTCTATATTCTTCAACCGCATTAATATATTGTTGTATACTATCTGTTAATGGAAAAGGTACTCTAATTATTTCTTTATCTGGTATATTTTCTTCTACACCACCATAAATAGGGTTAGCCAATAAAATTAACCACCCATGATATGGGTTATCATAATATTGTTGACTTAGTTTATCTAATCTAGTTCTTTGAGCGTTATAAACTACTGTTTTATCAGAATTTTTAGGTTCTATTTTTATAAATGGTAGTGGTTTATAACTACCATCTACTTTAAAGTCTTGATATCTATCGAAATATTGATTTCCCATTTTTATAATTTTAATTCTTTTCCACCATAAGTAAACTCTTTTATGTGGGACTAACCTTTTATTTAATTAACTCAGTTCCGTTATAAGTAAACTCTACCGTCTGCTTACTTCCTTGTTTATTTTTTGTAAAAAATGCCGTAACCTTTACTGTTGGTTGTTGTTTTTTAGCCTTTATTAAGTCTTTTTCTAATTTTTCAATTTCCTTTTCTAATTCTTTAATGTCCTTAATATTTTGGGTTACGGACTCATTGGAAGCTACTGCAGTTTGTTTTACTTCCAAATTTTCTTTAGCTTCTTTTAACTCACCATCTAATGTTTCCTCAGTTTTTCCTATTACAGTGTTAAATACCCCACCACTTGATTTCCATTCGGATTTGGGGATTGAAACCTCTGTATTATTTGTATCAACATTCCTTCCTGAGTCTGGTATAGTTCCTTTACCATTTACACTTACTTTATATGATAATAAATTATCTTTATCTACTTTACCATCTATTTCTACTTCTGAAGGGTTAAGAAAGTCTTTTATAGATATTATTATATTATCACCATCGGAATCAACTAAAATATTACCTTGTGCGTTGGTTGTGTCATCATCCCCACTTTCAGAATCTTTTAATTCATCGGTTATTCCTTCGTTTTTAAGAAATTCTGTAAGTGCGTCTGGGTCAACACCACCTTTTGCTTTCTCCTCTCCCAATTTAATACCGTCAACAATAGTACCTCCTTTGGTTACGTCAATCTTATCTGCCCTAGGGTCATACATTTGAGTATTTGCGTAATAATTAAATGATACTGCGTTTTGTAATCTATCTATTGGACCAACTAAAGAATGTCCACCAATTAAATCTACGGATAGTTGTACATTAGCTATCATAGGTTGTACTCCAATCCCCTCTGGGTTTAAATCCCATTTTATCCCAGAATCATCATAGGTAATATTTAAACTGTTTATTATAACTTTTGTGTGGAAGAAATCACCAATCCTTAATATACATACTGGGGGTCTACCAAAAGCAAGGTTTTGTGGTTTTACCCCTGTTTCTGTGTTATTATTAATACTAGGACCTTGCCTCATACACTGATTTAAGAATGTTAATCTAGTGTTTAATCCCTCTGGGGTTGTTGAGTGGTATCCTGGTTGGAAATATTGTATTTTTTGGGATATCGTTTGAAAATAATTAGGGTAATTCGCATCAATAAAATCAAAATATTTTGTTTCATCAATAATTAACCCATCAATTAAATTAGCGAACTCTGGATAAAAAGATAACCCATCTACATTTTCTTTTTTAGGTTCCGCATCAGGACCTTCCTTACTATTATTTTCTATTGTAATGTCTACCCTTCTATTGTTTGGGTCGCTATCATCATCTGTAGACGCTGAAGACCCCTTACCAACTTTTTTAAAACTTATTCCTTTTTTTCCTGTACCTATTTCTATTTCATCAGCAATTGCCTTAGCCCTATTTTTAGATAATTTCTTTGTAGACCCTTCTGTATTATCAACTGAAGTACTCACCGCTGGATCATCAGCACCAGTATCAATAATACTCTGTTTTTCTTTTTTGGCGGCGTAACCCTCACAAGTAATTTTCACTTTGTTACCTGCCAATATTTGTTCTTGAACCCATGGTTTTACCGTACCATTTACCCAGGCAGTTACTGTAGCCATTCCATCAGTAGGTTCTACAGAATTCACTGGAAACTTAAATGATTTTGCTTCAAGTTTTTGTTTTACAGTATCAGTAGATTTTTGTTTTGCAATACTATTTAATTTCTTATCAATGTCATCTTTTGTTGTTTGACTAATATCACTATTTTTACCAATAGCCGCCAAAAAATCATTCGCTGATGTACAACCAGCAAAAAATCTTTCTATAGCGTCATTTTGTTTACCTCTATACCCATTTATAACTCTTGGGTGATCAACAATAATTTTAAACGATATTTGACCACTTCTTTTGGAGTTGTTGTATGTGTAAACGGGCTCACTTCTACCTATAAATTCTGTAGATGTCCAATTAGCGCTAGTATTTTCATCAAAACTTAACCCATAAGGTGGGAACCACATAATTCTACCTTTATTTCTAGATAATACATCCCCAGGACCAATTTCACTTAATGGTAAATCAGGTAGATTGTCAGCCCAAGCCAAATTCTCAATGGATAACATATATTTTTTAAGTGTTGTTTTTCCATCTTCTTTTGTAGGGTGGTACTTTGGAAACCCATTGTCCATTAACACACTTAAAGATGCGTCACCAGTTTTAACTGAAAAACCAGAACTTTGTTCAGCAGATGATGAAAATAAACCAGTATTTCTTATGGCTTTTAAGTAATTATAGTCATCATTTACTGTCCATACTCTACAATAATTACCATTGGCTTCAGCATCTATTAGAGCTAAGGGGCTAATAGCGCTACCTCTACTAATAAGTTTATCTTCTTTTTTATCTTTAAAATACTTTTTTGTTTGGTTTATAAAAACCTCAGTACTACTATTATTAACTAGTTGTTGTGTTTTATATAATAGTGTTTTTTCATTAAAATCAGCCCCACCACCTGTCTTCCAAAAGAACTTTTCATTAACATCAGTTTTTTGTTGGTTACCGCTAGTATCTATTTCACCATTAAAATCTGAAGAGTTAAATGTCTTAGGTGTTATCGCCCCTCTGTTGGTACTTTTTTCTGTACCAATATAGTAACTAGAGTTAGTACCTTCATCAGACGTACCCTGTAACCTTCTATCTTTATATAATGGTCTATACGTATTCTGGTTTAGTAAGTTGAATAAGAACGTCACCTGTGAGGTACTGGTCCTGGTTAATAATGTATTAACTCTAATCTCAGTACCTAATGTGGGTTCAACACCTTCTTTTTGATCCCCACTTAATTGACCAGTCTTTTGATTATACTCATTCCACCCAACAGCCCCATTTGGTAGTGTGTTAAAATATTGTTCCGCACCCCTTAACCTATTAACATAACTACTCACACCACCATCTTTTCCTATAGGTGGTGTTATATTTCCAGTACTTGGTGATTGGTTATTAGCCTCATCCTCTATCTGAGCGATTTTATTGATTATTGTCTTTTCAAGTTCTTGACCACCTACTAAACCCAAAGAACTCTCTCTTTGGAAATTTAATGTTTTATAAGTGTCGATTATGTTAAATGGGTATGGTACACCCTTGGTAACACCTTTATTTACAAGAAAGAATTGATCACTATTATAAGATGTTGGGTAAAACCCTTTTACCTTCTCACCAAAACCTTCTGGTGTAGGATAACCCAAGTTCGGTGGTATTGTCAATTCATATGTTCTGTAATCATCATTTTGTGGAACAAATCTATTAAGATTAACGTTTTGGGTGGTTCTAAAAAAGGTTCCAAGTGGAAACATCTTTTCATCTTCATTATAATGAATGGGAATATTTTCAGAAGCGACACCAAGAACTGGTACATTAATAATTTTCCCTATATCCTGTAATTTAGATACAAGTCCAGATTGTGTTAATGTTTCATTTACAGGAGGTGGTAAATTTCTACCTAGTAGACTATTTCTAAAGTCTTCAGTAGAGAGTGGCCCCGATTGGTAAAATAACCCTTGATGATTTAATATTCCAGCCATATATAATAATTCTTATTATATAAATATTAGATACTAAATTTTCAGGTAATAAATTAATACTTTATATACTTATTCAAGTTTTTTTAATTCTTGTTTTTGTTTCTTGTATATTATTTTAAGTATTAATCTGGTCCTTGTAATAATAGGAAATAATATTTAATAAGTCAATAGTAAAATCGAATTTTTTTTAATTAAGCGTATAAAATTCCTGATCCTTTAGATGGTTGAG
>Ga0307488_10005655_pt1 | contig 10327 bp, 8 predicted proteins | sample SB02metaG_FD_202248 | JGI IMG/M metagenome (GOLD analysis project Ga0307488, IMG submission 202248) | Sea-ice brine microbial communities from Beaufort Sea near Barrow, Alaska, United States - SB 0.2 | ecosystem: Environmental > Aquatic > Marine > Coastal | place: USA: Alaska | collected 2017-05-06
GTAGCTTTAGTAGTCGCAATAGTAATGAAATAGGAAACAGATATGGCAGAAGAAGATAACACAACCATAGAAGCTCCAACATCAGGAGCAAAATTGATTGAGAGACTAGGGGAACAATCGTTAGGAGGAGATAAAGCTGTTCCTGAAGGTGGTGTTTTAAGTACAACTCCCCAAACAATAGCTGACGATGAACTTTTAACTACCCCAGAAAGTTTAGCCCCAGCCACTGTTGCTACCTCATCTGCACCAACTAGTAACTTAAATGTCCCAGCTTCTACCAAAGCTGTTGCCGACACTTACACTGCAAATTTAACAGGGAATACTCCTGTGGCAGTTGCGTCTGAAGGTAAATTATCAACAGAATCTTTGATTGGAGATGTACAAGGGGCTGTGTCTGCAGAAGCTCAAGCTACTGCCCAAACAGAAGACTTAGACCCCAAAGCAACAGTCCAATACCAACTAGGAGAGTTGTACTCTGCTCTAGAAGAGGGTAAACCATTACCCGCTTGGGCTGCACCTGCAGTAAGAGCAGTAAGTGGTATAATGAATCAAAGGGGATTGGGTGCATCAAGTATGGCTTCTGCGGCTATAACCCAAGCTATATATGAATCAGGTATTCCTATAGCTAAAGCTGACGCTGATAGATACGCAGGCATACAACTACAGAATTTAAATAACAAACAACAATCAACGTTACAAAATGCAATGACATTTGCGGCTATGGACAAAGCTAACCTAGATTCCAGACTAAGTGCCGCAGTGAACAACGCTAAATCTTTTCTGTCTATAGACATGGCTAACCTTGACAACACTCAAAAAACTGCTACAATAGATTATCAAGGCAAGTTACAAGCGTTGTTAACTAACACGGCCGCCCAAAATGCTTCAGAACAGTTTAACGCCAAGTCTGAAAACCAACTACAAGAATTTTACACAGAGCTAGATTCCCAAATACAACAGTCAAATGCCAATAGAGTTGCTGCAACAGAACAGTTTAACGTAGATCAATCAAACGCTAACTCAAGGTACGTACAAGGGCTAAACGATCAAAGAGAACAGTTTAATTTAAATATGCAATCTCAAATAAATCAATCTAATGCAGTTTGGCGTAGAGAAATAAACACTTCCAATACTGCAACTCAAAATGAAACAAACCGACAGAATACTTTGAACACACTTAACACAAGCCAATCAGCTTTAAACGCTTTGTGGCAAAGGTACAGAGATGAAAGTGCGTGGGCATTTACGTCAAGTGAAAGTGCTATACAACGTAATCATCAAATAGGTCTTACTGCTATGGAAGTGTCAGCACAGACTAATATGTATGAACAAAAGAGTGAGAATGATATGTACGGAGCTTTAGGGGCTACTACCTTAGCAGGTATATTTGGATTATTTTAAAATTAACAACGGAGAATATTATGGGTCTATCAGCATTATTACCAGCATTGGCATTTTTTGGGTCAGTTGCTCTTTCTACTTCAGCAACAGGCTCAGATTCATCAACTAGTAAGCTTGTAAAAAAGTCTGCAGAACTAGCAAATAAAAATCAACCACAAACATCCCTTCAAAAGTTTGCAGGCGCTGCGGGGGATTATACAAAGAAAGCTTTGTTTGGAGAGGGGGGGATGTTAGCTCAAATTTCTAACACACCCGTTGATATGAGTCGAATAAGAACTCCTTCAGTTGCGTCAGTCCCAACAGCTAAAGCAGGGCAAGTGGCTTTGTACGTTCCCGGATCAACCAATCAAAGAGTGATGTCTAAAGCCCAATCAGCACAAAACAATCCTCTTATTCGTGCTATACTAGGTAAGGCAATTCAATATAATCCCAGAGTAGGTAGAAATATAAATTTAAGCCCCTTGAAAGTTGCAAACATAAAGTCAAGAATTAACCCGAAGCAAGTGTATAGTTAAGGATAGATCATGGAAGAACCAAGACAAACTAGTGTAGAATCACTGGATAAATTTAGTAGACCTCCTCCGGGACACAGCCTAACAGGTCCTAAAGGTAAATGGTCTTGGGAACAAGCCCCACGCTTTGCTGACCCAGAAGAAGCAATAGATTTTATAATAGACAAGATAGAAACCCCAACGGTAGAAAATGATATGCTATCCATGATGGTAGCGGGTATGTCCATTGAAGAGATTGTAGATGGTATTGCTATCAGTGGTTTTGCAACAGGTCATTACTCCCCTGATGTAGCCGAATTAATTAAAGCTCCTATTGCAATGTACCTTGCAGGTTTAGCAATTGAGAATGATGTACCACCTAAGATGTTTAACACACAAGATGGTATGCCAAACGAAGAAGGTAATGTAGATGAGGATCAAGTCAGAAATATTATGCAAGATCGTTCCCCAGAATCTTTGCAAGTTATGGCTGAAGCACAGGGGGAAGAAGAAGCAGGCATGGCACAAACGCAACAATTAGAAGAAGAGTCTTTTCTTGCCCCTAGCTTAGACGAAGCACCAGCACCTGAAGTAGAGGAGATTTTATAGATGGGATTTACACCGTTCAAAGCTTTCGTTAAAGGGGGAGCAGAATTTGGTCAGAAGGTAGCTCTTATGCGTTTGCAGGGAGAGATGGACTTAAAAAAAACACGAGCAACTGCTACTGCTAAGGCTCTGGCTGACTCAGCAGGTTCAACAAGATCATTTACTGCAGGGAATGTTAGCTTAATGTTTACTGCTAGTGGTGAAAAAGATAAACAAGCCCGAAATAGTGCAAACATTGCAAATTTTTATGATGTGTTAGGTACAGATAAATACGCACAGTTTGTTAAAAATGCAAATGCAATGGGGGCTAAGGGTGCAGAGAAACTGACACAACTAAATACTTATGGTAAAAGGATGCACGAAAACTGGATAGATGATAATAAATTTGTAGAGGGAAATGATAAGACAGCTAAACTTGTTAAATACAAAGACATAACAGGCATGTATAAACAATCTTTAGGAAAAGGATATGGTAAAGACTTTATAACAAACATTGTTGCTCCTGCTTATCAAGTAAATTATAGTAGATTTGCCGCAAAGTATCCCGGAAAGTTAGGTATGCAATCTAAAAAAACTTTAGACAGCGATGGAATGATTAGTTACGACCACATACCATACCTCACTAAGGAGGTGTATGATTCCCCAGAAGGACAAGAAATTGTAAAAAAAGCAAGAGAAGTTGGTAAAAATGAGAATCGTTCATACGTAGAAGTATTATCGGATTGGCAAATTGGTACTAATAAAGACGACAGAGCCAACGTGACAAAGCAGAGAGTTATCTGGGATATATACAGTGACTTAAAAGCTAGTTTAGGCTCTGAAGGAATAACAGATTTAAATAACGCTAGTTCTTATTATAAGTTTATTGCTTCAGCTAGAAGAAAAGCTATGGACAATCAAGTTACAGGTACTCAATTTGCAAACATATTAAAACAGTTTGTACCTAACATTGGTGCGAAAAAAGAATCTGATGGTTATATTTATGCAGATAAAACAACTAGGGCTGAATTAGAACTTCTTAATGATAGAAAACATTTAATGCGAGAATATGGCATAGATGCAGAATCAGCAGTCAATAAAAGAACTGGTGCTAATGAAGCATCTGGAATAGCCACTGCTATGATAAAACAAATTAATCAAGGAAAATTACAAGTGGGTCCGGGTACTTCTAATCCTTTAGTGTCTAAATTAGCAGGCACAATAGAAGGATTTTTTGGGTCAACAGGTGTTTTTGCAGGTTTAGGTAGCTATTCAACGTGGCTCTCTGGTGGTACTGGTATTGAAAAAAGTATGGCATCAAGAAGTAGATTGAGTACAAAATTAAATGGTTTAACTGAGGACATGAAGTTAGGTGATAAGCCTGCTGCCAGAAGAGCCAGAATAGAATTTATGAAATTTAACTTGGCTTACACTATGGCTTCTGCGTTTCAAGGCGGTACAGGTGGTAGAACTATATCTGACCAAGATATTGAAAACATGATGAACGCTATGAAATTTGATGCTAGTAGTAGTGAGGATACAATTATAGCTTCCCTCAATACTATTAGGGGAATTATGCAAGACGTATCCGTTATACAAGGGATGTATGCACAAGGAGGAAAAAGTGCAGCAGTAGGATTCCTATTAGAAAATACAAATGCTCAATTTGGAACTGATTTTGTAGGGGATGGTAACCTTGCTGACTACGCTGCGGCCAGATTAAACAAGAAAAAAGCAAATCCAAATTATAATACCCAGTATAAAAATATAAAAAATCCTAACTTTGGTCAGGCAAATCCTGACGGTACTACAGACAATAGAAAAAGAATTATTGTACCTAAATAACATTTAGAGAAAGATTAATTAATGGCTGTATTCGGTAACTTTTTTCCAGAAACTACAAACAAGGATGCCCCACCAGTAGTAAAAAGGGAAATTCAAGGTCCTATTGACACTATAAATGAAGCTGTTGTTGGGACAGAGACTTACAACAAAGATCAATCTAATGAAGCTGCTAGGTTTGGGAAAGCTCCCGGACAACTGATAGTTAATCCTACTCAAGTAAGCAACGTGTTTAACTACGGAGAATATTTTAACGAAGAGTTTTTTAGTCAGACTGATAACATATCTACTATGGTTTTACCAAACGGAGATATTCTTGATTTTGATTCTGAAGAAAGTTATGCAGACAAAATTGATATGCTTAATCTATACCAACCTCGAATGTTAGTGTCAAAAAGCAGAAATGAGACAGACGAAAGTGGTAATTTTAAAGTTACAGGCACATACAATGTCGATGAATTTATAGACACGGTGATGAGGGACAACATACAAGAAAAAATAACGTCTGAGTCAGGACCGTCTAACATTTTACCTAACGTTTTTAGTGATGCCCCATCCCCACTTAGTTTTGGTGAGTATTATAAATCAGGTAAAGACGGGGAAAAACTACCTGAGTACGCAACTAGTTCAGGAAGGAAGGCAGAAGCTTTTCTTAGTTACATGGATGAAAGTTTTCCTAAGATGACTGCAAAAACTAAAGCCCAACTAATCAACAGAAATGTTTATGGCATATCTGACATGCAAATATATGATCCAAGCGTGGAAACTGGCACAGGGTCTGGAAAAGTATTAGGCGAAAAGATAGTAACTTTAGTGGCAGATGCCCCCAGAGCTTTAGCTGACTTAGCTTTAAGCGTTGTAGGTTTAGCTGGTGAATTAAGTTATGATGGTCTTAAAAATGGTATTAATTTAATAGCAGAAACTACTGGGGAAAAAGAAGCTCTATTAACTGATCAACATCAATTTATATATGGTAACATTCCTAACCCATTTTCTGAAACAGGAAGAGATTTAATAAGAACGTACTTAGGTCCTGATGCAGCACAGTCTTACAGACTTTCACTGGCTAAGGACAACATACTTGTAAGTGAAGATCAAGCGTATAAAATATTAAACTACACTGCCGATTCAGCAGACAAAGTATTGTTACTTACTCCTATGCTTGTAGGTGAAGCTCTATTGATTTCTAAAATAGGAAATAAAGGTCGTAAAACGTTTGAAGCAGAAATGAAAAAGTTTGAAGCGGATAATTTAGGCTTAAAAGAAAATGAGTTAGTTACAGCGTTTTTAGAACACAGAAAAAGTAAGTTTCCAGTTTACAAACTTATAAAGTCAAGACTAGACAAGATGAAGTTAAAAGACACTGCTGATGTGCTAGAATCTAGTAAACCTCTTGCAGAAAGAAGTTTAGTCATTGAAGCAAAACAAAGAATTAAAGAAGCACAAGGTAGCCTAGATGATGCTATAACTGAAAGAACAAAAGAATGGAACGCAGTAATTAGTAAATCATTAGTGGATAATCCTGTATTTACTTCTACTAAAAAACAAAGAGAACTATTTTTTGACACTAAGAATATAAAAAGACTTAAAGCCCTAAGAGTTGAGTCAGACATGATGCTTCGTATGTCTGAGCAAATGAGTGGCACTCCCAAGTACGTCAGAGACATGTACAGAGATAATACAGCTTTTGCAGCAATTGCAGCAGTCTCAGGTCAACAGCTACAGCAATTTGGAGTACCCCCAGAAGTAGGTTATCTTGTAGGTATGGGCGTTGTGATGAGTGCCAACTTGGGAAGAAACACAAATACCATGAGAGATTTTGCAGACTCTCAGAGTTACAATCCTGTTAATATTCTTACTATGATGAGAAAATCAAACTTGTTTGATGAGAACATATCAAGTCAAGAACTTCTAGGTTTACTAAGAAACCCAAAACTAGAAGGGCTTGGTCGTAGGCAAAGAAAGTTAGCAATAGAATTATCTGAAAGAATGAACTCCCTGACTCCAGAAGTTAGGGATCAAATAGTTGCAAACGTTATGTACTATAAAGATATGAGAACAAAATTAACAGGCATTGGTATTAGTGATGAACTTTTAGAAGCTAGTTTTGGTGACATGTCAGGTATGGCTTTTTATGATGCCTTAGAAGATTCTTTTACTTACTCTATGTCACAAGGCAAAGTCTTTGACAAAGAAACAACAGCTACTCTTACCCAATTACAAAACAAAAGAATAGGTCTTATGACCAGCCTAGAAGGTACTATAAAAAAACTTTTGGGAACAGAGGGTGTTGATAAGAACAACCCTGTAATTATAGAATTTGTAGGCAGGATGTCTGAAGCTCTATCTGATGCTAAAGTAAAAGAAGATGGCATGAGGGCAATACAAGACAGTTTTATAAAATCAAAAACTATGATGTTACAAACTATGCTTCATGGTAGTGCTGACCCAGACGTTCAAAAAGCTATAAAGGCTCAGTACGGTGATGTTGTGGAAATGGCAGAATCGTTAGTGGATGATATCACCCTATTTAATTTAGACGCTAATAGAGTAGATATAGAAAAAGCCAGAGAAAGTTTACTTTTAGCTGAACAAGCAATAAACAAAGAACTTTTAGCTAACATAAGTAACCACAAAAAAAGAATGAGACAAGTTGCTGGGAATATACCTTCTGTAAAAACAATAAATGCAAAAGGTGCAGAAGCTGTTGTTGAGCTAGGTAAATACAGTGATGAGAACGCTTCTTTAGCTAGAATAGCTATGATTAACAGAAAAATTGCAAAGGCTAGAGCAAGATTACCTTTTCAAGAATTTGATGCAAAGTATGGCAATGTTTATGGGACTGATGCTTCAGAACTAGGTTTTAAAATATTAAATGATATAAGATTAGATGGGGGGGATAGAGCAAGCAAAGGTTTAGTTAGCCAACTTATGCAATCAGGCGATGAATTAAAAATATTTAAAGTTTTAAATAAGGGTGCTGGTAAAACTCTAGACCAAATGCAAGCTGGAAGTGCTAATAATTTTGATTTTAGGGATAGTTATGTCCAAAAAATAAGAAGTGAGTTACCTAAAGAATTAAAAAATGCCCCTATTACTGATTTAGATATAATATCTTACATACAAAATGTTGAGGGGGATATAAATGTGGGTATAGCTTTGGATATGGCTGACACTCAAAACATATACTCAGCCTTAAGTGGTAAAGCTTACAAAGCGTTTAGAAGGAATGACACTGAATCTGCTAAAACATATGGTAATTATGCAAAAGAAGCAGACAGCTTGTTTGATAAAGTTGTGGACTCCACTGGTACTCCTATAGCAGAAACAGCACAAACGCAAATAAGGGCTGAAATTAAAGCCATGAGAGAGGGCTACCGAAATAACTACACTATTCCATACCTTACACAAGGAACAAGAACTGCCAGATGGACTAACCCTGAAGGTGGTTTAGATGATGTTGCAGGAAGTCCGGGAGGGAAGATATGGGGTGCAGGAAATGAGCCTAGCACTTGGTTTAATTTAAAAACAATGTCTAAGCTGGATGACACAGATATTCTTAATGTTAACCGTGACTTTAGAAAAACTTATGGTAAATATAATCAGGCTACTGGAGACTACGATATTGACGTTAACAGTGATAGTTTCAAAGCTCTCCAAGAAATAGCAACAATTAAATTTGAAAGAGAAGTGGCTAGGTTACAAGAAACTATTACTGATCCTAAAAAATTAGTAGATGCCATAGATAATCTGTCACTAAAAACTAAAAATCTATTTAATAGTTCAGAACAAGGTGAAGACATTGTATCGGCATTTCGTCACGAACATTCTATGAACGCACTTACTGATTTACCTAGCAGAATAAAAAGAGATGCTAGAGTAAAAGCTAAAGTGGATGAAACAATGATACCTTTTAATAAAAGGTTAAGAAAAGATGGTGAAGTGGTATACACAGCCATGAGAAAAAGTGGTGAGTCCATAAAGAAACTTCAAAATTTAGCTGAAGTCCCTACTAACCAAGCTTTTTTTGAAAAGTATGTAGTTACTGCAGGGGGTGCTGCAGAATTAAAAGGATTAAAAGTTCTTACTACTACTGGAAAAAACCCTACTATGACCCCCTCTGAATTTGATAGCTACGTAAAAGAGATGGTATCAAGTCATATATCTGCGTTAGTTATTAGACCTACTGGTGCTACATCTATAGCCCCAAAAGTAGGCGACAAAGGTTTTGCCGCTATGGCAGATACTAACTTTGATGGTACAGCTTTAAATGATTTACTAAGTGGAGACTCTCCTGCATTAGCAAACTTGTTAAAATCTGGGTACTTAGATAAAGACCACGTAGATAATCTTACAAGAATTAGCACTTTTATGGCTAACAGAAAAAAGATGGCTCAAAGAAGAGGGGATTTAAAATTCACAGGAGAACCTAGAGGGTTGTCTATTGAAAGTTATATAAGTCGTTTCTATTCTATAAGCAGAGGAGTTGTAAGTCCTAAGTACGTGGGTACAGAAGCTATCATTCAGAACATAAGAATGGCTGAACATCGTATGTTAAAAGAAATGATAATGGACACTGAAGTTGCAAGTATCCTAGCAGAATTAATAGTAGACGGAAAGAAATTTACTGAACAAAAAGAATTAAGGCTAAAGGAAATCTTTCAAGCTATAGCTATAAACGCCTATGCTTCACAAGCTATAGCAGTAGAAGACCGAATGAAATCTGGAAAACAATTAAGTGGACTTCCAGTATACGACTATTCAAAATTTCAATAACTAAGGAGAGAAGACAATGAAGACTTATTACAACGGACCACGACAAGGAATGATGTACGGTGGCGGAGCAACAATGCGAAAGCCTATGATGTATGGTGGCATGACTAAGAAGAAAATGAACATGGGAGGATTGGCTGATCAAAACAGAAAATCATCTGCTGGTCAATCAGGTATGATGAACCCTATGGGTAGCATGACTGAGAAGAAGAAGTTCAGCATGGGTATGATGTATGGTGGTCAAGCTAAGTTAGACAAAAACAAAGATGGTAAAATATCTGGTAAAGACTTTAAGATGATGAGGAAGTAGGCTTATCCCTTTGTCTGGATATCTTACGACCCTTAAAGAATACTATCGTGTTGATAGTGGTGTTTATTGTTATGGCTACAACTAGCCACACTTCCCACCATTGCATCACAGATACCCGCCCGACTTGTCCATTATCTCTTTAGCTTTGGACTCAAGAAACTTTATGAATTGGGTTACCTTTGTAGTTCCCTCGTACATTGGTAACCCCATGTTCATAGTCCTCTCGAACTCATCGTGGTTTACTACATCGTAGAGTACCTCGACATTACCATCCCTAGTCAGGAACGCTTCAATCGAGAATAGTTTTGCTTTGACTTTTGATTTCATTGATCGGCTCTAAATTACTTATTGGTAGATTATAACAATCGGTTCTAAACGTAAAACCGTTGCTTGGATCGACTTGACCCTTCTTGTATCTGGTAGCTTCTTCGTAGTATTTCTTCTTTGGTATGCTACCTAGAATCCAAGCCTTACTGAGATCAGTCAGTATCCTCACGAACACATAACTGTCACAGTCCTGCTTAGTTCCATGAGATGCAACTGAGCAATCATAGTTTGGTTGTGGTCTAGTATTACACCGTTTGGTTTTTACATCAATTCGGTTTCCGTCTTTTACTAAATCATAATTAACTGTGTTCGCTTCAGTTGCCCCAATGGTATCAGCTACAATTATCTCGCCTATCGCACCTACTATATTGCTAGTGCCACCTGTAATACTTCCCTGCAGTATGCCAACAGAAGAAGCCTTTTCCCTCGCATGACGCATATAATCTTCGCTAATCGGTACTTCAATCATCAGCTTGAACTCAAGTCTACAACTTCGCAGGCATCTGCAGTGCAAGCTAATTCTCTAGTACCACTCGTATTGTCTTCCTTTTCATACATTGAAAACTTCTCCCAGTCAAGTGAAGATGGTACACGACCA
>Ga0307488_10005656_pt1 | contig 10326 bp, 7 predicted proteins | sample SB02metaG_FD_202248 | JGI IMG/M metagenome (GOLD analysis project Ga0307488, IMG submission 202248) | Sea-ice brine microbial communities from Beaufort Sea near Barrow, Alaska, United States - SB 0.2 | ecosystem: Environmental > Aquatic > Marine > Coastal | place: USA: Alaska | collected 2017-05-06
AAATTCTGTAGTTTTTTATATGATATTTTAGCAACAACTTCGTATTTCTAACAGATTGGTTATTTACGGTTGCCCATGTATGTGAGACAGCCAAACTAATAGGTTTTGCAATAAAAATTTCACCACCGAAACCCCTTAAAAATCCGGTTTCTTTTACGTCATTAAAAATATGTCTGAATCCTAAACCAAACCATACATCAAAACGCTGGGTTCTAATTCTGTGGTATTTTAATAACGTAGAAAACATCTTAAAAGAATCTCTTTTACCATTTCGATTTTCTAAAAAATCGGTGTAATTTAAATCTAAAGCAAATCGTTTTAAGAATCTAAAATCAACTCCAATATCATTTCCGTATAAATTCTTACTTTCAATAAGAAAACGATTGTACAAATCGAATCTTGTAATATTGTAATTAGTAGCGTCTGTATATATAAAATTACCGTATTTCGATTCTTTGTAAGGATAATTAGAAATTTCTGCAACACTCATCCTACTTTTCATTTCCCAAGGAGATTCAAAAAAAATACCATACACAGTATATGCAGCAGCATACCATACAATTCTTATAAACGGATTTTCATAAGTATTACTTGTAGTATTGGTAGCAGTAGATTTTGAGCTATTTAAAGCTGTTACTCCTGAGTTACCTGAAGAACTAGTGCTCTTTAAACTCCCTTTTGCACGCTCTAATTTACCTTCTTGAGAAAAAACATTGAAACAAATAAGTACAAATAGTGCTGACAAAAAGTGTATTCTTTTATTCATTTTAGGCTGTTTTTAAAAAACTAGTTGAAACAAAAATTATGCCGATTTAACTGTACCTTTGTTTTTAGAAGGATAAAAAACAAAAATTGTGTTTGTAAAAGCAAAAAAACATTTAGGGCAGCATTTTTTAACGGACGAGGGTATTGCAAAAGACATTGCAAATGCATTAACTGGCAACGGCTATGATGACGTTTTAGAAATTGGTCCTGGAATGGGCGTTTTAACAAAATACTTATTGCAGCAGAAAGCAAAAGTTACTGTAATGGAGTTAGACAGAGAGTCTGTTGCCTATTTGCAAGATACATTTCCTTTAGAGCATATTAAATTAGACACTTCTGCAGCACATTTTTCAATTATAGAAGGCGATTTTTTAAAGAAGCAAATACAAGAAATTTTTCAAAAAAAGCAAGTTGCAATTATTGGAAATTTTCCTTATAATATTTCTACCCAAATTGTTTTTAAAGCCATAGAAAACAGAGAATTTGTGCCAGAATTTGCAGGTATGTTTCAGAAAGAAGTAGCCAAGAGAATTGCAGAAAAAGAAGGAAGTAGAGTGTACGGAATTCTTTCTGTATTAACACAAGCTTTTTTCGATGTAGAATATCTTTTCACAGTTCCGCCAACCGTTTTCAATCCGCCACCAAAGGTAGATTCAGGAGTTATAAGGTTGGTTAGAAAGAAAGATTATTCGCTTCCTGTAGATGAAAAAATATTCTTTAGAGTTGTAAAAACAGCTTTTAATCAGCGTAGAAAAATGTTGCGTTCTAGTTTAAAGTCTTTCAATCTTTCGGAAACCTTAAAAGAAGACCCTATATTTACAAAGCGACCAGAGCAACTTTCTGTGGAAGCTTTTATTTCTCTCACCCAAAAATTAATAGAAAATGGCATTTGAAATTACAGATGAGTTTCTCGAAAATCTAGTTGGTTTTATCTATGAAAACAACGATTCTAAAATAAAAGAACTCTTTGAAGAAATTCACTTTGCAGATATTGCTGAGGTTTTAGATGAGGTTAATTTTGAGGAAGCTATTTATATTATAAAGCTTTTAGACAGCGAAAAAACATCCGAAGTTCTTACGGAACTAGATGAAGATACTCGTGAAAATATTTTAGAAAATTTATCGGCAAAAGAAATTGCAGAAGAAATTGGTGAAATGGATTCCGATGATGCTGCAGACATTATTGGAGAGCTTTCTCCAGAGCGTCAAAAACGGGTAATCAACGCTTTAGAAGACGACGAATTAGCTGCGGATATTAAGGAGTTATTATCTTACGGAGACAATACTGCCGGAGCTTTAATGGCAAAAGAACTGGTAAAAGTTTATGAAACTTGGACGGTTGCCGGTTGTATGCGCAGAATTAGAGGACAAGCACAAGAGGTTACAAGAGTACACTCTATTTACGTTGTGGATAAAGAAGATAAGTTGGTAGGGAGATTGTCTTTAAAAGATTTAATTATTGCCAAATCAGACCAAAAAATTGCAGACATTTCTAAAGCAAAAGTAGACGCCGTAAATGTGAATGAAGATGACGAGGAAGTTGCTAAAATAATGTTAAAATATGATTTAGAAGCAATTCCTGTAGTAGATGATAACAATGTTTTATTAGGAAGAATTACCATTGATGATATTGTAGATGTTTTAAAGGAAGAAGCAGACAAAGATTATCAGATGGCCGCTGGTTTAACGCAAGATGTAGATTCAGATGACAGTATTTTTGAATTGACAAAAGCACGTTTGCCTTGGTTGTTCTTAGGTTTAATAGGTGGTGTTGGTGCTTTTATAATTATGGAAGGATTTCAAGATGTATTTAGTAAGTATGCTTCTTTGTTCTTTTTTACACCTTTAATTGCTGCAATGGCAGGTAATGTTGGTGTACAGTCTTCTGCAATTATTGTGCAAGGTTTGGCAAACGATGATGTAAAAGGAAGTATCAATAGTAGACTTTTAAAAGAAATGCTTTTAGCTGCTTTAAACGGCGCTATCTTAGCACTCTTTCTATTTCTTTTTGTTTGGGCTTACGAAGGTAAGATAGATCTTGCCTTGGCAATCTCCGTCTCTTTAGTGGTTGTTATTATTATTGCGGGCTTAATTGGTACTTTTGTGCCTTTATTTTTAAATAAAAGAGGCATAGACCCTGCAATTGCAACAGGACCCTTTATTACTACTTCTAATGATATCTTTGGAATTTTAATTTACTTTATGATTGCTAAAATGATTTTAGGAATCTAAAAAAAACCTTTCTGAATAAACAGAAAGGTAGCTTTTCTTTAACCTTTAAAAACAAGCCCCCTAATTCTTGTTTTTGCAATTGTCCCAGTCTATACTTTATAGCAATACAAGGTATAGATACTACAAAAATAGGTTGAACAAGAAGAAAGGTTGTGCGGTAAACCGCGCTTAAACATGCGGGTTTCCGCAACAAGAGTGTCAGTCTATAACTCCGAGTTCTTTTGCTTTTAAAATAAGGTCCGTGTTATTAACGGCATTTAAATCTATTCTTAGATTTGCCAATTTACTTTCAATAGAGCGCAATTTAATCTTGGTTCCATCATTTTTCACAATTATACCTTCTAAATTAGAGATTTTAGCATGATTGGGCAGCTCTTTTAAAATCTGAATAGCCACATCATCCATTTGAATCTGAACAATATTTCTACGCATTATTTTTTGATGAATTTCATGCGTGTAATAATATTCATTTTGTAACATTTTTTGCACTGCAAAACCTATTTCTCTCGCATCACACTTGCTTTTTAATAAATAGGCATTTGGCTTTAAATTACTAATTACATTATATACTCTATTTGTTTCGGTGTGCCCCGTAATAACGGCTATTTTAATAGCTATTTCATTTGTTCTAATCGCTTTTATAAGTTCTTCGCCACCTTCTAAAATAGTTGCCTCTGTGCTGTTGTCAAAACTTAAATCTGTGAATAAAATTTGAAAAGGAGCGTTCTTTTGATGAGTTTTTATCAGCCTAAAAGCAACATCACAGTCCGCAGCTGTAACCACCTCAAAATAGCCTAACTCCTTCAAAGAACAAAGCAGGCCCTGTATTACCAATTGATGATCATCAACAATTAAAATTTTAGTTTTATTTACCACTTTTAAAAATTTCTATATTTATTTTTGTTCCCTTTTGCAACGCACTTTCAATGGTAAAAAGACCATTAATTTCTTCGATGCGTTCTTGCATGTTTTTCAATCCAATTCCTTCTTTTTTTGAAGTAGTGTCAAACCCTTTTCCATTGTCTGAAATTGTTAAAAAGACAGCCTTTTTCGTTTCCTTGAAGTTTAAAACAACTACTGATGCTTCTGCATGCTGTTTAGCGTTTTGAACACCCTCTCTAATCGCTAGAAACAACGTTCTTTTAATAACGTTATTTACTTTTTGCCACGTTACATCATCAATTTCCTGAATTTTTATTCTAAATTTAGGGTCAAATAAATCTGAAACTAAGTTAATTATTTGGTCTTTAAAAAGTACTTTTTCAAAACTTTCACTACTTAATTGGTGTGATAAATTTCGGACATTTTCTTTAATTATATGCAAGCTTTTAGCCGCCGCTGTTTGAGCCGTTTTTGTCAAACTTAAATGCAACATTCTAATATCTCCAGCAACCTCATCGTGCAAAGATTTTGCTATTTGTTGTCGTTCTTTCTCTCTAGATTCAATTTGCTGCATTTTAGCCTTAAAAATTAGTTTTTTCCTTCTAGTAGAAACAATACTATACCCGATAACAATAACTAAAAAACCGACACCAACAAGCAACCAGGCAATCGTTTTTTGCTGTCGTTGGCTTTCTAAAGCCAATTGTTTTCTTGAGTTTTCTTGTTTTAAACTCGCGTTTTCCGCTTCCTTTTTTTCGGTTTCATACCGTACCTTGGTAAACCTGTTTTTTAAACTTCTTTCTCTTTTATAGAGGCTGTCATTTAATAGGATGCGCGCTTCTAAATACTGCCTTCCTTTTTCCCCTTTCACTAATCTAGATAAAAATAGCAGGTTTTCTAAATTTTTAGTGGGTGCACGGAGTTCTTTGGTGTTTTGTAATGCTTTCTCTGCATAAAATATGGCTTTCTTTTTATTATTATTAGAAGCATATAACTCCCCAAGAAGAGAATAGGAATAGGTTAAACCTATTTTATACCCTCTGTCTTTTCTAGATTTTAACACCTCTAAATATCCCTTTAAAGCTAATTTTTTATTTCCCAGCATAAAATGAGCATAAGAAAACCCCTCTAAAGACGACTCATACCTATATACTTGTTTAAGCTTTATGCTATCAGTGGAAAAACATTTCTCAAAATATTCTATAGCCTTTTTATAATTTCCTTCTGACTCATAGGTCTTCGCTAAATGTACATTTAGCCTCGCCCTTTCGTATTTAAGTTTTACATTCGGAATTCTCTTCTGAAGCTCAAAAAATTTTAAATAATTTTTTCTAGCTTCTTCCTCTCTTTCTGTAGAAAATAAAACATTTGCCAATCTTTCATACAACAGGCCTGTAAAAAAAACCTCATCCAGAGGCTCTACCAAACGCAATCCTTCAATAACAGAACTCTCACTGCCTGAAAAATCTTTCCCTCTATATTGAAGCGCTGCCATAGAAAGTAATCTTCTGGCGGCTTCAAGAGAATCTTTTAGCTGAATAGAGATGTTTTTAGATTTATGAAGGTAGTAAAAAGTACTGTCTGGTATTGATTGAATTTTAAAGAAAAGTGAACTAGAATAATACTGTTTTGCCAACACAGAAGAGTCTTTAGTTTTAAGATAAAGCGCCCTTAATTTATTTTTAGTTAATGTTAAATTAGCAAGATCTTTGTTAAAATAACTTTTCATACCAAAATTAACATATGTAAATTTAAGTAATGAATCTATCTTAATTTCTTCTGCAAATAAAAAGGCTTTTGCGGGTATCTCTGGTTGTTTCGTTTTACTGTATTCATTTAAAAGAACAACAATAGAATCTCTTCCTTTATCATATGCTTTCTCTTGAGAAAAGGCAGCAACATTTAAGAACAAAAAAATAAAAAAAAAGGTGTTTTGTGTAAAAATAAAACCGCTAACTTTTTCGCAAGTCTTAGGTTTCATCGTAACATTAGGAAAGTTATAAAGGGGGACAAAATTCATTGTAAAGAATATATTGACTGTTAAGATATGTATTATCTAATGGGGGAAAAAAATTTATTGCATCTTCTGAAATAAATCCCACAAAACAATACCTGTAGTTACAGAAATATTCAATGAATGCTTGGTTCCTAGTTGCGGTATTTCTAAACAGATATCTGAAACATTTACAACCTCTTGTTGCACACCTTTTACTTCATTACCCATTACAATAGCATACTTTTCATCTTTCTTTGGAAAAAAGGTGTTCAATTTTGTGCTATTTTCTGCTTGTTCAACAGCCAATATTTTAACTTTTTCTTCTTTTAATCTTTTAATAAGCGTTAAGGTATCTTCTATGTATTCCCAAGCTACAGATTCTGTTGCTCCCAAAGCTGTTTTATGAATTTCTTTGTTGGGTGGTATTGCACAAATGCCACATAAATAAATTTTTTCTATCAAAAAAGCATCACTCGTTCTAAAAACAGAGCCTATATTATTTAAGCTTCTAATGTTATCTAAAACTACAATAATTGGCGTTTTTGTTACTGCCTTAAATGCATCTACTGTAATTCTTCCTAGTTCGTTATTCTTTAATTTTCGCATACTTTGTGGATAAGTTCATTATAAACCGCTACTGAATACTGCTTACTAATTTTTATCTTCGCAAAACTAACTTTAATTTTCTAAACACTTGACAAAACCGAAACCAAAAAAGGTAACTCCTTTAATGAAACAATACAATGCCATCAAGACAAAGTATCCTGATGCAATGTTGCTTTTTCGTGTAGGAGATTTTTACGAAACTTTTGGTGAAGACGCTAAAAAAGCGGCTGGTGTTTTAGGAATTACCTTAACCAAACGTGGCGCTGGTAGTGAAACAGAAACTGCTTTGGCAGGGTTTCCACATCATTCTTTAAACACCTACTTACCGAAGTTGGTAAAGGCGGGAATGCGTGTTGCCATTTGCGATCAATTAGAAGATCCAAAAATGACGAAGAACATCGTAAAGCGTGGTGTTACAGAGTTAATTACGCCAGGTGTTTCTTTAAATGATGAGGTTTTACAAAGCAAAACCAACAACTTTTTAGCGGCGGTTCACTTTGACAAGAAACAACTCGGAATTTCATTTTTAGATGTTTCAACTGGTGAATATTTAGTTGCCCAAGGAACTGCAGAATACATCGATAAATTGTTGCAGAATTTTAGTCCGAGTGAAGTCTTGGTTCAAAAACAACACAAACAGCAGTTTTTAGAACTTTTTGAAAACCGTTATTATACCTTTTATTTAGACGATTGGGTTTTTCAAAAAGAATATGCCAATGAAACTTTACAAAATCATTTTGAGGTAAAAAGTTTGAAAGGGTTTGGAATACATGAAGTTAAAAACGGAATTATAGCTGCCGGTGCGGTGTTATATTACCTCTCAGAAACACAACACCACCAACTGAAACACATCCAAGCCATTAGTAGAATTGCAGAAGATGATTATGTGTGGATGGATCGTTTTACGGTAAGGAATCTAGAACTCTACAATCCTAATTCTTTGAATGCCGTTACGCTTTTAGATGTAATAGACAAAACCATTTCTCCGATGGGAGGAAGGTTGCTAAAGCGTTGGTTGGCACTTCCTTTAAAGAACAGAGAAGAGATTCAAAATCGTCATGAATTGGTAAAGTTTTTTATAGATTCAGATGAGTTTTCAAAAACAGTTACCTATCAAATAAAGCAAATATCAGACTTAGAAAGGTTAATTTCTAAGGTTGCTACCGGCAAAGCTTCCCCAAGAGAAATCGTCCTATTAAAAGATTCTTTAAAAGCTATTTTACCCATAAAAACATCCGCAGAAAAAAGCAAAAACACTACGGTAAAAAAACTCGGAAATCAATTACATACCGCTACCGATTTAATTGCTAAAATCTCTGAAACCTTATTTGATCATGCACCTGTAAACATTAACAAAGGAAATGCAATTGCCACTGGAGTGCATAAAGAATTAGACGACTTACGTGCTATTTCTAATTCTGGAAAAGAATATTTAGATGCTATGTTGGCGCGTGAAACAGCACGTACAGGAATTTCAAGTTTAAAGATTTCCTTTAACAACGTTTTTGGATATTTTATTGAAGTTAGAAACTCACATAAAGACAAGGTTCCCGAAGAATGGATTCGGAAACAAACACTGGTAAATGCAGAACGGTATATTACCGAAGAGCTGAAAGAATACGAAACAAAAATATTAGGTGCTGAAGAGAAAATTCAGAAATTAGAACAAGAAATTTTTTCTAAGTTATTACAATACATTATTCAATTTGTACAAATTGTGCAAGAAAATGCGCAGATTATTGCAAAAATAGACTGCTTACTATCCTTTTCTGTTTTAGCAGTAGACAACAATTATGTGCGTCCAATTATGGATGAAAGCACCGATTTAGAAATTAAAAACGGGCGACATCCTGTTATTGAAAAACAGTTGCCCATAGACCAAGCCTATATTGCAAATGATGTGGTGCTGAATCGAAATCAACAACAAATAATTATGATTACTGGACCCAACATGTCGGGTAAATCGGCTATTTTGAGGCAAACTGCACTCATTGTTCTATTAGCACAAATGGGTAGTTATGTGCCTGCGCAAAACGCAAAAATTGGAATTGTAGACAAAATATTTACACGAGTAGGTGCCAGTGATAATATTTCTATGGGAGAGTCTACCTTTATGGTAGAAATGAATGAAACGGCTTCTATTTTGAATAATGTTTCTGATAGAAGTTTAATTTTATTAGATGAAATAGGGCGTGGAACCTCAACATATGACGGAATTTCAATAGCTTGGGCAATTTCTGAGTTCTTACACGAACACCCCTCTAAAGCAAAAACATTGTTTGCGACGCATTACCACGAACTGAATGAAATGACCACTACTTTTGCCCGTATTAAAAACTTTAATGTGTCTGTAAAAGAATTAAAAGACAACATTATTTTCCTACGTAAACTGGTTTCTGGTGGCTCTAACCATAGTTTTGGAATTCACGTTGCAAAATTGGCTGGAATGCCAAATATGGTGATTCATAGGGCGAATAAAATACTGGCACAATTAGAGAAAAACAACAAAAGAGGAGAAGTTAAAGAGGCCTTAAAACAGACACAACACGAAGAAATGCAACTCAGCTTTTTTCAATTAGATGATCCTCTTTTAGAAAATATTAGAGAAGAAATTTTAGCGACCAATATAGATACTTTGACACCTATTGAAGCCTTGATGAAATTGAATGAAATTAAAAGAATGTTGTTGAAAAAGTAATCTTTTTTGGAAAGAAGCTGAATAAAATAATAACTAGCTACGGGTAGTTTTAAAACACTACCAAAACAAATACCAATTGAATTTTACCTTTTAAGATGTTGTTGTATGTGGCGCAATACCTAACAACTCTAAATCGATACCAGTATAAAAATAGCATCCAGCAAGTGTATCTGTTTAAAACACCTATAACCCTGTTGCTGGAATTGCAATTATTGCGTGTTGTGCAGCTGACATTCGTGGTGATAAAATTAAAGAAATAATACGCCTCTATTTGTAGAAATAACTCAGTATCTTTGTCATATGAATTTAGTCTTCTTATTTATTAGCGGCCCAGAAATTATGGTAATCATGTTAATCGTGGTTATGGTTTTTGGTGCAGATAAAATTCCTGAAATTGCCAGAGGTTTGGGCAAGGGAATTCGTCAAGTAAAGGATGCTACAAACGATATTAAAAGGGAAATAAAAGACAGTTCTAGTTCTATGGGAGTAGATACTGACGTTGCCAAAGACATTAACAAAGAAATTAGTGGTGTTAAAGACAGTATTGATGATCTTACAGGCCCTATAAAAAGGCAATTATAATTTCCTAAATTACCCTGCTTATTGTTAAGCCATCTCTAATTGGCAACAAAATAGTTTCTATTCGAACATCTTCATTCATCAATTTATTATACGCTAACAATACTTTTGTATCGGTATCTTTTGGATCTAATTCCTCTACTACTTTACCACTCCATAAAACATTATCAGATAGAATAATTCCGCCAGAATTCATCTTATCAATAATTAAATAAAAATAATTGATGTAATTAGATTTGTCTGCATCAATAAAAACCAAGTCAAACTTTTCATCAATTGTTGGTATAATTTCAATTGCATTCCCTACAAACTGAGTGATTTTATTTCTAAATCCAGATTTTTCGAAATATTTATTTTGAAGTGTTTCTAGCTCTTCATTTTTATCTATAGTCACTATCTTACCTTCCGCAGATAAGCCTTCCGCCAAACACAAAGCAGAATATCCTGTATAAGTTCCTATCTCTAAAATGTTTTTAGGTTGAATTAATTTGGTAATCATCGATAAAATTCGTCCTTGAAAAGCACCACTTAGCATTCTAGGGTTTAAAACCTTTTGCCAAGTTTCCTT
>Ga0307488_10005657_pt1 | contig 10326 bp, 12 predicted proteins | sample SB02metaG_FD_202248 | JGI IMG/M metagenome (GOLD analysis project Ga0307488, IMG submission 202248) | Sea-ice brine microbial communities from Beaufort Sea near Barrow, Alaska, United States - SB 0.2 | ecosystem: Environmental > Aquatic > Marine > Coastal | place: USA: Alaska | collected...
TTTTCTCATTTTTATTTATTTTATAATTCTTTAATTCTTTCAAAATTAAACGCTGGACTCAGGTCGGTAAAATACTCACTATAGTTACTCCTAGTTACAATACCTTTAAATCTTTCCACACCATCAACCCTAACATTATGACCTATAAATTCCTTTTCTATCTTTAAATTCACACACAAATCGTTTAATAAAACAATTAAACTTTCCATTTGTTTGTCGGTATATGTAGACCAAAAAAGTTTATTTCTCCATTTTTTTTCAAATACTTCTCCATTATAAATATCGCCTAACCAGTCACACAACCTAGGATTATTCTTTTTTGGTTTTACCCACCCTTCATTTTCTAATAAAACCACCACAATATTACTATCTATTTCTTTATAACCAAAAAAATTAGTGTATTGTTTTGGGTTTGCTGTTTTAACAACAACCCCTTCTTTTGATATTATGAAGTGTGGTTGTCTATCATATTTCCCATTATGTCTTAGATTTAAAGATTTTAAATAATCTTTAATATTTCTAGATGTATGACCTATCATTATCTGAGTTTTACCAGTCAAAATATCACCACACACAACACTATTTTCTTTTTCTATATTTAAGAGTTCTTTTTTCATTTAGTTCTGTTTCCAATTTATCAACAATTAGTGTTTGTGTTGTGTCGGTTAACCTATCTAAATCACCAGAATAATCTTCTTCATAATATAAATCATCTTTATTATTTTTTAAATTATTTAAATGTTCTTCTAGTTTAGTTAAATCTTCTGTTGTTGGTTGTATTTTATCATAGTGTAACCCGTCATTCCCATTTTGTCCTATAATATCCATACGTTTTTCATCTCTATCTTCTTCGGTTTCATCTCTCATTGTGGGGGTTCCGTCTCTGTCATCAAAAACTACCGTAGATTCTTCTCGATTAAACTTAATAATATCTTCTGTGGTTGGGTGTTCTTTAACCTCTTCCATGTCATCCATGATAAGGTCTTTTTTTTCTATTATAACTTCTTTATGTTCTTTTTTGTTCATCATTACTTCCAAATGTTTATTTCTAGATATAAAATAATCTTCCTCTTTAGGTTTTCTTATTTGAGCAAATGCCATATTCGACGCTACTACGAGTGCTATAGCTAATGGGTCAAATACAAAAACAATAAGTAATAAAAACCAATTAACAACTTGCCCCATTGGGTATCCGGTAGTCTCTGATAAATATTTTAATGGACCTAACTCACTCTCAGCTTCATTTGATATTTCTTTATCTAATAGTACTATGTCGGTTTTATTGATGGAGTCCATTACAGCTTCTATTTTAATGTTAATATTGTCCCTATCTGCAATTGTAGTTTTTAGTTCTGTTTGTAATGCTCTTCTTGCTGAACTTGAGGATGTTGTGATTACTGTTTGTGAATTTTCATCCCAATAAGAAACGGAGGTTGGGTTTGATAATGATACTCTTAAATCTGAGATTGATTTGTTTATTTGAGTTTTTTCAATTGTTAAGTCTGTTTTCGTCTCTTCGAACCTAACTTGTTTTTGGTTAAGGATTACCAATGATTTGTCTAGTAGTTCGGATTGGTTAGCTGTCGACTGATAAGCTCCGGATAAAAACCCGTATATACCCCCAGAAGTTATTACCATTAAAATAAAACAAGCTAATAATAGATAAGTTCTTAAAAATTTATTGATTGTTCCCCAGTATTGGTAAAGTAGGGAAGCTACTACAAGTTTGGCAAACTCTAGGGAACCCGCCATAATTATTACTTGTGTTGAAGCCCCCGCAAATAATTTACTTAACCCAAATACCGAGTAAAAGGCTGCACTAGCAGATACAGCTAACGCTGATAAAGCGATAATTAATGGAAATATTCTTTTTTTCATATCATAGTTATATGATATAAATATTAGTTAGTTAGGTAGTCAAGTAAAGAATAACTATCATTTCTCAATTTTCTTAAAGCTTTTTCTTTAATTTGTCTAACTCTTTCCTTGGTAAGACTAAATATTTCCCCTATTTCTTGTAGAGTGTGGGGTGTGTAATCTAATCCGTAATACCTCTCAACAATTTCAGTTTCTCTAGCATCTAAAGATTTCATTAACTTTTTTAATTCTGTTTTTATATTACATTCACTATCAAATATAGCATCTGGCATTTCAGCGTCTTCATTTACTAAAATTTGTATTAGTGTATCCCCCTCGTCATTTATAGTCTTATCGTAGTTAATCACCACTGGTAGTGAAGCTAACTTAGCACTGAGTTGGTTTATCTCTCCGTCAACTAATTTTTTTTGTTTTTGTAATTCTTGTACGATGTTTACCGGCAATCTAATAGTTCTAGAGTTTTCATTTAAACACTGAATTATAGATTGTTTTACCCACCAAACAGCATATGAAATGAATCTATAACCTTTAGTCCAATCAAAATTCTTTATGGCTTTAAGTAATCCATAATTACCCTCATTAATTAAATCAGGCAAATCTATTCCCTGGTTTTGGTAATTCTTAGCTACACTAATTACAAATCTTAAATTACCTTCAACTAACTCCCTTTCAACTTTCTTTATGTCTACTTCGGTAGAATCAGGATTTGCTATAATTTTAGCTAATTCTTTTTCTCTAGCTGGTGTCATTACGGCTATTTTTCTAACGTCTCTTAAATAGTGTGATATTTCGTCTTGTTTGATGAATGCATGTTTATTAATCATATAATATTATTTTTAAAGGTTTATGGTACAAAGTTAAGTAAAAAAAATGGTACACACAAGTATTATATACAATTAGTGTACCATTCAGTAGGTGAGTGACAATTTGTCAGTTTTTATCTAGGTTTTCTGGTATTCCTTTTGGTCCCCCTGTTGGAGTTTGTTTTGTTACTTCTATTAATAAACGTTTTATTATTAGATTTGTTACTACTATTGCGATTAGTTTTAACTCTAGTATTATTAGGACGAATGTGATTTGTGTTTGTTTTTACCTTCGTATTTCTGTTAGGTGTGATAACTACCTTTGTGTTACTATTATTTCTATTAGTACTGGTTTTAATGATAGTTCTGTTATTCCCTCTATTAGGTTTAACTATAGTGGTTTTATTTGGTTTGTACGTCCTACCCTTACCATTATTAAATTTAGACCCTCTTGGTTTGGATACATAGTATCCGTTGTCACAATGTACATAAACGTGAGTGTTAACACCATAAGTATAGTGTGGTCTTAAACTGTAGTAGTACCACCAAGGATAATAATGTGGTACCCCATAGTAATAGTAATGACCACTATAAAAACCCCAATAGGGTAGTTGATTATGGTAATACACTTCTGTTGTATGTTCTTGTGTTTCACAACATCTATGGTCAGAAAGACACATTTCTCCCCTATCCATCAATTCACAACTGTGTTTAGTTGTTGTGGGTGTGCTGTTTTCATATACCATACAACTAGGTAAAAAAAGTATGGTAAATACTGTTATAACTAACAGTATTAAGATTCTTGGTAGTGTTATGTCGTTATTATCTTTCATTTCCTATAATTTTAGTTATGTGTTCAATCATTTGTTCTGGTGTTTCACCTATATAAATATTACCCTTATTACCTGTTTTATTACTGGTACAAACAAAACTCTTTTTATTGCCGTCTAGAATTACAACTGTCGGTATCCAGGGTGGTAACTCGTAGTCCTTAATCATATCAAGATGTTCCCATTTGTTTGGGAATTGGTTCGTTAGGTTTGTACTTTTTTCCATCAAGTCTTTATTCTCAAATTCTATACCTAACGCTACTAACGCTTTTTTTATTTCTACACAATCTGGACAATCTGATTCACTATATAATGTAATTTTCATATTTTTTTTTGTTTATCTAAAAAGTTTTTTTCATTTATGGTTAAACTACCAATACCTTCATTATTAATTTTATCTAAAATAACGTCAATGTCAAGTATTTCACTATTTACTTTATCATTTTCCGTCATGGGGTGTATTTCTTTTAGTATATCTAAATTTATTCTGTCATTAAATGAAAAATTAACGTTATCCAAAGCTCTTTTTTTAAAATACTCCATCAACTCTTCAATCATTTCTGGTGGGGGTGTTAGGTTATTTTTTTGACTTGTCTTTTTATTTTTAAATAAATGTTTCTCCAACAATGGGTTAAGTCGGTAACTTAAATTTCTAGGTTTAGGCATTAAAAAGTAAGCTGGAATTTCTGGTTTTAAAAATTCTTCTAAAACTTCTTTTACCTCTTTAAATGGTGAGTGTGTTTCGATACAAGCTATCAATGTGTGTTCACCAGTTACAAAAGATAATTCTGGTACTGTCAGTATTGTTTCTAAAACATCTTTAATATGTTCATATAACTCAATATTATCTTCTAATCTAATCCATGCTCCGAACATAAATAGTAAATATTTTTTTGGTTTGGTGTTTTTCATATTAATAAATATTATAATTTAGATATATTATTACTTTTTTTAACTGTAATTACATTATCACCCCACTCAGTAACTAAAGGATTGTGTGTTATTACAAATACACAATCAAAATATTCTTTTAGTTTTAAAAAGAAATCTTTTATCATATTTAAATTCTCATTTGATACCTTACCAAAAACTTCATCAAACACGGTTATGTTTGGTTTAGGTAGTGATGAGAATTTACTTAAGATAGCTCTAAGAGCTAAAGAGGAGATTGTTTTTTCATACCCGGAGCCAGAACTAAGTGGTTTATGAATATGAGTTTCTTTATCTACCATCCAAAAGTCTACTTCATTTTTTTCATTAACTTTAACCTCCAAATCAAATGTAGAATCTTCGGACAATAAATGACTTAATTCATTATTAATAACAGGCATTAAACTTTTTAGGATTACTTTTGGTATTCCGTTTTTACCAAAAGCTGTTAAATAAGTTTTAAACACCATCTGTATCTGTTCTTCTTTTTTTATTTTTTCTATGTTTTGTAAATTTTCTTGTAATATTCTTTTACTCTGTTCGTTTTTAATTAAAGTTGTGTTTTTTTTATCCAACAAATTATCTTTTTCTAATTTAGAGGTATCTAATTTAGACTGTATTTTTAATTTATTAATCTGAACACTTTTATTATGTTCTATCTTTTTTTGGTTGGACTCGTACTTGTTTACTAGGGTGTTCTTATCCTTACTTATATTTTTTAAAGATTCAATTTCTAAAACCTTTTTTTCCTTTATTAGTTTATTTTTATCGTACAAATCCAATTGCTCTTTTAATTTTTCTAAACCTTTTAGTTTAATTTCTTCCCTTTCTAATTGTTTTTCAATATCTAACAGTACGGACTTATCGTTTTCTACCTCGTAGTTTAGTTTACTGATTTCTTTGGTGTGGTCCACATCGTCTAAATCTCTTTTACAAACAGGACATATTTCAGAATTTTGTAGACCTATTACATTTTTTTCTTTAGAAATTAGTTCATTGTTATGTATACCAAATTTTAATTTTATATCATTTACCACACTTCTTTTTTGTGACAATTCTAAAGTATCAATATATGTTGTTGGTTCTTTAATTTCTATAGAATCTCTTTCCATTACTTTATCAAATATACGACCTTCTAGTGTTTTAATCTCTGTAAGTATAGATTTATAATCTAGTTTTACAACATCAACATCTATGTCAGAATGTTGTGATGATAGTACATCATCTTTATCTTGTTCTAATGTCGTTATATTACTTTCTACTGAATCTAAATTTTTATTTATTTCCTTAAGGTCTACTTCATTTTTAACAAGTTCATTTTTTAATGTCTGACTTTCCTGTTTAAGTGTTTCAATATCGTGTATGTTTGATATCATGGTTTTGGACCACGTATTGTATAAAGTTTTACAAACTTTTTCTTTTTCTCTTAATAATTCTAAACCTATAAACCTATAAAAAACATTACCCCGTTCTGTAGCTTTAGCATCAATAAGTGATTCTAAGTTAGACCCTGTTGTTAAAATTGTTAATAAAAAATCATCTACATTACCTATCGCTTCTTTTATAAATTTTTCTGTTTCCCTTCTTTGTTCACCAGTAAAATTTTGTAAACTACCATCTTTTAATTTTTTAAAAAAATCTAAACTAGTTTTTACACTCCAATCCCCCTTCTTTGTTTTTTTTCTATTTATTTTTCTTACTATAACATAATTTTCACCATCAATCTCCACATCACCCTGTACAAAAACTTCATTAACGTCTCTAAATTTATTGAACACCTCTTCTGCTTTAGTAGTTTTAGTAGTGTCATTAAAGAATAAAAATAGTAATAGGTCAACGGCTAACACTGTTTTACCACCATAGTTTGGTGGGTCAGAATCTATAACTGTAATACCATTAAGTTTATCAACTTCTAGAATATTGTTGTCACCAAAAGAAATAAAATTAGAAAAACTAATTTTTTTTATTTTTAAAGTCCTATATACATTATGTAGTTTTCCGACTTCTTCTAATTTAGTATTAACCGTATCATCAAGTTTTGACAAATTAGCCCATTTTACTTCTATTTTTTCAGTTTTTATAAATTCTTTTAGTAATGATTTTTGGTAGTTAGGGTCCATAATGTTAGTGTCCAAACCTAACTTTAATTCTTCACCATCTATAGATTTAGATTTTGTAACTACTGTAACATTTTTTGAGTGGTATTTTTTTTGGAAGTAAGATTTAACTCTCCTTAGTCTCTCTTTGGTAAAGTTTCCGGGTACGTCCTCCCATATAACCCTAATAAAGGGATTTTTTAATTTTTCTATTTCCATTCTAAAATGTTTGTTGTGGAGTAACCATCTATCCTATCAAAAAATCTAACGTGTTTTGCATGTTTTTCACCCACAACTGTTTTTCCTTTCCAATCAGACCCCACTATTAATACGTTTGGTTGGTGTGTCTTAATTAGGTTCTCTAACCCTTCTGTACTATCAAAGGAAAACACCTTGTCAATGTATTTTATAGATTCTAAAACTTTAATTCTGTCCGATAGTTTATTAAAAGGTCTATCTTTCCCTTTATCACGTTTTACTTTATCGTCAGAATCAATCCCAACATATAACTTAAACCCCATTGACTTAGCGTGTTTAAATAATTCTATATGCCCAACATGTAGTATATCAAAACAACCATTTGTCCAAATTATTTTTTCTTCCATGATATTTCCCAATCTTTAAAGTCCGCCGCTAAACAATCTATTTTGTAATCTTTTCTACCACCAACCTTTTCTTGAATCATGTTTTTTGCGGTATTCCTAATACCATTTAATCCATGGGTTAGTTCAAGATTGTTTCCATCTTTAATTCCTTTACGATAGTTTGATTCATTGTGCCAAATATGTAAATTCATTTGGGACAGTACAACAACGGCTCTAATAAGGTCTGCGTCTATACCTTCTAAATCTATGTCGTGTAATATATCTTGTATTTCTTTAGCGTATTCTTCCTTATGTTCTGGTATAAATACCTCTTTTAGTTGGGCGATAGATAATCTATCTACCAATTCTGATAACGTTGGTAGGTATTTTCTAGTTGTCATTTGGTACGTTTTTTTCAAACCATTCTATTATTGCATTAATCGACCAAACTGACCCACTAGCTAACATACCATCAAAAAACACATTAGTGTAAGGTATAGTTATTAGTTCTCCTGTTGGGGAAAAGAATACTAGTGAGAAGAAAAATCCTACCCAAGTAGAGGTACACATCATACATTGTACTAAATCCCCAAAGAATTCAGAATTTCTAATTAACCAGTCTCTAAGTTTTTGAAATATACTCCCAAACACTATAATTTGAGACATCCCATAAGCTGCTAAAATCCAAATAAGTATTTCCATAATTAATCTATATATGTGTCATTTAAATTTGACGTTTTTAGGTATTTTGCTCTTCTATTTACTGTTACTTTTTTAAAGTGTTCTAACACATCTTCCATTTCTTCCATTTTTGTTTTTTGTTTTTTTATTTTATCTTCGTTTTCTTGTATAGTTTTTTTGTATTTTTCTAATTTGTAAAGTAACTCAGTATTATCAATTTCTTTAGTTACTATTTTTTCAACTATAACCTCTTTCTCTACCAATATTTCTTTTATAACCTCCTTTACAATCTCCTTCTCTACTGGTACTTCTTGTATTTGGGATTTTGGTAGAAATGGGGCTACACCGTACTTATCTAGTGTTAGACCATCTTTAATACATTTTATTGTAAAATCTGTAATATCTTCTATTACATTTAATTCACAATAAGCTTTAACATTTTCTTTTAATTCTGTAGGTATTTTAATCATTTACTAAAATTTCTTTTTCTTTTTCTATATCCATTATATCTGTTATCCTAAAACTTAAAAAAGGTTGTGGGTTTTCTAAGTCATTAAAAATATAGGAAAAATCTTCTAGATTTAAAACACCATAACCGTGATTTTTTATATTTTCACCGTAGTTTTGACATATAGTAGAACCAACCATATAAGCCTTTTTGTTGTTTGGTATGTCAAATATCTGTCTTTTGTGTATGTCTCCAGCTAAAACAATATCACACCCTTCAAATATTTTAGCATCATAACCATCCTCAAACTCAAAACCTATATCCGTCTTTAACCCTATTATTGGACCATGAAATAATCCAACCTTAGTTTTGTTGGTACTTGGTATTTCTGGTTTTTCATTTTCTTCAACTAAAGAATACACACACCACATCACATTATCATCCTCATAACAACCCTTATTTTTGTAATATGTTATATTTTTATTATTTAGATTTTCTACTATAGGTGTAATGGCGTCTAACCTATCTTGATTATTTTCTAAAAAGTCGTGATTACCAATTAAGTAAACTGTCGGGCATATTTTTGCGGTTTCTGTCATCCACCAACTTAACAACCGTATGAGTTCTGGTGTCATTTGATTTTTAGAATGTACTAAGTCACCAGTAAACACAATTCTATCTGGTTTAATTTTTTTCCAATCATTAAGTGCACTCTCTAGAATAGATTTATCCCTTTCGTGATATTTGTATAATTTAAGATGTAAGTCAGAATAATGTACTATAGTTTTTATCATGTTATAATTATAGTAAAATTAACAAATCTTTCAAATATTTATTACTATGAAAATCATCTTAAATAAAAAACAACTAAAGTACGTATCTTTGTTAGTTGAACAAAAGACCCCACAAATACCTAAGGCTTGTAAAGCATATTATAGTGATACTAAACCCACCTATTATGCTGACAACTCTCAAAATAGAAAACTTAATAGGGTTGGTGAACCTAAAGGGGTTAAGGTTGTAACTTCTGAAAAAATGCTTCCAGCTTTTGAATTATGTTATGAGTTACAAAGAAATCAACAAAAATACAAATCAAGTATTATGTTTCCTTTAGTTAGTTCAATAGTAAACCATAAAAAAGATAAGTGGGTTGATGCTGTTGGTGAGGAGGAGATAAGAAGGGTTCATGATGTGTTAGATAAGTTACACGCTATAGACCCCACCAAACAATATAGATGGCCTGAACATTTAGATGATTTAACAGCCGGTAAACGAGCTAGTTATAGAAATGGTACACCTATAGAATTTAAAGACAGATTAAAGGACCAAGCTTTTTTATACGATGTGGATGACAGTGATGTAAAACAGTGGTTAAGTGTTAATAAGCTTGACGGTAATTATGCTGACGCTTCTAAATTTATAACAGATATAATTTTAGAATATTATGGTGTAGATACTGTTAGGGAGATTGTTAATGAGTTAAAAAATAACGATAGGTCTACATTATTACAAGTGGTTCGAGAATTACAAACATACGAGGAAGGTGCTATATTTGATGCTTTTTTAAAAGACGATACCGAATATGATAAATGGGCAACATATTATAGTGAACAAGGTGAACAAGTAGAAAACTTTGTTGCTGACGCATTAACACAAGCAGGGTATGAAATTATCCACCAAGGTGGGGGTGGTGACCCTATTGATGTATTATTAGCTATTGATTTAATTGTGTCTAAAGGTGGTAATATTTATACTTGTCAAGTTAAGAAGGTTGCAAAAATAGACCATCAAGCAGAAACAACATTAAAAACTTGTGAAGATGGTGGGGCATATCGAGTTTCTCCTGGTGGTAAATTAAGTGTAAGACAACAACAAAATTTAGATTGGGTTGGTTATGGTACCTTAGGTGGGCAAGCAATTGTATCTGCAAGACAACAAGAGGTTACTGGAACCTGGGCACAAAAGAATTTTGCGTATGGTGATAAAAAAGTTTTACCTCTAGGTTATGGTTATTTTTTTATTGATAAGGCTATAGCGACTCTAAATGTTCCAATTGAAGAATGTATGGATAATGAA
>Ga0307488_10005658_pt1 | contig 10325 bp, 6 predicted proteins | sample SB02metaG_FD_202248 | JGI IMG/M metagenome (GOLD analysis project Ga0307488, IMG submission 202248) | Sea-ice brine microbial communities from Beaufort Sea near Barrow, Alaska, United States - SB 0.2 | ecosystem: Environmental > Aquatic > Marine > Coastal | place: USA: Alaska | collected 2017-05-06
ATTTCCACGGATACAGCGTGGCGTTTCTATCTGAGATAATTGAGTCCATACCGCCCCTAAAGGGATTTGAGTAACCAACAACAAATTCAAATCTGTTTAGATGCTCTCTCGTCTCTGACTGTGCCCAAAGCCCTGCAAGTTAAACTCTATGCATTAGCGTTCTCTCTCAGTACCCCCAGAGGAGCATTTAGCTCCCAAAATCTACCTTATGGTCAGGTTCAGAATAAAGTATTCGTGGAGAGTTACCGAAGGATCGTATTTAGTGTCTAGCACTGTGCATACCGCGACGTAATCACTTTACCACTACAGACACAACCCTCTGGGAGTAACGTGAATTATTATATATTGTAAGCCTATCGCCTCCATATTGAGCCCCAACTAAACGAAAAAAACCAGTATTTACATGGGTTTTAACGATATTCTTAGCGAAGAAATAGGAGCGTTTACTCCCAGAGATTTTAGACGCATGCTTGGCTGTCGTTGATCTTCGAAGCCATTCAGTGGATAGAGCCAATCGATGTGGCGTTGCCATTAAGGTTGGCACGTGTGAAAGGGTGAATAAAGGCTCTCCAAGGACAATCATGACCCACGGGCGGAAAGCCCTGAGATTAGAGAAACCGCACCCTTACGTCCATTTACACTGCAGGTCTAATTATTCGGACAAAAGCAATTAGCCGTATCTACTAACCCCAAAATCGTGAGTATATTTTGGCTTGTAGCCCTTACCTCTGGACTTAGTCAAATAGTTAACCTGCCAGATTAAAACCGATTGCCTATCGGTTTTTGTTCTTGTAGTATATTCACATCGTGAAAAATAGGAGAGAGCCTTTATGTTCTTAGGTGAATTAGAAAAACAGGTGTTGCAATATTTGTGGACATCGCCTGGTGTTGACGTTAAACGCGTGCATGCCGAACTATCTAAACAACGTGATAGTTCTCTTAATACAGTGCAGAGCGCACTGGAGCGCCTTTTTAAAAAGGGACTATTGAGGCGTGAAAAGCAAGGGCACGCCTACTTGTATTTTGCACAGATTGAAAGAGGCGATTTGATAGCTAAGTTAATCGACAGTGTCGCCAGTGATTTTGTCAGCAAAGGTGAAAGCAGTTTGGTCGCGGCTTTTTCATCCGTATCTAGTGAAATGGATGAGGCACAATTGGACAAGCTAGAGAAATTAATCGAGCGTCAACGAAAGCAATTAAAAAAAGGGGATACCGGTGCTGATAAGTGATATAGCCGTCATTATGAACCTTATAACGATTGCTTTGCTCGGATTTTTGGTTAGTGCGCTTTTGTTGTCTATAACGTGGCGGCTAATAGACAAATTTGTTGACTCTTACTCTATTCAATCACAAAAGGTGTTAATCTTGATGTGGGTATCAGGGCCATGGATTTTAGGTTTAATGACGATGCTTTTCTTTAGTCCAATTTTTGAGAATACAGCTATTTATAGGTGGGTTGATAACGTAGTTCATTGGCATAGCTTCTACGTTTTTCAGTTAGACAGCTGGCATGGAGTTACCATTATTCTGTTTACGTTATTCAGCCTGGCACTAATAGTGATTAGAGGATCAGGGTTATATAGACAAGGTGATGCGTTGTTAACGTTGAGCCATTTTTCAAACACTGTTCGTGGCTCAAAATGCTATCCAGGCCTCCAAATCATTGATAGCAATATTCCTACTGCTTTTACATCAGGCTTGTTCCGCCCCGTTTGCTATGTATCAAAAGGATTGATAGAGAACCTCACTGATAGCGAATTAAATATTGTCGTCAAGCATGAACTCGCCCACGCCCGCAATAAAGATCCGCTGTCAAAAACGTTGATTGCTTTTCTTTCAGCCTATTACCCAAGAAAACTGGCACAAGGTTTTAATGCAAAGTATGCACTAGTTACCGAATTTATTGCAGACCAATCGACGGCAACGGTCTACGCAGCCGAGGATGTAGCCGCTACACTGGTAAAAGTTGCTCGGTTACAGAAAGCTTTTCCACAACGTCAATCAAACACTTCACAGAGTTATTTCGGGTCGCATGATATAACTCATCGAGTACAGCAGCTATTAACACCTACAAATAAACCGATGCCCCTCATAGTACCCATCGCTTTTATGTCGGCAATGCTATGTTTGACTATCTTCACTGTGGATGCAACTCATCATCTAGTCGAATCTATCTTTACTCATTCATAAGGACTTCCCATGCAACGCTCGCTCGCTTTTTTCACGGCCTTAAAACCGACTATAGATCGGTTTTTAAGCAGCAATATTATGAGGTTGGGACTATCGATTATTGGGGGACTAGCCATGCTCCCACTTTTTGTTAATGCACAAGCGGTACAAGCAAAAGAAACTTTGAATTTGTCTCAAGCGATCAGCTTTGCTTTATCAGAACACCCTGAAATGAGTGTATTTGGGCATCAGCGCAAGTCGCTTGATGCAAGAATAAAGCAAGCAGGTGTGTTACCAAGGCCGACTATCGGCTTTACCATTGAAGATGCAATGGGTACGGGTACTCACAGTAATTTTGGTGCAGCACAAAGTACATTGAGTATTGCATGGGTGCTTGAACAAAGCGCAATTGAGAAACGTGTAGATGCGGCAACTAATGCCGCTACGCAAGTCGATTTTGACATTGAGATAAAGGCACTTGATATCTCTGCATATACGGCGAAGTTATTTATTGAATCATTGATATTAGAACAGCGCTTACAACTTGCGGAACTCGCAGAAAAACAGGCTGATAGTGCGCTATCTGCGATAACACGCAGGGTCGAAGCAGGGAAAAGTTTATCTATTGAACAATTGCAATCAAAAGCAGAGCTAGTGCGACGAAGTCTGGAGGTTGAAGACTTAGATCATGAACTTAAAGCGAGTCGTTATCAGTTGGTTGCTCAGTGGGGCGGTGAGGTTAGTGACTATGTACTTCAAGGTGAGTTGTTAAATGTTCCCGCCATTAAAGATTTGTCTTCTCAGTTAGCAAAATTGCAAGCTCATCCTGCGCTTTTAGCTTTTGCTAACAAACAGCGTATTGCCCAATCGCAGATTGAGCTAGCACGTATTGAAGCGCGCCCGAAATGGCAAGTGTCAGCAGGCATAAAACGCTACGAATCTACCGATGATTACGGAATAGTCGCAGGTATCTCAATTCCGTTTGGCAAGGACTCACGAAGCCTAGGTGAAGTACGAGTCATTCAAGCTCAACAAGCTGAATATCAAAGTCAGTCTGACGTATTCACCAGAAAGCTCAGCACCCAGCTATTTGTGTTACTGCAAAACATGGAACATAGCAAGCATGTTATTGATGCGCTCACCGAGCAAGTGATTCCCTTGCTCGAAAAAGCGTCTGAGGAGGCCAGCAAAGCATACGATATTGGTCGCCTCGGCTATTTAGAGTGGACGTCAATTCGACAAGAGTTACTAAGTACACAAGCACAGTTACTGGATGCATATCAGGCGATACATCTTCAATATATCGAAATTCAGCGCCTTACCGGTGCAAGCCTTTCTAATTAAGTGAGAAACGAATGAATAACCGACTGTTTATTTTATTATTTTTATGTCAGCTTGGAGTAGCAAGTGTATTAGTGCCTAGCAGCGCTTTAGCTGAATCTACTGAAACAACTGTAGAGGCCGAGCCTGAGAAAGGTCCACATCGCGGAAAAATGTTGCGAGATGGCGACTTTGCCATTGAACTTTCCATCTTTGAAACAGGCGTTCCACCAGAATTTAGGGTATGGGTAACTAATGAACAAAAACCCGTGCCTCCTCAGCAAGTCGAATTAAGCATCAAGTTAATTCGCTTAGGTGAAAAAATAGACGACATTAACTTCAAAGCGGAAGGTGACTATTTACGCGGCGACACCATTATCTATGAACCCCATTCTTTTGTGGTTTCCATTGCCGCTCGCTATCAGAGCAATACTTATACGTGGGAATATGACAATTTTGAAGGCCGCACGCTGATTGAAGATAAAGTAGCAGAAGCGATGGAGATTGATACAGAATTTGTTGGTGCAGCGACCTTACATAAAACCATCAAAGTATATGGCAAGCTTGTATTGCCCGCTAATGCCAAGCGTCAAATCCGAGCGCGTTTTGAAGGGGAAATCAAACAAGTCCATGTTGCCCTTGGAGATGTTGTCAAACAGGGACAACTGTTAATTACCATAGAAAGTAATGAGAGCTTACAATCTAATCAAATTAAAGCTCCGATGGCAGGGGTAATCACCGAGCAAAAAGCGAATACCGGCGAACAGTCTGGACAGCGAGTACTGCTTGAAATCACCCGGTCTAATAAATTGCTTGCAGAGCTTGCTGTGTTTCCAATGGATGTGGCGTCCATAAGACAATCGCCTCCCGTCACAGTTATGGTTAATAGTCACAATGCGACAATTGACACTGCTATCACTGGAAATCGTCTAGGAATGAGAGATGATCAAGCTCGCCTTTTTCTTGCCGACGTAGACAATACTAGCGAGCTATTAACAGAAGGTATGTTCGTTTCCGCACTAATAGAAGTGGAGACTTTTGAGGTGCCCTTAGCGGTTAAACGAGTCGGCTTGCAGGCTTTCAGGGACTTTACGGTCGTTTATGCCAAAGTAGGGAAACAATACGAAGTCAGAATGTTGGAGCTGGGTCGTGAGGCTGGTGAATGGATAGAGGTACTAAGCGGCATCGATGCCGGTACTGAATATGTCACCAACAATAGTTATATCATCAAAGCCGATATTGAAAAATCCGGCGCCTCACACGACCACTAGGAGCGCCACATGTTAGATTTTATACTACGCTTTTCAATTAAGCGCAGCATGCTTGTTATGGTGCTGATACTGGCAGTTTCAGCACTCGGCGTATGGAATTTCACCAAATTACCGATTGATGCTGTTCCCGACATTACCAACGTGCAGGTAATGATCAATACTGATGCGCCAGGTTTTACACCGCTCGAAGTAGAGCAGCGCATTTCATATCCGCTGGAAACCGCACTAGCAGGCTTGCCAAATTTAGAGGGCACTCGGTCAGTTTCTCGATACGGATTGTCACAAGTAGTTGCGGTATTCAGTGACAACACTGATGTGTACTTTGCACGTCAACTGGTAAATGAAAGACTCTCTGGTGCAAAGTCTGAGCTGCCCGTTGGCCTTGAGCCACAACTGGGCCCTATTGCTACCGGACTTGGCGAAATATTTATGTTTACGGTTGATGCTAAGCCTGACGCGATAGATAAAGATGGGAAGTTGATCACGCCCATGGAGCTGCGCTCAGTACACGACTGGGTGATCCGCCCACAGTTAATGCGTGTGCCTGGGGTGGTGGAAGTCAATCCGATTGGTGGGTTTGAACGAGAGTTAGTTGTTGCCTTCGATCCTGAAAAACTACTGATATACGGCGTTACGCAAGCTGACTTAGTCAACGCTATTAAAAATAATAATATAAACCAAGGCGCCGGTTTTATCGAAAAGAACGGTGCGCAATGGTTGATTCGGGTCCCCGGACAGATTGCAAATCTTGAGGCTCTTGCCAATACCGTAGTGAAGACTACAGATGGTGCGAGTGTGCGTATCAGTGATGTTGCAAGCGTGGTTGAAGGGCATGGACTGCGCACCGGTGCGGCGACGCAAAATGGCCGCGAAGTAGTCATGAGCACAGTGTTTATGTTGATTGGCGAAAACAGTCGCACCGTCGCATTTGCAGTAGGCGAAAAGCTCAAAGAAATTAATAAGTCACTCCCTAAAGGCATAGTCGCCACCGCTGTTTACGATCGAACAAAGCTTGTTGACCAAACGCTTAATACCGTCAAGACCAACTTATTAGAAGGTGCTCTACTTGTAATCGTCATTTTGTTCTTACTGTTAGGAAACTTTAGAGCTGCGCTTATAACGGCGTTGGTTATTCCCTTTGCTATGTTAATGACCATCACTGGTATGGTGCAAACTAAGGTTAGTGCAAATTTAATGAGCTTAGGTGCACTCGATTTTGGTCTGCTTGTAGACGGTGCAATAATTATTGTTGAGAACTGCTTGCGTAGGTTAAGCCAAGCTAGTCCAAGTGGTCAGCAATTAGCCTTAAAGCATCGGTTGGAAATTGTCTTTACCGCAACGAAAGAAGTAATACGTCCCGCATTATTCGGTGTATTTATTATCACTGCCGTATATTTACCTATTTTTGCACTCGAGGGTGTGGAAGGGAAGATGTTTCACCCAATGGCACTTACGGTTGTTATCGCGTTGTTATGTGCAATGGTGCTATCTATCACATTTGTTCCTGCCGCAACCGCCTTATTATTTACAAAGCCGGTCAAAGAAAGACGTAATTTCATCATGATGGGAGCTACTTTTCTCTACCGGCCTTCTCTTCAGTGGGTTATGAAAGCGAGATGGTTTGTTGTGACTTTTGCTGTCGCGTTAGTAAGCATAATGGCTTACCAGTCCACCAAACTAGGCAGTGAATTTGTGCCGAATTTGGATGAAGGGGACATTGCGATGCACGCACTTCGCATTCCTGGCACATCACTAAGCCAAGCAGTTTCTCTGCAAGGAACTTTAGAAGCGCGCATTATGGAAATGCCTGAAGTTGAAAGAGTGTTCGCAAAAATAGGCACAGCCGATGTTGCTACAGATGCCGTTCCGCCTAGTGTTGCCGATAATTTCATTATTATGAAACCGCGCGAGCAGTGGCCAAATCCAAAGAAAACGAAACCGCAGATTGTTGAAGAGCTGGCGGCATTGGTAGAGCCCATCCCAGGTAATCGCTATGAATTCTTACAACCCATACAAATGCGCTTTAATGAGCTATTGTCTGGCGTGCGTGCAGAATTAGCAATCAAAGTGTTCGGTGATAATTTTGAAATATTAGATTCGGTAGGCAGTGATATTGAAAGTGCTATCGGCAGCGTCGAAGGTATTGCCGATATTCAGATGGAGCAAACTACAGGGTTGCCTATGCTTACTATTGTTCCAAATCTGGAAAAACTGGCACAATACGGTATTTCAAAAGCACTTATCCAAGAACAGTTAGCAACGTCATTGGGCGGACGGGTAGCGGGCAAATTTTATGACGGCGATGCAAGATCTGATATTGTAGTGCGTTTGCAAGAGTCATTGCGCAGCGACGTTGAAGCCTTGTATCGCTTACCTATTCACTTACCCGATGGGCACTATGTACCTTTGCAAGAATTAGCAAATATCGAGATGGTGTTAGGTGCAAATCAGGTTAACAGGGAGAATGGTAAACGCCGTGTTGTAGTGACAGCAAACGTTCGCGGTAGAGACCTAGGAAGTTTTGTTGCAGATATTAAAACGCAAATTCAGAGCAATGTTGACATTCCAGCTGGCTATTGGATTGAGTATGGCGGAACATATCAAAAATTACAATCAGCATCACAGCGCCTGTCTATAGTGGTTCCTGTTACATTAGTATTGATCCTTGGCTTACTAATATTGGCGCTTGGCTCATTCAAAGATGCCATGATCATATTTACTGGGGTACCTCTTGCATTAACCGGTGGTATAGCAGCCTTGTTGCTACGAGATATTCCATTCTCAATATCAGCAGCGGTCGGTTTTATTGCACTGTCAGGGATAGCGATATTAAATGGTTTGGTGATGGTTTCGTTTATTCGGGATCTGAGAAAACAAAATATATCCTTAGAGCAGGCGATATTTGACGGGGCAATCACGCGTTTACGACCAGTTATTACTACCGCATTAGTCGCGGCACTAGGGTTTGTGCCCATGGCGCTAAACACGGGGATGGGCTCAGAAGTTCAGCGCCCATTAGCATCTGTCGTTATCGGAGGTATTATATCCTCTACATTGTTGACTTTATTTGTGATCCCCGCTCTTTATCGAATACTCCATAGAGACAGCGTACCAACCGGAGAATGGGAGCAAGTTCATACAAACTAATATAAGACGCATTGATGTGAACTTCTCTGCTCATTGCTGTCTTATTTAATGTGCATAATTCCCCCCTAAGAATATATGTGTTATGTACCCTTAAAGAAGCCCTGTTAACCCAGGGTTTTTTTATGCCTTAGAATTGGCGTAAGTCCATACCCACGTATAAAGTATCTACGCAGGTACAGTATGAGTAAATGCCCACCCCGCCTCTAATGGATTGTCAGGTACAGAATTATTCAAGGGGCGCCGTGTGTCAATCTGATGGTAGACAAAATAGTAGACGTGGATATGCCTTTGACAATGAACTGAAGGGTTGCCAAGGTCAGTAAAAATAAGGGTTATGGTTGTTACTAATGCCTATCTATTGTTGGTCCATTTATAGTGATTGTGTCGTTAATACTCGAGCAAATGTCTGAGGTTTGTTATGACTCATTCTTCAGGAACTGCCATTGAAAACAGTACAGCAGAGAAAAACACCAGCCGGTTGCAATCCAAGCCGACCACAGTATGTGACTGAAGAAATGTTCGCCTCTCAGCACCTGTACAAAGGCCAACGTCAAAGCGAACACAATAAGAGCCATAAAGCAGGCCTTGGCCTTTGTTGAAGCATTTTTTGTGCAGACTTTCTTTAAATACAGCACCGCCATACTGGGCATCCACAAAAATGATGAGGCGTGCCCAGAGGGATTGCATCGACCCGATTTAGTATCAGACGGAATAATGTCTAATAAGTGGTAATAGAGGTTTTCACCACCAAACTGGACCAGAGCCCGAGGGCAGTGACTGGTGGAATATTCACGAAATAGCCAGACAATCATAGGTTCTGTTAGCGCGACCAAGGTAATGAAATAGATTATCTGCCGCTGAGCCAACGTTCGATTAGTCTGGCGGGCTAGTGACAAATAGGCAGCCCGAAAACAAAACCCGAGGGCCAGCACAATCGCTAATTGCTTGGTCACCTGATAGACGTTTTTACCTATAGTTTGATGCTGCCAGACAAAGGACTCAAGATTAGCATTATAGAAAATCTCCGATAGACGCATATCTAAATTTGTCCATTGCTCTAAACAGAGCAATAGGACACCCAGTAACAACATCACCGCAAAGGCATTAGCCGGGCGTGGGATGAGGACTTGAGTCTCGGTGCTCAATGGGAAACAGCAATCATCGGATGAGGTATTTTAAGATAGGTGCCTGTTTCAATCTCAAACAGCTCTAACAGCGCATTGGTTAATCCATCATGGGAGTGGGGCAAGTCTTTTAACGACTCTGTGGCAAGCATATTCAGATCGGTGGTTGTTCCTCCCCAAACAATCATGGGCACCGAGGTTTGCGACTTAGGTGCCAACATATAGGGCAGTCCATGCAGGTAAACGCCATTCTCCCCTAGAGATTCTCCATGATCACCTATATAGATCATGCTCGCTTCATAGTGATGCCCGTTGTTTTCTAATAGGTTAATTACCTGCTCCAAAAAGTAGTCGGTGTACAGAATAGAATTATCATAGGCATTGATTAATTCCTCCTGACTGCACTCACTGAGTTCTTTGGTTTTACAGGCCGGAGAGAATCTCTCAAATTCTTCTGGGTAACGTAAATGGTAGGCAGGACCATGACTGCCCATCTGATGCAGAACAATCAACTTGTCCCCCTGCTCACCATCCAGATACTCCTGCAAGCCATCAATCATACCCACATCCCGACATTCCTCGTCACACACTGGGTTCAATTCTGGAGTTCTAAAGTCTTCATAGGTGACTCGGTCAGCCACATGTTTGGAACTTGAATTATTGTCTCGCCATAAGACATCTACACCAGCCTTACTGATGGTGTCCAATACATTTTCTTCATTTATAGCCGATTCCACATTAAATTCATCCTTGGTCTGATAGGAAAACATACAGGGCACAGAAATGGCGGTAGAGGTACCGCAGGAAGAAACGTTGCTATAGCTAATAATATTGTCCCTTGCCTGCATCAACGGGTTAGTCTCTCTGGGGTAACCATTTAATGAGAAATGATCCGTTCTGGCGGTCTCTCCTACCACTATAACGACAAGGTCATAGTCTTTATCCCAGTCCGGGGTTTGGGGCGAAGAAGATATCTGCTGAAATGGCTGATCATTCGCCGAAGGGAGGATTTCCTGTATAAATCGGACCATTGAATAAACTGGGTAAATAGGATTAGCGACATAATGAATAGGTTTGTGTTCGCGGGCAAAGCTAGTAAATTTGGAACTGTAGGGAACAACGCAGGCAATCATAATAAGTAGCGATGCTACTAGGGTAAGGCCATAGGTTTTTAGCGATTTGCCATAGCTGGAGGCACGCCAGGGGATATTCCATATGGCCAGTATAGGCAGCACAGCGGTAAGTAATATCCACTGGACTAAGGACCAGCCAATTAGGTCCTGTGCTTCGGATA
>Ga0307488_10005661_pt1 | contig 10323 bp, 7 predicted proteins | sample SB02metaG_FD_202248 | JGI IMG/M metagenome (GOLD analysis project Ga0307488, IMG submission 202248) | Sea-ice brine microbial communities from Beaufort Sea near Barrow, Alaska, United States - SB 0.2 | ecosystem: Environmental > Aquatic > Marine > Coastal | place: USA: Alaska | collected 2017-05-06
GCCGCCGGGTTCGCGTCTGCCCGGTCGGCAGAAGGGACGACGCTAACAGAGCAACGGAAGACGCCACCCACGGAATCGGTCCAGCAAAGCGGCGACACGGAGTGGGACGGGGAGGGCTGGGACGGACGTTTGAACAGCGCGCGGGGTGGAGCGTTTGTGAGCGTGGATTGGGGCGCCGGCGGCGACGGAGGAAACGCGAGTTCGAACGGCGCTTCGACTTCCAACTTCCAGCGCTCGGCGGAGAAACTGCGACCGGCGCAGCTCGTTGAGGCCGCGGCCGGTGTGGCGCTTGTCAGTACGTTTGGTTTGATGGCGCTTGATTCCAGGTTGGTGCGGCTGGAGGATCTTGGGCTCGGAGGGAGTGGGGAGTTGCAACTATTGGTTTCGAATTTTCGAGCCGCCGCGCAGACGTTTTCGGCGGACGTGTGCGCCCCCGGTTTACCAACCGGCCCGCCCAACGCGCTTTCCGTGCCAACCTGGGGCGTGCACGTGTTTTCGCTTGTGGAGTGGCTCGTGGCGATGGGCCTTGTGTGGTCGTACGCGGGTGTTTCAAAAAATAAATCATGGCGGCTACTAACGTGGGGCATGCTCCCCCTGCACGCGAGCGGCGTGTGCGCGTGCGCGCAGCACTTTTTTTTCAACGCAAACGACCTGGAGTGGCTCGTCGCGGCGCAAGGAGGGTTGACCTTCGTTGGGAACGCGGGGATGTGTTTCGCGGCGGGGCGGATCAGGGAGGTGGATAACGAGATGGCGGCGGTGGCGGAGTCCTCTTTGGTGGGTAGTGCAGGTACGTTGAGTGCTTCGCGCACTACTTTGAGTGCCTCAAACACGGGCGTCGCGGCGCCTACTTCGCGGAAGGGTGAAAATGCCCCCGACGCGAATTCGAACCGAATCAACCTGTCCGCGTACTTCGCGGATTTCGACGTGGAGAATTTCGCGGAGCTTTGGCGGCGAGACGGCGACGCCTTGTTCGCGTCGAAAATAGCGCTGCTGAGTTTGATTGTCGCCGCGATTGTCCGAGCCGCGTCGCTAGCATCCGGGCCGTACACAGGGGACGGGGGGGATCTGCAGTGGGCCAGGGGTTGGGTCGCCTTCGCGTTCGTGACGGTGCCGTTTTTGCTAAACGCGCAAAAGTGGAAAAGACGGGGCGACGCCGAGGATGATTTCGCGTTAAAGTTGTTGTTCGTCGCGGCGGGGGTTTCGGGGGCGGATGTCGTGAATGATGTTAGTGTCACAGGTGGGATCACCTTGAATGGAAAAAACGGTAGCAACGGGGGGGGGGCGACGTCCGCACAAAAAGCGGTGGACGCAGAGGTGAAGGCGAATAGTCGATGACATACGTAGACATTGTTTTATTCAAGACAATTTTTTTATTCAAGGCAGGTTGTAAAGCAGTTCGAGTCGTGGAGTCATCGGAGTTCGCGTTCTAGTCTCATCACCCTGGGCACCCGTTCGCGCGCGCCCAGTTCAGCAGCTCAACATGCCCTCTCTGCGCCGCGAGCACACACGTCCGCGAGTCCCACGGGCAGCCGTTCACGCGTGCCCACTGAAGCATCTCGAGGTGCCCGCTGCTTGCCGCCCCCGAGCTCGTTTTCTTGTCCCACGGGCAGCCGTTTGTTCGCAACCACTGCAGCACCTCGAAGTTCCCGCCTGTTGCCGCCCCCGAGCATGTCGACGCGGCCCATTTGCAGCCGTTCGCGCATGCCCACTGCAGCAACTCGAGGTGCCCGCCCTCCGCCGCCTTCGTGCACGTGGCTACGTTCCACGGGCAGCCGTTCGAACGCAACCACTGCAGCACTTCGAGATGCCCACCCTCCGCCGCCGACTTGCAAGTCTTGGAGTCCCACGGGCAGCCGTTCGTGCGCAACCACTCCAGGACCTCGATGCTCCCGCCCCTTGCCGCGTAATCGCAGAAAAGGCTTATGTGCGCCAACTGGCATCCGTTCGCGTGCACCCATTGCAGCACCTCGAGGTTCCCGCCCCTTGCCGCCGCCGCGCACGTGTATGGCGAGCCCCACGGGCATCCTTTCTCATGCGCCCACTGCAGCACCTCAAGGTGCCCGCCCTCCGCCGCCCCATGGACCGTCCATTCGTCCCACGGGCAGCCGTGAGCGCGCAACAACTGCAGAATTTCGAGGTGACCGCCCTCCGCCGCGCTCGTGCACGTTTTTCTGTCCCACTTGCAGCCGTTCGCGTGCGCCCATCGCAGCAACTCGAGATGTCCGCCCCTCGCCGCCCCAGCGCACGTGTCTTTGTCCCACGGGCAGCCGTTCGTGCGCAACCACCGCAGCACCTTGAGGTGCCCGCCCCTTGCCGCCGCCCAACACGTCTTCGAGTCCCACGGGCAGCCGTTATCGCGCAACCCCTTCAACGCCTCCAGATGGCCACCCCTCGCCGCTGTCTCACAAAGACGTTCTTGACGCCGCAGGCGACCTCCCCGATTCAGGCGCTGCACCGCGCTTAAACATCCAAGGTCTGCGGCACGATATTCAGTAAGCTCCTTAAGCTGAAGCCCCGTCGCCGCCACCGCGTCGCGCATCGCGCGGCTCACCGCTGGGAGCCGTGCGAGATCGGCCGGATCGTCGAAATTCTCAGATCTGAGAATGTGCTCGACGACGATGAGGTTGGGAAGGTCGGGGATGGCCTCGCCCGCGTCAACTTCGCGTTCGCGCTCATCCCGCTTTCTCTTGCGCGCGTCATCACCGTGCGTTCCGTCGGAAGACATCGTGAAGCGTATCGTGTGCGCGTCGTTGTGATCTTTGGTCGTCGAGGCTTCCCAGATTTTGTTTACTAGAAAGTCGTTGCTTTGAAAATCGAACCAAAAAATGATTTTTATGGGCGAGCCGTTGTGTCGGTCGGTGCCTGTCGCTGTTTCGGCGCGGGGTAACGCGGCCATTCACCGCCGCGCAGCCTCCCCCGGTACATGGATAAGCGCGCGCTGGCCGCGACTGGACTGTTGGCATGGGCGGGCGCGCTGCAGGTGCACATGTGGTACACCACGTCCAGCGATGCGTATAAGCAGTCCCCCCTGTCCAAAGCTGCCGCGACCGACTGGATCTTCTCTTTCGGGTCGTCGTCCACGTCTTCCAAGGAGGACAAGTCTTCCAAGGAGGCTTAGTAGGAGCTAGCTTAGTGTTAAGCAGCCGTCTTCGTGCACGGTTTCCGTGGACGTCGGCGCATCGTCGGTCCACCCCAAAAGTCCAGAACCCGCGTTCTTAACCGCCGTCGCCTCAAGTCAAATGGGGAACTCGTTCGAGCACGAGGAGAAAAACAGCGCGACTCGCGTCGCGCTTCGCGTGGTAATCGCAAACGTCGACGCCGATTGCGTCGCGCACCTGGCCGTGGCGTGCAAGGTGCTTCGCGACGACGCGCGGTGTGTTCCTTGTTTAATGTTCGGCCCGTCATCCAAGGTTTGGCACGCCCGGAAAGACACGCCGCCCGACACGCTCGGCGTGCCCGGACACGCCGACGCAATCGTCGCGGCGGTGGTCACCAGGCACCGCCCCGGACGGCTGAAACGCTTGGTGCTGTGCCCCCCCGCGGAAGCGGGCGGCCAGGTGTTCACCGCGCCGTGGTCGCGGGGGATGCAGAAGGACTGGAGTGATGCAACAGAGTCAGACAAAAAGTCAGACAAAAAGATAAGAGCCGTGCTCCCCGCGACGCTTACGTTTTGTGCCGACGCGAGTTCGGCGCTTTTCCAGGCGTGGGTGGAACCGCGGGCGACTCGGTTGAACGAAAACGCGCGCACCTCTGGGGCGCGCGGGGTAATTCCCGTGGACAAAGTCGAAGTATCAACGCTCGTGACTCGCGGCCTACACGCGTGTACAATGGTGCCCCGCGCGTGCAGCACCGCCGGGCTGTTCACACCCAACCTCACGCGCTTGGCGGTTGGCGGTGCGGCGAGCGTGAGCGACGACGACGTTCGCGTGTTTTTCAGAGCCTGCCCTGCGCTGCGCGCGCTCGATATTTGCGAAGCCAGTGACGACCTGACTGGCAAAAACTGGTGGTCCAAAGAGTCACCGGACACGCAGGCGCAGGTGCCGAATTTGGAAAGACTTCGGTTCGCGCGGTGCGCGTCGCTTCGCGGAGTAAACGCGTTCGCGCCGAAACTAAGCGACCTGGCCGTCACGGAGTGCCCAAAATTCACCTCACTGGAAATCGACGGCGGCGACGGGATAGTAGGGCCTCTTCCCACCATGCGCCACGCCGTGTTTGGCGATTTCAGACCCGCGGAGGACTACCAGGGTTGCGTAAACGTAAGCCGGCGTTTCACGCTTCCGGCGTTTGAAGCGCTTTCGTTTATCAAGCGATGCGCTTTTTTGGAAACGGTTTCCATTCCCGCGTCCGCCGTCCCGGAACCCGGGGAAGGTTCCACGGAGACCGCGCGTTCGCGTTTCATCGCGGATTGGAGCGACGCACTACGCGACCGCGCCGGCACGCTGAAAGTGGTGTGCGTGCAATTTCCACTCAGTGTGTTTGATCTCGACGCGCTGCTTGCGAACGTCGCGCCGTCGCTGGCGCGCTTGGCGGAATTGTACTTCGCCGTTTCAACCTCCCCGCCTGGCGGGGAAAACACCGGAACCGAAGCAAACGCCGTGGCGAACTCACTGGTGGCAATTGTAAACATGTGCCCGTCACTTCGCAAGCTCACGATAGTAGACCCCGGGCCGGTTTGCGGTCCAGAGACCACTCCGCGGGCGTCGGCGCGCGCGTCGCTTGAGCTCACCAGAGGCGCGTTGTTGGCTCGGTGTCGTTTGCCCGCGTCTGCGTCGCCGCTCGCGATTGACGTTACCCTGGATTTCCACGACGAAGCCGCTGGGGTTTGGCTGGGAACCGCGGACTCGCGGGAACGAGACGGACTGGAGGGGATCAATGCGTGGCTCGAGGAAGACGCGCGTACGCGGACAAATAAATGAGTACTATAGCGACACGTTTTAGTCATAAATATCAGTCAGTCATGTACACAGGTACTATCAAAGATAACAGGCCTTTCGCTATCCCCCTAACGTCCCTTATATTTCATCCTCGCTCTCCCCGAACGGGTCGTCTTCATCCGGGTAGTCCCCGACCGTGACGTTTTCCGGCCTCTGGAACGACCCGTACCCGTCGGGACAGGTGAAGTACCGCTCGCCTTTAACCGCGCCGTCGTTCTTTCCCACGGGTTCGTCAAACTTCACCCCAACCCACCACCCTTTCGGCAGCCCGGCGACTTTCCCCACGAACAAAACCTCGCCCCGCTTACCCCCCGGGTTGACTTCGCACCGGTTGCCTATTTGGTCGGCAATCACGCCCGCCTCGTCCGCCTGGTGCTCGTCGTCCTCGATGACCTTTGGGGGCACCCAGACCTCTCCCCTTTTCTCCGCCATGTGTTTCTCCACGCACCACGTAGGGTCTTTCTTTAACTGCTCGTTTTTCCATTTGCGGTACGTGCTGTGCGTGTCCCCCCTTTTCGTGTACTCCTCGTCACTCATCTCGTACTTCTTCACAAGAGACACGTCCTCAAGCCACCCTGACGCGGACGCGCTTTGCGTATCGATGTCGTGAATGTGAATAGTCCACCCGTCTTCGGGGGAGTAGTACCCCAACAGCTTGGAGTCGTCCGCCATCGGCGCCACGAGCGCGCCGTCCCAGTCCTTTAACGATAAACGCATGGTGGAGACGTTGCTCCCGACGTGCGTCATGAGCTTCTCCTTGACCCTACCGATGGTCATCTGCGTTTGGCGGTGTGGGAAAGGCGCGTGCCCCGGGTGTGAACAGACATGGTCAGGGTGTGACAAGATAGAGGTGCAATACAGACGTCGTCGGCAGGCGCGGCGCGACGGGTTTCCGAAAACACGCAAGACGCAAAAGACGGCACGGGAAGGTTCGGGAAGCGAGTTGAGAGTCGTGGGTGGAGTGTTCTGTGGGGCGGGTGTCCACGGAACCAGCACTGCAAATCGCGCAAGTAAAAACACACGTACGTATCGGTCGAACCTGATCTCCATGAACCGCGCTTTCAGGTTGCTGTGCGTGCACATCAGGAGCACGGTGGAATCCGCTTGGTTCAACGATCCGCTCTCCGCGGTGACGTAATCGCGCAGGTTCAGCAGATCTGTGTTTTTGATGCGGCCATCGTAGTCGGTCATGGTTCGTGTTCGGGGCCGACGGGGTGCGAGAGAGGCGGAACGCGGCGACGCGCGAGGCGTGGGAAAACGGGCGACTGGGCGACTGGGCCGGGCACCGGGAAGTGACCGAGGACAGAGGCGAGGCCGGTCAACATCAAAACGGCGTTGTCCTTCTTTTGGCGTTTGAAAAAGTCAGTCGTAGCGCGTGTCGGTCTCATCAGCACCAAAAAACCAGCACAATGGAGAAAACTCTGATGTGCGATGCCCTTGGTCGTTCGGGCAGTCGCCGGCGCACGAGCGGACGGAGTATCCTCCCACGGAACGACCCGCGCGTTTGCACCCGTCGTTCATTCGCACGTGCGAGCATGGCGCCGAAGGGAACGCGACCTGCGACGACCCCGTCGCCTGCTAGAAAGCGAGTCACGCGCGGCGACGACAAGCAAAAGGCGGCGGCGGCGGCTGGAGGAGGCAAAAAGAAAAGCCCCGCCCTCGCTTCCAAGGCCCCCAAGTCTTCCGGAAAATCCCCCTTACCGGTGAAACAAAAGGGAGGGTTCTCCGACGACAACAAGTCCTGGCTCAAGCCTAAGAAGAAACGCGAGCGCGACCCCGAACCGGAGCCCGAGAGCGAAAGCGACGACGAAGATCTTTCCGATGACGGGTCTGACGATGATGATTTGTCGGGCGACGAAGCGCTCGCGGGCGAGGCGGACGAGGATGACGAATCCCTGGAGGATGACGATTTCAGCGATGATGATGAAGATGACGAAGACGACGACGACGACGACGAAGACCCGATGGAAGGCGTGATGGATAAAGCTCCCAAAAAGGGAAACGATTTGTTCGACGAGGAAGACGAGGACGCGTCGGATGACGAATTCGCGGGGCTCGACGACGACGACGACGACGACGACGAGGACGACGAATCTGAATCCGAATCTGAATCCGAGGAGACGCTGCTCCCTATTGAAAAGAAAGCGCGCAAGGAAGACGCGCGGCGTATCAAGGAAAAAGCGGACGCGCACGCTGAGCAGCTTGAAACCAACATCCAGGATGAGGACGTGTACGAGTTGGAGGGTACGGATTCGGACGACGACGCTCCGCCGAATTTGGAGCACGTCCAGTCCCGGATCCAAGAAGTCGTCCGCGTGCTCGGGGATTTCAAACAGCGAAGGGAACCCGGCCGGTCCCGTGGGGAGTACGTCGAGCGCCTCACCGCGGACCTCGCGACGTACTACGGGTACAACCACTTCCTCGTGCGATACTTCCTGGATACGTTTTCGGTGAGCGAAACCATGGAGCTTCTTGAGGCGAACGAAACGCAGCGGCCGGTGACGTTGCGCACGAACACGCTGAAGTGCCGCCGGCGTGAGCTCGCGGCGTCCTTGATCAACCGCGGGGTGAACCTGGATCCGATTGGCAAGTGGTCAAAAGTGGGTTTGTTGGTGTACGACAGCCGGGTACCGATCGGCGCCACCCCGGAGTACATGGCTGGGCAGTACATGCTTCAAAGCGCGTCGTCGTTTTTGCCGTGCATGGCGCTGGCGCCGCAGGAAAACGAACGCGTGCTCGACATGGCCGCGGCGCCGGGTGGCAAAACGACCTACCTCGCCGCGCTGATGAGGAACACGGGGATGATTTTCGCGAACGAGTTCCAAAAGAAACGGCTTTCGTCCCTGGTGGCTAACTTGCAACGAATGGGGTGCACCAACGCGTCCGTGTGTAACTACGACGGCCGGGCGTTGCCCAAGGTGTTGGGGTACGTGGACAGGGTGTTGCTTGATGCGCCGTGTTCCGGCACGGGGGTGATCGCGAAGGATAGCTCGGTGAAGGTTTCGAAATCGGAAGCCGACATCGCGAAGTGCGCGCACCTTCAGAAGGAACTCTTAATCGCCGCAATCGACTGCTGCGACGCTTCAAGCAAAACCGGCGGGTACGTGGTGTACAGCACGTGTTCGGTGATGGTCGAGGAAAACGAAGCCGTGGTGGACTACGCTTTGAAAAAGCGGGACCTGAAGCTGGTGAACACGGGGTTGGAGTTTGGACGGAACGGCTTCACGTCGTACAGGGGCAAGAACTTCCACCCCTCCCTGGACAAAGCGAGAAGGTTCTACCCGCACGTGCACAACATGGACGGGTTCTTCGTGGCGAAGTTCAAGAAGCTCTCGAACGCCACCAGTGGGCCGGGCGCGAGCGGAAAGGAGGACCTTTCCTTTGCCGGCGCCGACGAGAAGGATGAGGACGACGAAGCGCGGGTGGGTGGGTCGGACTCGGGGGAGGAGCCGGGCGGGGACGGGTACGGCGTCGGCCGCGGCGTGGACGACGAGCCCACGGAAACCAAGCCGTCCAAGAAACCGAACGCGCGCGCGCGTATGCTCGCGGAAGCCAAGGCTGAGCTCGAAGCCGAGCGAGGGGCGGGAACGGGGAAGGCGCCCGAGGCGAAGGCGCCCGAGGCGAAGGCGAAGGCGGCGGCGCCTGACGCGAAGCAAAAAGCGAAGCCGGCGGAGACGAAAGAGAAACCCAAAAAGGACAAGAAAGCGGCGCCGGCGGAGGAGGCGCCCAAAAAGAAAAAGAAGAAGAGCGCTTAGGCGGGTGCTGATCGGTCACGGGAGTGGTGTAATAAGTGCTTTGGTTGCAACTATAAAAAGTCTATCGTACAGTGCGTGGACGTCGCGTCGTCTATTTTCGCGCACCCTCGGTTTCCGCGTTTTCAGCCGCGACTCGCGCGGCTCTTTTCAGAGGAACGCGTTTTGAGTCTCCGGCGTCACGTGCGCGTACCCGGGGTGCATTTTTTTGTTTTTTGCGTCATCACGCCGTGGCGGCGACGGCGAGGCGGCTCTTTCCTTTCTTGACACCTCGCTTCGGAGGTCTGGGCGGTTTGGGTGAGGGTTTCGGGTACGGCGACGCCGCGCCTTGCTCGGCGCCGTCCTCATCCGCGCCACCCGCGCCTTTCGCGTCCGTCTCTTCGCTCGTCCCCGACACCTGCGGTTTCTCGCCAAACCCCCACTGGTCGAACGGTTCCCAGCCCGGTCGCAGATACAGGCCTGTTTTTCCATCTACCGCGCCGCCTTCGGGGGGCGGCAAAGACATCGCCGCGAAACGCGACTTCCCGTGCTTGCCGCACCCGAACAGCGGTTCGCCATCCTCGCTAAACGGCTTGAACCCGCGCTTGCACACGGGAAACCCGAGCTCCGTGCCCCCCGCGGTGCCGGCTTCGCCCTCGCCCCACGTGCGCATCGCCGCCACCACCGCGGTGCCTTGCGCGCCAGCCTTGCCTCCCTGGCCTTCGTAGTACCCGTACAGCTCGGAACTCACGCCGGCGACGGGGTACCCGCAGATGAACCCGTACGGTACCCGCCGCGTGCGCGAGGACGAGTACATGGCTCAGCAGCTGGGTAGGATTCCGGGATCGGTGCCGTGCACTTCGTCGGTCGCTTGTTCAGCGACGAACTCGCGGGCGTTCCGTCCGCGGGATTGCCGTACCGGCGCGCAGTTGAACTCCTGGTGTAACCGCCGCGCCACCTCCTCGTCCGTTTCGGGAACCGGCTCGTCGCTCCCCGCGTCGTCGCTCGACCCGGGAAGCGACCCGCCGCTGTTTTGCGGGCGGGCGGGTTTCGAAGGCGACGGCTTGACCCTTGACGGCTTCGGGGTCAGGGGCTTCTGCCGGCCGGTGCCGGCGCCGGCGTTATTTGGTTTAGGGCTCTCGCACCGGTCCGACCCCTCACCCGATGTCTGCATCCGCGCCATTCGCGTCGGCGACTGCGGTTTGAACTTTTCCGAGTCTTCCATCTTCTTGCCGCACGGCAAACCGGTGGCGAACGCAGCCGCGGCGGCGAGGTTGCTGGTGGAGGCGTACGGGGATGTGTACGCGCCTTCGTTGCCGTCGCCGGCGCCGTTCTCCTTCCTCGATTCAGGAGACCCATGTCCGTGTTGGGGCTCCATCTTCGGCCCCAGCAGCTTTGTTTTCAGGCTCGGGTACCGATTCACCGCCGATGCGGACGGGAGCGGGGGGGTGGCACAGCCGGGGACCTCGGTTTCCGTCTTCACCGACACGCCAGGGCCCGGCGCGTTTTCGCCGAGCCATTGCTTCAGCTTGCGCTTGAGCATGGTGTCGGGAAGAACTCGGTCGTGAGGGCGTGAAGGGGGCGGCGTTACCGAAAATTGAACGCGCCGATTCCCGGACGCGAGATCGCGAAAGAATCGAAGGGCCGCGTGAGATCGC
>Ga0307488_10005663_pt1 | contig 10322 bp, 14 predicted proteins | sample SB02metaG_FD_202248 | JGI IMG/M metagenome (GOLD analysis project Ga0307488, IMG submission 202248) | Sea-ice brine microbial communities from Beaufort Sea near Barrow, Alaska, United States - SB 0.2 | ecosystem: Environmental > Aquatic > Marine > Coastal | place: USA: Alaska | collected...
AAACATCCAAATACTTTTCATACATCTCTTTATGAAAGTGTGCTGGTTCTACACCATCAATACTTTTCCATACAAAAGAATCTTCAAGTTCAAAATTATTCGATTTGATATTTTCTGTAAAAAATCTACCCGCAGTTCTGGGAATATGAATAAACAAAAATCTATTCTCAGGATTTGGAAAATTTCTAATTGTATGGCGATAGACTGGCATTAATTGCGATCATCAAGTTCAAACTCTTCATTAGCAGCATCCAAAATAGAAATACTTGGAAACCATCCTGTACTTAACATGATTGAAATGTCAGCAACATTATCATCAGATTCTCCTGGAGTATTTTCTTTAAGTGGAAGATCTCCTTGACCAAATACATCTGCTAGTTTCTTAACGGGAACAGATTCACCATATCCAATCGGAACAGGGCCAGTCACATCACTTTCCGACAAGTAACGAATTGCCCGACAAACATCTTTGACATGAATCCAATCTCTTTTATGATTAGTTAAGTAAGTTGCTTTTTTATCACGAAGTAATCCATACATCATATTAGGACGAACGTCTGGGCCATAAACTGTTGTAAACCTCATGCCCACTGAATTTTCAGGTGCCATCTGTTCGTTCACCCACTTACTCATTGCATATGGGTTTTCCCAATAGTTCCCATCAACAGCACTAGATGATGCATATAAAAGACGTGTACCAGTCTTTGCACACCAATCAAAAATAGGTTTTGCTTTGATTGCATTATTATTATAATACTCTTTGGGTTTTTCCAAACTCTCGCGAATGTCTGCCCATGCAGCAAGATGAATAATCAATTCATAATCACCACCATCAAATTGAGAAATATCATCAGGACGATCAAGTCCGTGAACATCGTATCCATGAGTTTTTCTCCAATCAGCAAAAACATGCCGACCAATAAAACCCCTATGTCCCGTGATTAATACTTTCATTTTACCATCCTACTAAATCCTTTAATTTTTTCAAATCGTATCACATCATCAAACCTATCCTCCATCCCACCTTTATGTGAGATGACAAATATATTTGCGTCTTTAACTACAAACCGAATAATTTTTAAGAATTCTTCTGTTCCTTGGCCATCAAGTGAACTGTCAAATACTTCATCTAAAATCATAAGGTTAGTGGATATAGAGTTTTTAAACTTAGCAACTTCTCTCCAAGTGAATAAAAGTGCTAGATCAATTCTCTGTTTCTCACCTTCACTAAAAGAAGCATATGAAAAATCTTCATGTATCGGTGATTGGACGGTTTCATTAAACTCGTCATCAAGAGTAAAATTAATGTAAAAATCCATCATCTGTAGATAACGGTTTACTTGCTGATTTATCAGCGGTATGTACTTCTTGATGATTTTAGTTTTAACTCCACCGTCTTTAAGTAGACTATAAGAAAAGTCGTAGTAGTTAATTGTGTCTTTTTTTGAGGCTAGTTCGTCGTATGTAGTTTTTAAATTATCTTTGAAGGTTTCTAGTTTCTCATGTTCAGTATTTCTGTTTGCAAGTTGTTCGGTAAGTCTCTGAACTTCCGATTCCAGATCCCTGATCTGTCGGTGACATCCAGATATCCTAGTATTGTTTTGAGAAATGCCATTGTTGAGTTTAGTAATCTCCTTTGATAGTGCAGTGAATTGACGCTCTCTTTCTTGTTCGTTTTTAATTGCCTCTTCTAGTTCTTGATAACCAGATTGCAACTCGTTAGATTTATTTTGTGCGTCTTCAATCTTATTTATTCTGAAGTCTTCGTCAATTGATTGCGTACAAGTAGGACAAACCGAATTTTCTGTAAAAAATTTATGTTCCTTAGTAATACTTGATACTTTCTGCGATATTTTTCCTTTTATGTTACTTAACTTTTTTAATTTTTCTGTAGCTCCAGTAACACATTCCTGCTCCTTTACAAATTTATAAATGTCTTCTTCTGTTATAGAGTTCTCTTTCATGTAGAGAACTACTTCTTCATCTAATTTAGAAATTTTTAATTTTTTATCTTGAATATTATTTTTTCCTCTACTTTCAATTTCTTCAATAAAGTTGGTTTGCATTTCAACTTTATCATTCAGAGATTCTTTTTTTAATTCAAGAGTTCTAATTTTTTCTTTTAATTGGCGAATTTTATCTTTAATTATATTATTCATTGAAGAGAAAATTTTGATATCCAAAAGATCTTCAATCACTTCCCTACGATTAGCAGCAGTTAATTGCATAAAAGGGACAAAAGTACTGCTACCCAGAATTACAATCTGAGTAAATGATTTATAATTCATTTTAATAACAGACTGCTCTAACCATTTTTGTTGGTCTAAAGAAGCTGCTTTCTGATCTAGAAGAACATCATTTCTATAAATTTCAAAAATATTTGGTTTGATACCACGAACAACTTTCCAATTAGTAGTTCCAATAGAAAAAATAACTTCAACTACACAATCTTTTTCATTAGTGGAGTTTATAAGTTGTGGTTTATTAATTTTTCGAAATGGTTTACCAAATAGAGAAAAAGTAAGTGCATCAAGAACTGTACTCTTACCAGCACCATTTGTGCCTATAATGAGAGTTGTTGAAGTTTTTTGAAAGTTAACTTCGGTAAATTGATTTCCGGTAGAAAGAAAGTTCCGCCACTTGACCTTTTCAAAGATTATCATTGATGTATTGAATCATACTGTGGAGTGTGTTTGTATTTTCCTTAAGGAGGCCCAAACTTGTGTTGCAACTCCTACACAATAAACCACGAACCTTACCTGTAGTATGGCAGTGGTCTATTTGTGGTTTGTCTAGGTGACAACTACAGATTTTACAAACAGAATTCTGCTCTACAATCATAGTAGAAAATTGTTCTGTTGTCAATCCGTATTGAGTTTTAAGTTTATATGCCCTATGATATTCGGGGTCCCTTTTTCGTCGTCTATGCCTTTTTGTTTCTATCGGCAATTCGTGGTATTTTTCTAGTTGTTGTTTCTTATAGCATTCTTTACAATGTGCTTTATAAACATCAGTGGTTCGTGTATATCCATCCTTGCCGACATAACCAGCCTTCTGTGCTAGGTGATATTTAGAAAGTGGTTTTTCAATACCACACGACTTACAGACTTTCATAAAGTAGAATAACTTATTACATTATATAGTTATTCTACAATTTATGCAACTTTTTCAAATAAAATCATGATTAGGTATTGCTGGAGGAACTACAATATCGTTTTTTGTTATAATCGTATAATTATATCCTTTAACTTCACAAATTGCCATCATAGCATCACCTTCAATTTCAAGTACATTAGTATCAGGGTAGTCTTCTTCCATCAACATAGAATATCTATTGGCATCATCTTCTTCTTCAAAAATGTATAAAATTTGATTTCCATTTTCGTCCTGAACGGAATATACTCCAGAGGTTTCTTTATCCTCTATAGTCAGAATAAACATTATGTCAACTCACATGCCTCTTTATAAATTTCTTGAATTACTTTTTGAATAATAGATTTTTCCAAATTAACTTCAGATTCTTCAATATACCTATTCAAGATTGACAATGTGTCTTCAGATTCAAAGGCTTCAAAATCCTCATTTTCTTGAAGTTGAAAATTTTCAACAACTTTTAACTCAAATACTCCAACATTATACAACTTATCAATAAATTTTTCAAACTTTTTTGTATCTGTTTTTTTACGTACAATTACTTTAACAATTTTATTATCATATTCGCGAACGTCAAATGTTTGATAGTTCGTATCTTCGTAATAGATATTATAGAACATTCTATTAGGATTATTGACATACTCCCATTCCAGAGTATCAGTGTCAAAAATTACAAATCCACGAGGATCATTCACATCATTCCAGAACATCTCATAAGGATTTCCTAGGTAGAAGATTTTTCCGTTGTCTGACCGTGTATGGTAGTGTCCCGAAAACACTTTGTCGAACTTGTCAAATAAGTCGCACGCCATACCATCTTCCATGACGTGTCCACGATGCGCTCTGAATCCGTTGAGCTCAAGGTGCCCCATCGCACATATGCTATCAGTAGTTTTGACAGCCTTGACAGTATCCTCAAAGTTTTCTGCATTGATCCAAGGAATAAAAAGAACTTTAAGTTTATCAAGAACAATCTCAGTGCTTTTAGAATATATTTTTACATTAGCATATTCACGTAACAAAAGATCTACTGCATTTACATCATTCGTGTTTTTATAGTATGCAGTGTGATTACCGACAACAGTGTGAACTTCAACTCCCATGTTGCAGAGTCTGTCATAATAATTATCTTTTGCCCAAGATAGTGCAGAAAAATCAATACCCTTTCTACTATCAAAAGTATCTCCCATGTCAATGACAGTGGTGATTCCTTCTTTCTCTAGTGTTGGAAAAAAGATTTCATTATAGAACTTTAAAAAATAATCATGAAAATGTTTTGAGTTTTTTCTAGCTCCAAAATGTTGGTCTGTTATGATGGCAACTTTCATCAATTAATAACGTAATTTGCTGTGTACAGCATCTTTGATTTGATTATAGTCCGAATAGGATCCACCGTCAACCCCGTCCTCACTGAAAACTTCACTGAATCCAGACCTTTCAAGAATTTTATTTTTAATTTCTAACTGTCTTTTCTCTCGCTGAATACGACGCAGAAAAGCATAATGAATAATCTGAGTGAAATACGCAAAGGGATTCTGGGATTTCTCTGTGTCAAAGTTATGTATATACTGAACGCAGTTCTCAATTCCGTCAGAGATCATGTCCTCTTTGAACATATAGTTGACGAAATTTGGTTTGAATGATAGATGATTTGCAATCTTTAGAAAGCACTCACCAATATAACGTGGAATAGGGGGTTTAGTATCCCAACGTGATCCTCTATCCTTTTTAGTCGGCTCTCTTCCAAATTTTTTAATAAATGTAATTTCAACTTCACTTTGATAATATGTAAGTGCTGCTAAAAATTCTTTATTATTAACGTAATGCTCTGATCTTTTACGTTTTGCCATAGTTCCCGATTTAATCATAAAAAAATATTATCACTATTATGTAGATAGTATAACATTTCCAATCTATAATAGCAAGCTTGACACACTATCAAATATTCACTATAATAACTCTGTTAGGGTTGATAAGGATTGTATTAGCTCTTTTTGTAGAGCTTCTCTAAAATGTCTTTAGCATCATTAACTGTAGATATATACCCCATCTCTCTTGTTATTTTTGGTTGACCTGTTTTTTCTCTATCGGAATCTTGTACAAATTGTTGATATATTGATATCATTTCAAAATCAGAGGATTCTGATAGGGTCAGTACATCATCTAAATTTATAATAAACAAATCTTCTTTGGTTGTTTTTAACCATGGTTCTACTTTATATCCAGCTAAACCAGTTCTTGTCTTTACTTCAACAATAGTAATTGGATTAGAAATAAGAAGCATAGTTCTATTTTCTTCTTCAGAGGCTGCTACTTTAGCATAGATCTCTTCTCCAGATTTAAATTTAATCGTTGCGTAGAAATCGTCTTCAATCATACTTTTAATTGGATAGTTATTATCTCATAGTTAAAATTTTCTTCGTTATATATTTTAATTCTTTCAATGAGATGGTTTAGGGTGTAATTTCGTCTTGACTTATGTGTACAATCATCAGAGATGTCATAGAGGATTGCCTTAGTTTTATCTTTTCCTTTTCTAAGAACTCTTCCAATAGATTGTAGATTTCTTACTCTTGATTTTGATGGAGATGCAAAGATAACGTTATGAAGATTTTTAATATTAATACCAGTAGAAAAAGTTCCATAAGAGGCAACGATAATTGCATCATTTTCTCGTTCAGTTATTTCTCTGACTAACTCTCTTTCCTCAGCATCTACTCCTCCGTGAATAAAAAATGCTTTTCTATTAGCCTCTTTGTTAGTATTTATCTTTTCAAAGAGTATGGCACCATGAGATTCAACTCTTTGAAACAGCACAAGAGTATTTCCTTTTAAATCAAGAGTTAAATTTTTTATAAAATTATTTCTCTTTTCATGAGAAATTAAATACTGAATTTCATCTTCATATGTTTCAAATATTTGTGGATTGTGTTTGAGGATTAAACACTGAATATCAAGTTGAGATAGATGTCCTTGCCTCATCAACTCATCAGTTTTAGTGACTTTATATGATGGACCAAATAAACCTTCTAACACCCACTTATGAGTTTGTGTACCATCCAATGTTCCAGTAAATCCAAATCTATATTTTGCATGATGCAATTTTGTCATTATAGATATTAAAGATTTACTTTTAAAAAGATGAGCTTCGTCTCCAATTATAACATTAAATTCTTCAAAGAATTTTCTATCTAGTTTATAAACTGATTGCCATGTTGTAATTGTTACTGGAGCATCATTACTCTTTTCTCTACCCGAATAGATACGGTGGCAATATGAATCAGCATTCCAACCATAATCTTGAAAGTCCTTATACATCTGCTCTACAAGAGATGTCGTTGGAACAACTAGCAAGATTTTTTGACCTTTGTCAACGTAATATCTTACAAGAGAATAAATCATCAGAGATTTGCCGCTTGCAGTGGGTGATATCAATAGTTTTCTATTGTGTCTTAAAGCATCGTATACTCCCTCAATCTGATACTTCCTTGGAGAATGAGAGCATATAGATTTCATATAATCTTTAACACCTTCATATGAAATTCCATTATTAACCTCAAATGGAATTCCATAGAATTTATTATCTTCAAACTTATAACTATATCCGTAATTTTCACAGAACTGAACAATCTTATCTAAAAGACCAACATAGATCTGTTTGGACCGCATATCGTAAAGGTGAATCTCTCCGTTCCAGTTCCTTCCACGATACTGTGGCATAAATTTTGCATTCGGAACCTCAAACTTAAAGTGATCTCTAAGTTCGTACTCTATATGAGGTTCTGTATTGATCTTTAAAAATACTTCGTTTGATTTGGATATAACAAGATTGGCTGTCGTATCAATCACATAGATCCATTCATCTACAAATATTTATTACATATTGTCAAACTTATATTCTAATATCATTCTATACAACGAATCTCTCAAGTACCAAAGATGTTGTTGTTCCATTGGAGGTCTTGAAGGAGATCCTTCCCAAGTTTCAATTCTTTTTAAAACACAGTGATGTAAGAGGTGAATATCCTCTATTGTCAGACTAACTGTGTAGTCAAAATCTTGACTTGGTTCAAACTCATCACCCATCAACCTAATCCTGAATTGAATCTCATAAACTCAATAGCATTTTTAATTTGATAAGTTCTATTGGTTATCTGCTTTAAGATATTCTCAATATATACGAGCACCGTGTCGTAGTAATCAATCTTTAAACATACTGTAGATAGTTTTTCGTCTGCATCTAGATACTTTTGCATTGTATCTTTATCTCTAATTTTTTTGGGGAATGGAGAGTCAACATATACTTCAGGATCTGCTTTACCACTGAAATATTCATATCTTTCATGTCTTATATTTTTTCTTTGTTGCTCTGCTTTTTTTCTTAGTAAAAAAAGTGTATTATATAGATCAAAGTATTTTGCATGAAGAGATGGGATATTCAAAGATTCTGTATGTAAATTGTCTAGATCTATTTTTGAATCCTTTTCCCACATCTCTTGAATTGAATCAAGGTCAATGCTCATAATTTTTTGCCAGTTAAGTCTGTCAAGTCATAGCTAGTATACTTGAGACTTACGTCTGCTGTAAAGTATTGAATATCCGTATCAGTAGCATCAAAGGTAAGAGTTGTCAATGAATATGGAAATAAGTCTTTGAAATTTACATTAAACTTTGCGACTAGATTACTACTTAGAATTTGAAGTGTTCCATCAGAGTAAATGTTTCTCTTATCTCTAGAGTAGTTTCCTCTATGATCGGATTCAGCTTCAAGATCTCTAAATTCTTGATTTTCTTCAGGAAATCCTAGACCTCTCATCCAATTTTGTATCTCCATATAATTTTCAAGATTTTCGTCAACCAAAAATCTTAAAGTCAAATCACCAAAATCAAGTTTATCTCCAGGAGTTGGAATATCTCTTAGGTAGTTTGGTTGAACAGCAACTCCAAGATTTATGTCTGGAACATTTGCTTGATTACAAAAAAATGCTACCTTAGGACTTCTTCTCATAGAAAATTTGAAACCTACAGGTGCAAGAAAATTTCTATTTTCTATCTGACCATATGGATTTGCTTTTGCCATCACCTATACCCCATAAATTGTTGAAATGTTCTTCTAAGTCTTACTGCAGTTTTTTGTGCTTCAGAAATGAAAGATTTAAAATTTTTCATTACTCACCGCCATTGCCATTCCCATTTCCATTACCACTATCATCATTCCCAGAGTCTCCGTTATTATTCCCATTACCATTTTTTGAACCTCCACCAAAACGGGAATATCGATATGAATTAGATTTAGTTGATTTCTTGGGTTGACAAGATTTTGACTTATCATCAAAATAATATCCCTTAGGGCATTGATTAGCCTCTTTAATAAAAGAATCTAACGTTTTCATTTGTTTATGATGATTGTATACCACTCTTCACTCATACCAGAGATAATCTGATCCGCAGACTCTTGATTCTGGGCATAACCCTCTTGAATTAAATGATCAACGACTAAATTATATTTTTCCAGAGCTTCTCTGGTTTCTCTAGGTGTTTGTTTCATTTTGGTTAATTTATCCTTATATTTATTTAGATAAAAAAAAGACCCCCTTTTGGGGGGTCTTGCACTTCCTTCACACGAAAGGAAATTATATCACATGAGGTTCTTAACAGCAACACGTCTGTAGTAGCGGTTCTGGTTAACGTGCAGAGCACCTTGACCTTGGTTGGTTCCTTCAGCAAATGGGTTTGCGACCATGCCGTAGCGGGTCTTAAATCCAATTTTTGGTTGGAAGGAGTTCTCACCAACGGCGCGAACCATTTGGAGAGGAACATAAGGACAATAGAACAGTCCAGCGTCATAAGGTGAAATACCTTTATAACCAACAACATAGTACTGGTTGCCTGGAGTTCCGTTAGCAGAAGTCAGGTTTGCAGCATATGGGTCGATGTAGACGCGGAATTTGCCCATCAGGGTTCCAGCGAATGTACTACCGGTGTCATCAACGTTAAGGTTAGCGTTGAGTGCAGGGGTGTAATCGAGCACACCAGCCATGGTCAGTGCAGACGCTACGTCAGCAGAACACATGATGATGTTGCCCTTCCCGCGACGAGTTCTTTGTGCGATTGCGTTGGCATCGCGCTCGATTTGGAACAGAAGACCTTTGAACTTCTCAACGCTCCAGCGACCGTTGGAGTCAACGTCAAGGTCGAAGATACCAGCAGAAGCAACATTCTGTGCTGCGCCTTGTTCAGCGACCTTGTAGATCGTTCTGATGACTTCTCTGTTGATTTCCGCAAGGATTTCAGTGGAGAGAATGTTAGCAAGTTCTGCTTCGGCATTCAAACCATGAATTGCCTTAAGGTCTTGTGCCAGTTCTAAACTGTACTCAGCCTTCAGGGCGCGTGACTTAGCAGTAACAGTGACTTTCTCGATCGAGAATGCCATCTGATTGAAAGCATTGTTGCCAGTGCCATCAAGTGATTCTGCTTCATCGGTACGCATACCTTGACCAACTCTGTATCCAATGGAGGATGCAGAACCAACTGGGTTCAGGACCGCAGGATTGGTCTCTCGTGTTGCAGTAGTACCCATACCAGCGGTTCCATCAGAGAAACCTGTTTCGGAGTTGGATGCTTTGTCACGACCAGAGAATGCCGAATCAACTTCGTTGTAGAATGATTCGCTGCCCGACTGATTGGTATAACGTGAACGCATCGCGAAGATGAGTCCAGTAGGACCAGACATTGGCTGAACGCCAGCAAGGTCATATGCGACCAAGTTAGGCATTGAGCGTCTGATCAGAGAGATCAGAACGGGGTCGAAACCGGCAACAGGGCCAGTTCCAGTAGCAGCACCAGAATATGCCTGAGGGTTGCCACCAGAGTTGGTGGGTTGCTCAGTCAGGAGAGATCCTGATTCTGCAAAAGAGTTTTGCTCTCTTAAAAATTTTTCTTGGTTCTCAAGCAGGGTAGCGGTTACAGCTCTCTTATGTGAATCTTGGATTGTATCAAGACCCTCATAATTGAGGAGAGGTGCCCACTTTTCCTGCAACTGTTCGGAATTGAACATTTGCTTTTTACCTAGTTTAAATGTTTACGGTTTGATTTAATATTAAATTCAGTTATTTGCTAAATGATGAAAGAGTTCTCAGGTATGCAGACATCGAACCATTTATTGATTC
>Ga0307488_10005664_pt1 | contig 10320 bp, 21 predicted proteins | sample SB02metaG_FD_202248 | JGI IMG/M metagenome (GOLD analysis project Ga0307488, IMG submission 202248) | Sea-ice brine microbial communities from Beaufort Sea near Barrow, Alaska, United States - SB 0.2 | ecosystem: Environmental > Aquatic > Marine > Coastal | place: USA: Alaska | collected...
AGCAGGCGCTTAAGTTGAGCTGAAGAGTGGACGAGTGTAAGCCCCTGCAAGCAGGTCTTCATTGGACGCCGCACCTCCAATTCCCAAAATGCCAAGGGGACGGGCGGCGGCGATCTCTTGAGCAAGATAGTATCTCAGGCGACAAAGGAGTCACTGGCCGACAGACCTAAGACAGGGGACCCGAGCCAGACGGCAGAGACGGTGGAATCTGTGGGTGCGGGTGCGGGGGCGGGGGCGGGGGCGGGAGCGGGGGCGGGGGCGGGGGCGGGGTCGGCAGCCAAGAAGAGCAGAAATACCGATTCGGCTCCTACTCGTACCTCCTCCACTGCTGATAGTCTCAGTGGATCGGAGTCTGACGAGCCGGGCGAGCAGCAGCATAGTGTATCCGTACAGCCAGAGCTGCCGCGGGCGGACAGCTCACTGGACAAGGACCAGAGCACCCGGTCCCTGGTAGAGCCTTACCATCGTTCCCCTTTTCAGCTTCACATCAGCCGTTTCATCCCTCACGCCTGAGCCAGATTACCGCATCTTACGATCGTAGACGTTCCGCTTTTCAGCATCACTTCAGCCGATTGTGAGGCCCTGGTCATAGAGCGGCACGCCCCGCAGCTGCTTGCCTGACGAAGAAAGTGAGGATGAATCAAGGCTGTCATCGGGCGGACAGCTGGCACAGGTGGCGGCGGAGCCCGCGCCCTCCGCGGCGCCGCACGGGACCGCCGGCGCCTTCTTCCAGCTGTCCACGTCCACGGTGGCGTCGGACTACTCCGCGCTGGAGGGCCTCACGTGCACGGTAGGGGCTTACACTCGTCCACGTTTCAGCTCAACCTGGGCCAGTTCTGAGACAAAATGCACCCTGTACATCGCCTAATACCCCCTGACACCCCCTAAACACCCCCTTTACAACCCCTACACGCACCCCCTATCCCACAGGAAGCGCTTGCGTTAAGCCGGAAAGCGGACGAGTGTAAGCCCCTGGTGCACGGCCATGCTGCACAGCGGCGACTCCTTCGGTGAGCAGATCCTCCTGGGCAGGGGCTTACACTCGTCCACTTTTCGCCTCAACGTAAGCACATATTGTGGGATACCTTGGCTGCATGATTTCCCCCCAGTCTATCATACATGGGGACACTGGGAGGGAGATGTGATCAAAACGGCTTAGGTTGAGCTGAAAAGTGGACGAGTGTCAGCCCCTGCTCCTCGGCAGCAACATCCGCACCGCCACGGTGGTAGCCCGCGAGGACTGCATCGTGCTGTCTCTTCACGAGAAAGATTTCCCGCGCTTCAACAATATCTTCGGAAAAGGCATCGAGTTCTTCCACCCGGAGCGGCTCAAGCGGCTGCTGTACAAGTCTGGCGACATGCGTACCAAGGTAGGGCGGGGCGGGTTGACCGTTTCAGAACCTCTGCTGAAAGCGCCTATGGGTTCAGCGCTTGAAACCAGAATATGATGAAGTGCTTTCGAGTTTTGCTTTCAGGTTCAACTTGCGCCGCTACACGAAGGACGACCTTGAGAACCTGGCAGGGCGCTGCAGCTTCACCCTATGAAACCCGAGTTGAAAGCGCCCGGAACTAAGCGCTTGAAACTAAAGTGTGACATACTGCTTTTAACTCATGCTTTCAGTTGCAACTTGCGGCGTTACAAGCTGGTGGATCTGACCAAGAGCAACCCGTTTTTCCGCCGCCTGGAGCCCAGCGTGCAGTACGAGATTTGCAAAAAGTGCAAAGCCGTGCGACTGGGGGTGGACGAGCTGGTGGCAGGGGCTGAAACTCGTCCACATTTCGGCTCAACTTGCGCGCTTTCTGTGGGACAGGGGTGCACCTGAGGATTGTTTAGAGGGTGTTGAGGAGGTGTCAGGGGGCATTAAGGGGTGTTTAGGGTGTATGTTGCGTCAGAAACGGCTCAGCTTGAGCTGAAGAGTGGACGAGTGTAAGCCCCTAGCTGGTGGTGGAGCAGCTGGAACTGGGCGACGCGTTTTACATCATCCTCTCGGGGGGCGTCTCCGTGCACGGTGGGGTCGTGCTGTGCCAAACCCTAAACCCTAAACACCAAACCCAAAACCCTGAACCGTTAACCGTAAAGCCTGAATCCTGTTGTCGTGGTGTGCCGGTGCTCGCCACATCATCTCCTCCGGGGGCGTGTCCGTGCACTGTGAGGATGCGGGCACTCGCGGGAGGCAGCCGTTGTCGTCGGTGTGTCCGCCTGAATGCCTGTGTGTCATACCTCATACGCGGTGATTTCACCTCGAGCCACTATGAGTTTGGTTAGGATAAGACCTGGTTGGTGAGTCTGACTAATTGCCTGCGTGTGATGAACGTGTGATGGACCCTAGTGCACGTACAGAACGAGGACCTGCTGAAGCGAATGAAGGACAGCGCGGCGGCCGGCCGGGACGTGGCCGGTGGGGCCGCCCCAACTTCCCCCATCATCTCAACCTCACTGTGTCATCATCGTGTACCCATACCAGTGCAACCACCCTAATCCGTAGACCATAGACCCTAAACCCTACACCCTAAAACCTGCTTGGCGTGTGGGGCCAGCCCAACTTCCCCCCTTATCTCAACCTCACTGTGTCATCATCGTGTACCCGTACCAGTGCAACCGTCCCTTTAACGCTCGCCACCTCATCCATGCACAAAGCACCCTAAACCCTGAACCCTAAACCATAAACCCTAAACTCTAAATTCCAATGCACCCGGCCGTGGCAGCAGGGCGGGTATCGATATCGCAGTACTACGGGACGGCGGTGCGGGTGCTGACGGCGGGGGACGCGTTCGGTGAGACAGCGCTGGACTCCTCCGCGCCGCGCAACGCCACGGTGCTCACGGTAGGCCGGTGCAGGTTGACAGTATAAAACCGTGTTGAAGGCGCCTACGGTTACAGCGCTTGAAACTACAATATGATGAAACGCTTTCAAATTTTGCTTATAATTTCAACTTGTGCCGCTGCATGACGGTTGAGCCCACGGAGCTGCTGCGCCTGGTCGGGCCTGCCAGATGACGCCCTAAACCCTAAACCCTAAACCCTAAACCATAAACCCTAAAAGCCTAAAGCCTAAAGCCTGCCACGTCATTTGCACGATTCTTGAACCCTCGCTTGTTGAGTTATATGGCATCCTATGACGAGGCGAGCAATATCTGGCAGGCCCTAGCGGGTGGATCGCGAGGACTACATCCGCGTGCTGCAGGCTGAAAACATGGACTCTCTCAACGCTAAGGCGGGGACACGGCGCAACTTGGAACCGCCGTTGAAACCGCCTGGTTTCCGCGATTGGAATCAAAAGACGATAAACCAACTTTTTGTAAGTTTTGCTTCCAATATAACTTGCGGCCCTACGCCTCGCTAGCGTTCCTGCAGACACTGCCCACCATCGCGAGGTAGGGTGATGCACGTTGACCCTATCAAACCCACATTGAAAGCGCCTGGAACTAAGCGCTTGAAACTATAACATGATGAGCCGCCTTGAAAATTTGCTTACAAATTCAACTTGCGCCACTAAAGCGAGGTGGGAGCGGGCCGCGCAAGTGCACCTGTCGTACTACATGCGACTCAAGCGCTTCGAGAAGGGCGCGGAGATTGTGCGGCAAGGGGAGAAGAGCAAAGGGGTGTTTCTGATCAAGCAGGGGTCGTGCCGGGTGCTGATGGCGCCGCCGCCGGGCACCGCCGCCGCGGCGCGGGGCACCAACCGCTTCGCCAGGGGCAGCGGCGCCGCGCACACCCGCATGCTGGAGGCAGGGGCTTACACTCGTCCACTTTTCAGCTCAACTTGAGGGCTACTTGTCGTTCAGGGGGTGCCTTGAGGGGTTGTTTGAGGGGAGTTTAGGGGGTGTTGGGGGGTATGAGGGGGTGTTTAGGGTGTGTATTGTGGGAGACACGACTCAAGTTGAGCTGAGAAGTAGACGAGTGTAAGCCCCTGGCTGGAGGTGGCGCTGCTGGGGGAGCGCGAGCACTTCGGTGAGTGCAGCGCGCTGCATGACCGGGAGGTGGAGCCGGCCACGGTGGCGGTGGCGACGGAGAGCACGGAGCTGTACTGCATCGACCAGGCCTCGCTGGAGCAGGCGATGGACGGGGAGACGCTGCGGGTGCTGACGGCCAACGGGCGGGAGCGGCAGGTGTGGCAGGACCAGCGCTGGTGTGAACTCACTGACATCATCGCGGAGACGCGGCTGCCCATACCAGCGGCGGGCGTCATGGGCGAGGACAAGGCAGGGCCTGCCTAAACCCTGAACCCCATACTCTGAACCCTAAACCTGGGAAACCCCTGGATGCTACCCGCCACGTCATCCACACGTATGTTGGACCCTCGTTTATTGAATTGAATGGCATGCTATGCCGCGGCGAGCAATATCTACCTGGCCCACTGCCCGCCTCACTATCAACACGCATTTTAAACCCCATAGTTCATTGAGTTGAATGGCATCCTGTGACGTGGTGAGGGCGAACAATGTGTGGCAGGCCCTGGGACGCGGCGATGTCAAAGTCACGGCCGTGCATAACCCCCGGTGCCGAGGGAGGTGCCGGCGGAGGTGGCGGCGCAGCGCGGGGTAGCACCGAGCCGCTGCCACAGCCCAGGGCGCCGCCGCTGCCCATGCCTAGACAGAGCGCCGCCGCCGCCGCCGCGACAGCAGAGGTGGAGTTTGGGGCGGCGTCGGGGGGCGCTATCCCGGCGGTAGGACCTGCTACACATTGCTCGCCTCTTGATCCAATGCATTTGAAACCTCGATTATCGAGTTGAATGGCATCCTATGATATGGTGAGCACTATCTGCCAGGCCCTAGAGTGTGGGGTTCGTGGGGCGCGAGGCGGGGCCGTTCGGTCGCGAGGCCAGCAGCGCGGACACCGAGGGCGGCGGCGGCCGTGGCGGCGGCGGGGCGGGGGAGCGGGGCGGCATCGACGGCCTTCACGCGCGGCGGATATCGGCGTCGAGCATGGAGAATTCACGGCGGCTGTCGGGGTCGAGTAACAATGGCGGCCGGCCCAGCCGGCACAGCCGCAACGCTCGGTTCTCCGGCGTGGCGGTGGCGGCGTCGCCGCCGCTGCGCGCGCCCGCGGCGGCGGGGCACGCGGGTCCCTCCACGCGCCGCACGGGCATCTTCGGCAACGTGCGCGGCGCGCAGCGCTCCACGGCAGGCCGCTGCCGCAACCCGCCCAGGGTTTAGGGTTAAAGGCTAAACCCTAAACCCTAAACCCTAAACCCTGCCGCAACACGCCCGCCAAGTCATTCACACGCGTCTCCCACCCTTGTTCCTTGTTTGCGTTGGCGTCCTATGCCGTGTTCCTGGCGACATCTGCCGGGCACTAAACATCCACATACGGGTGTCTACGCACACACGAAACCACCCAGCAAAGAGCGGTGTCTGCACGCACCCTACTCGGCGGCGTCGGTGCCGTCCATCGACTTCATCCGCGTGTCGGCGGCGATGGGCCACCCCGAGCTGTTGGCGGCCCAGTCGGGGCCCGCGCCGCCCGAGCCCGACGCGGACCACCCCGAGCTCGACGCAGGTCCCATGGTGTGGTGAACCCTAAACCCTAAACCCTAAACCCTAAACCTTAAACCCTAAACCCTAAACTCTAAATCCTAAACCCAACTGGAAACCCGCGTTGAAACTTGAAACCCGCGTTGAAACTTGAAAGCGCCTGGTCTTGGCGCTTGACACTACGAGTCACATACGAGGCAACTGGTTTTAAGCTTTGCTTTCCACTTCGAGTTGCGCCCCTACGGCACGGAGGACGGCAGCGTACTCCCCAGCATCCTACGCGACTTCAAACCCACGAAGACCGAGCCGAGTTACCGCGAGCGCGGGCGCACGGTACGGCCGCGGCCTACCACAAATTGCTCAAAACGTGCATCAACATATTTGCCACCCCTCGTCCCACGAGCGATAATGCCGCCCTGTCATGCTATGAGCATTTTTGTGCGGGCCCTGATGCACGGCGCCCACGCGGGCAGGGGGCAGGCCGGGCACGGTAGGGTGGTGCAGGTTGACAGTATCAAAATCCGTGTTGAAAGCGCCTATTGTTTCCGCGCTTGAAACTGTAGAATAATGAACTGCTTTCAACTGTTGCTTCCATTTTCAACTTGCGGCGCTACAGCACGGTGAACGCCGCCAGCTCTTCGGGGGGGGGGATGCTTCGGGGAGCATCGGCGGGGAGCTTCGGGGGTGCGGGTGCCTCCACCGGGAGCTTGGGGGGCAGCCGGGGCCGCCACGACAACCAGGTGGTGTCGCAGGTGGCGCTGGCCATGGGCCGCGCGCCGGGCAGCCAAGTAGGGCGGTGCAGGTTGCCCCTATCAAACCCATGTTGATCGCACCTGGAACTGAGCGGTTGAAACTATAATATGTTGAACCGCCTGCAAACTTTGCTTTCAGATTCAACTTGCGCCGCTCCAGCCAGGGTGCCGACTTCGAGCAGCACCAGCAGCTGCTCAAGTCCCGCCGCTTCTACCTGTCCGCGGGCGCCGCCGGCGCGCCGTACAGCAAGGTAGGGTTTAGGGCTTAGGGTTCCGGCTCTAGGCGCCTACCAGATGTTGCTCGTCACGTCATCTTTCCATACGCGTCACGCCATCGACACGCATGTTGATGCCTCATTTCTTGAGTTGGATGGCATACGATGACGTGGCGTTTAATGTCTGGCAGGCCCTAGGGTAAGGACCCTCTGGACGATAATGCGGACCCGGCCAAGGCGCATCGGCGGCAGGGGCTTACACTCCTTCACTTTGCAGCTCAACTAGAGCCGTGTCTGACACACAAAGACACCTTATACACCCTAAACACCCCCTTAACACGGGCTGCACAACCCCTACGCGCACCCCCTATCCCATAAAAAACGCTCAAGTTGAGCTGAGAAGTGGACGAGTGTAAGCCCCTGATCGGCGGCAGCGCCGGCCCATCCCCGGCGAAGGGATCGTCCCCAAGTGGGACGTGGACATGCGGCCGTCCAACGGAATGAGGACGGTGGCCAAGCCGCTGATTCCGAGCGGCACGGTGCAGCTCATGGTAGGCCGGTGCAGGTTGACCGCTATGAAACCCAAGTTGAAACCGCCCGGAACTAAGCACTTGAGACTATAGTGTGACATACTGCTTTGAAGTTTTGCTTTCAAATTCGAGTTGCGCCACTATATCATGGCTCATACGGAGGTGCCGCCCGGTGCCAGCCTCACGGGAGCCAAGGGACCGGGGTACACCGATCGGCTGATTTTCTACTGCACGCGCGACCACATCAGCAAAATCGTGAAAAAGACGCTCAACCCCAAGCCCGACTCGGAGCAGTGAGTAAACAGTCGGTCAAATGAGCATGTTATATTGTGTATTATTGAGTGGTGTTCATATCCAGACTGACCGAATGATGCGCCGCTTAAATTGGCGGATGATGGGGCTGATTAATGCTCCTCATTCATGTGAGCACTTTGGGGCTCCTCGGACGTTAGTGAAAAACAAAAAAGTGGGTCTCGTGTACAGAGCTAGTACTGGTAGCTATTAGACGGCGCTCTTTTAGTTTTGAGTTCTTCGAAGTTAGCAGCGGTTGAAAGAACACATTTAGATTGAAGAAGAAGTCTCTATTATTAATTTATGAGGACTTCTATTCCTCGCTATTCTTATTCTCCTCCCAAACCAGGGAAATACTCGGTACTCTACTTGTGGCGCCCAGCGAAGTGCAAAATAGGCATGCCAACTTACTAGAGGTCTAGAGGTACAAAATTACTAAGAGGTACAAAATACACGGGGCTGATATAGCCTCCGGCTAGATAATGAATACACACACGGCACCAACTTCCTGATAGGGAGATGTTGGTCAATCATCGTGTGCAATAGAATATGAGGGTGAGATTCTAGTAAAGTAGTATACGCGGTGGAAGGTTGTAGTCCTGACACACCATATGGATGAAGAAAGATGGAAGAAGGAATGTGGATAATAAATGATGGAAGCCGATGCAGGGGAACCCACTGCCGGAGGAATGCCGGAGGAGCGCCCGCTGAAGCACCGGGTGGAAACTGATACGAATGGTCGTATGTTGGTGTGTTGTGCGTCTCGCCTCTCATAGTTTACGTGAGAGGTCAAGACAAGCCGCCGCCGTAGCCGCAGGCGCCTCGCTGCAGCGCCGTGGGGTTCCAAGGCGGCGGCGGCGGGGCCAGGACTCCCGCGGCGTGGTCCCAGGTCGGTGCGGCGGCGGGCGCCTGCAGGGCCGCACCCGCGCCCATCGCCCCCGCGCCCATTGCCGCCATCCACGCGAATAGCATGTGGTGATTCATCCCCCCCAGCGCCCCCATCGCCGGCATCGGAGGCATCCCCGGTGGCATCGGCGGCAGCGGCATACCCTGCAGCAGCCCACCCGCCGCCGCCTGCGCCATATCAACTGACGGCGCCGCCGGCTGCGGCTGTGGCGCGGTTGTGGACTCCGTGGATTGCGCGTGAGCAAGAAGCGCCGCGACGGGTTGGTGAACATGAGCAGCCGCGGCGGACCTGGGCTGGTGCATGGTGCCGGCGAACGCGGCCATCGCCGCGGCGTACACATTGGGGTCCACGGCGGGCGGGGACGTAGTACTTTGTTGATGAGCAATCATTGGCATCCCAGCCCCAGCCCCAGCCGCCTCCTCGATCTTGACGCGCACCACGCTGGTGGCGTTGTGCGGCACCGGGCGCGTGGGGCGCGGCGCGGGCGGGATCGCGGCGAAGGCGCTGCCGCAGCTGCCGCTGAAACTGGAGCTGCCGCCGGAGACGCGAGGGGTGCCGCCGTGCGACCCGCTGAAAGTGCCGCTGCCGCCGCCCCATGCTCCCACGCCCCATGCTCCCATCGCCGGCGCTGAGCTATGACGCAGCTGCATCGCCCCCAGCGCCGCCGCCGCGACGTCGTAGAGGCCGTGCATGCCGACGCCGCCGTGGCCCTGGCCCATGACCACGGGCGCGCACCCGTCGTCCAGGGGCTTACACTCGTCCACTTTTGAGCTCAACCTAAGCCATTTTGGTCTCACCTGCCCGTGTTCCCCTGTCTAACAGACTGGGGGGCAATCATGCACCCAATATATCCCACAAAATGTGCTTACGTTGAGCCGAATAGTGGACGAGTGTAAGCCCCTGCCGTCGTCGTGACCGCTGATGCGCGGCGAGCGGCCGCGGAAGGCGTCCAGCCCGCCGGGCGTGCCGGGCGTCGTGTCGCCGTCGGACAGGCTGCTCGCGCATGCCGCCGCCGTCAACCAGGGCCCATATCACTCGTTCCATTTCCATCTCAACTCAAGCACCTTCGAGGTGTCAAGCTGGGAGAGCTTGAGATTGGCTTGGGAGGGACAAAACCACAGCTGTGAAGGCTTGCAGTAGAGTACAGTAGAGCTGAAAGAGGGATAGTAGCACTAGGCCCTGCCTCGAGCAAGCCATCCAGCGTGGCCATCGAGCCGCTCCCGCCCGGGGAATGCGATAACTCGTTGTGTGTTTCGAGCTTGAGGCCGCCACCGGCGCTGCCGCCGCTGGGGCCCACACGGTGGAACACGCTGGGGCCGAATCCGCTGCCGCTGTTGCAGGTGTCGAGACCGCCCCCGCCACCCCCGCCGCCGGCGGCACGTGCGAGCAGGCCCGCGCGCTTGCGCACCGCATTGTAGGGCCTGGGAGATATATGCATCGCCACGTCATAGGATGTCGTCAAGCTCAAGAAACGAAGGTGCAAAATGTGGTGGATGACGTGGAGGGCAATATCTGTCAGGCCCCACCGCCTTGAGCTTTCCAATGCGCAGATGGGCCTTGCTGTTGGGGTCCGTGATGAGGATGTCGCGCGTCTTCTTCACGCTCTCGAGGCGGCGGAAGGAGTCGCCGCCTCCGCCGCCGGCGGCGGTGACGCTGACGCCGGCGGTGGCGGCGACGGTGGCCACGGGAGTCGTCGCCAGCGCGCTGATGATGGTGTCAAGCTTCTTCACCTGAGGCAGTGGTGTACAAGAGAACGCGGAGGAGTCAGTACGCGTCGGGGAGGGGCAAGGGGAGGGTGAGGGGGAGGGAGAGGATGATGAGAAGAACGAGAAGGAGGAGACGGAGGAGGAAGGTGTGAGGTGGGAGGTTGGAGTGCGATGGACGCTGTCAGAGTGTGTGGGGACAAAAAGTACATTGTTTGGGAACCGTTTCTCACTTCGTGCTGGGGTGGCGTGAGACACCGCTGAACAGCAGGGATAAGAGAGAAGGGGTGTGGCACAGCCGTCGGGAGTTGACGGAAGAGTGAAGTAGCCGACTAGCAGAACGCACGAGGAGTGAGTGAGCGTGGGGGGGGGAGGTCGGAGCGCGATGGGCAGTCAGATAGTACAAAAAAGTGGGTTGTTTGAGACCGGTGTGGACCGTAAACCAAG
>Ga0307488_10005665_pt1 | contig 10320 bp, 23 predicted proteins | sample SB02metaG_FD_202248 | JGI IMG/M metagenome (GOLD analysis project Ga0307488, IMG submission 202248) | Sea-ice brine microbial communities from Beaufort Sea near Barrow, Alaska, United States - SB 0.2 | ecosystem: Environmental > Aquatic > Marine > Coastal | place: USA: Alaska | collected...
TCAAGGTGTACATGAGGAAGAGGATGGTGTGTACAGGTTCACGATAAGGAGGAGGACTTCAATGTGTACCGGCACATCATAAGGAGGAGGAAAACATAAATGCAATACCGTGCCTCCTTGAGGCCGCTCTCCATGCCGGGCTTGAGTTGCTCAACCAGCACCTGCGCGTCCTTCGCCTCCGCTCGGTTCGCCTGAGCCTCGGTCTCGGCGCGCCGCGTCCGCTCCACGAGGTTCTGGCGCTCCTCGCTCCACGCCGCCTTGGTGCGCACGTGCTCGCGGTACAGCGCAGCCTGGGAGTAGGGCCTGGCAACCATTGCTCGCTGCGTCAGAGGATTCCATTTCCATCAATAAATGATGGTTCCCAATGTGTTGGATGACGCACCAAGCAAAGGGAAGGGAAGGCAGAGGAGGAGAGGAAGAAGGAAGAGAAGAAGGAGGAGGAGGAGGAGGAGGAGGAAGGGGAGGAGGAGGAGCAGGAGGAGGAGGTGGAGGGGGAGGAGGAGGTGGGTCATGTGCTTGACCCTACCCGCGTGGCGCCCAGCTCCACCATGCCCTGTTTGTACTTGCTCACATCCAGGGCGAGCTGCTCCACCTGCTCGTCCTTGGCCTGCAGGTCAGTGACCAGGGCGGCCAGCGCGCGGTCCAGCGTGTGGTTCTCCTCGCGCATTCGCGTCGCATCCGAGGCGGCCGCCTGCGCCACGCCGGCGTCCACCGTGGGACCCCCGGTTGAGGCCGAGTAGGTCCCCGCGGCATCAACGGCGGAGGCGGCGGCGGTAGCGAAGGGCGAACCGCTGCTGGGGTTTGTGGCCTGGATTTGCAGCTGCTGCACGCGCTCATGTTAGGGGCTTCCGGATTACGCTCGCCACGTCACGAGGTGAGAGGTGCACTATGAACAAGCGGTCAGAGCACGAGGAGGCGGGTGAAGGCGAGAAGATGGATGGTTAGAGGTACGCCAGGTGCCAAAATACTCCACACATTCGGATGCTTAATGGCGTGGGGAGTACACTCCACCATGCGTTCAGCATAGTCTGCGTTTGAATACACACACAGTCAAACATAATCCAACAAGCCCTACAGCGTGCAGAGCGTTGCGCTCGCTGCGGAGGCGCTCGATGGTCTCCTGCGCCTTGGCCACCTCCACGGACGCCCTCTCGCTCTGGGTGACAGGTGCCCCGGGCGAGTTAGGCCCGTCACCACCACCACCGGAAGCAGCGGCAGCGGCGGCGAAAGCGCCGTGAGGCAGTGCCAGGCATATATTGCTCGTTGTGTCATAGAATGCCATTGAACTCAAGAAACGCGGGTTCACAATGCGTTCGAGAACTTGGCGAGCAGTGTCTGCCGGGCCTTACCTTGAGGGAGCGCGCCCTGCACGCTGCTGCGCACCATGGCCTCGTGGAAACCGTCCTCAAGGCGCACGATCTGGGCCCGCGCGCGCGACAGCTGGCTCTGCAGCTCCACCACCTGCGCTGCGTCGACACCGCCGCCGCCGCTGCCCAGCACTAGGGTCTGATAAATAATGCCCGCCACGTCATAGGATGCCAATTATCTCAAGAAACGAGAGTTCGAAACGCGTATGATGACGTGGGTAGCATTATCCATCAGTCTAGTCCAGGGACTGATGGGCAGTGATTGCCGCGTCATAGGATGACATTAAATGCAATAAACGAGGGTCTGATGGATAGTGCATGCTGCGCATAGGATGCCACTTGACTCAAGAAACTAAGTTTAAAATGCGTTCGATGACGCGGCGAGCACTATCCATCAGTCCCTGCCCAGCACCATTGGACCCGCGCGCTGTATCGCCTCGGCCAGGCGCTCCTGCAGCACCTTGTTAGCCTCCTCCAGCTCCTTGATGGCGCGTGCACCGATACCGGCAGCGGCGTTGACGCCCGGGCCCGCGCCACTGCCAGGCTCCTCGGACTCCGGGTCGGCGGCCGCCATTTCGTCGCGTCCGAACCGGAGCGCGTCGGCGTACTCCTCAAGCATCGCCAGCTGTGTGTTTAGACATAAAGTAAACGGATGTGAGTCTCACGTTGATAGGATGCCATAGGCACGCTGATGGGACGTCGTGAGCAATTTGATTGCACGTCACATGCATTCTTATAGGATGTCATGTTGATGGGGTTATCTGTTCACGGTGATGGGACGTCGTGAGCCCTTTGAAAGGGCGTCGCAAGCACTTTCATAGGATGTCAGATTCGCGTGGGTGCGGGCCCCTGATGCTCACCTGGCGAGCACTGAGTCCCAGACGCGCGGCGTGCTCGCCCTGCCACTTAGCGCGATACCGCAGCTCGTTGCGCAGGCGGCGGCGATCCTCCTCCAGCTCGGAAACCTCCCGTTCAAGCTGCCCATTCAACGCCCGCAGCTGCGCGGCCTCAACCTTAGACCAGGGTCGCTACTCAATCGCTTTGCACTGGTGATTCACAACCGGTCTCATTAACGACACGGGCTAGCGTTTCGTCATCTCACCTTACTGTTTTGGAACAGGGTCGTTGCGCTGCTGCTTTGCACCAGCGAGTTGAAACTGGTCACGTTTACCATACAGGCTTACATCAATATGGTCATGTTGCCAAACGGCGTACTGCGTTGGTTCGACCCCACCTTGGACTTGAGTTTGAAGCCGCCCATATCGAGCTCGGCATCCTCGGGAATGCCAGCCTTCTCGCGCAGGAAGCGAGTCTCTTCCATCAGGTCTTCCACCTTGCGGCCCAGCTCATTGGAGGTACCCACAGCCTCCTCCACCTGCTCATAAGGCCCGGTATCTCATCCACGTCCCACTTCATTTCTTTTTTGAAGCCAGGTTGATGACATGTTAGCTTAACAGCCTGATGGTGCCGATGACTGAGCCAAGGCAGCACACCTCATCCCGTCCTCATGAACATAGTCATCAGTAACTTCACCATCAATAGCCAGATATGCTTGACGTGCAGGGCCTTACCTGGGCGTCGGCAGTGCGGACCTGAAGCCGCAGGTGCTTCAGGTCGCGCATAGCCTCAGACAGGCCGTACACGCCGGACTCGTATTGAGCCATGCGCCCCTGGTAGTAAGGTCATTGAGAATAAGCACTCGAAGCGAGATCAGAGCATGACTTACCTTCACGGTGAATGCTCACATGCAAACGCGCGGAGGAGGATGCGATTCAACGTCGGTCGAGTGCTTGCTATTAATAACTCCCATGCCTGAGCCTCCGCGAGATCCTGTTGCGCCTCGGTCAGGCCCCGGTCCAGTGCCTTGAACCGCTTCTGCTCCTGCTGGAGCGCCTCGTCGTTTGACGAGACCTTGGCCTCCAGGAAGAGTCTGTCAGATACTTTTTGGTCTATCAGGCATTGCTCGCCACGTCATAGGATGCCATTTATTGCAAGAGACCGTGGTTCACCATGCGATGGATGTCGTGGCGGGCAATATCTACCGGGCCCTACCTCCAGGGTGGCGGTGTTGCGCTGCTGGCGGCGCAGCGCGATGTCAACCTCGCGCCCCACATCCTGGTGGTAAGGCCGGGGACCACACGCAGCTCAATGGTTTCAGGAGAGAGAATGGCTTCAGAGCTCCACATGGCTCTCCGCAGAGCTCCCCGTAGCTCCCCGACTGACCGAAATGTCATGTTCAAGCCACTCGACAAACTTGTTCAAAAAGACTCCCATTGTCCCATTGGTAAACGGCTGCCCCATGATGAGTGGTTTCGTGTTGGGTGACTTGACCGTACTAACGTGGGGTAGTCAATGATAACGGGCCTTACGTGCTCGAGCTGGTCATACGCCTCCAGCAGCAGCACACGGAGGTCGCGGAGCTCCGCCACTTCGGCTTCCAGTTCCTCCACGTAGCGGGGGTCGTCGGGGTTAGCCGGTGGGCAGGGTCAGATGGATCAGGCTGCCCGGTCATAGAATGTCACGTCACTCAATGCTGGACGGTTTGGGCGGGCCTTCGGAAGTGGAGACAGCAGAGACATAGGAGACAGAGGATTTAGTAAATATAGGAAAAGGAGGATACAGAGGAGGAACTGGTTAAGAGGCCAATGTATACGGCTCGCTGAGTCATAGAATTCAATGCACACAGCCCACCAAATCATGGAATGTAATGTGTCTCTCAATGCACGAGGGTCCATGTATTTGTTACTTTGTGCCTACCGGGGGGCGGTTGGGGTCGCGGGAGGACATGGCGAGGCGGCGGCGGGGAGTGCCGGGGCCCTCCGTGGAAGCGCTGGTGCCGGCTCGCTCGCCGCCGATGATCGCGCCGTTCTTTGCGCGCTTGGCTTCGAGCACGAATTCTGCCTCCTCCCAGGGCCGGATACATATGCCTCACCTATTCCATAATAATTCATGTATATATTTATTTATATTGATTTGTTTGTCTCACGTAAGTCTGTTTGCTTGAAAGGGCGGAGAGGGTTAGTCAATGCAACCAATGTGAGCGCCATGGGACTCGAAGAACATAAGTAAAGTCGTTGAATGTGGGCGGATGAAGTTGGGAGCATAATTCATCTGACCTCACCTTCTCCTTCTCCCATCGCTCGAACTCGGTAGCGAACTTGGCTTCGAAGTCCTGCAGCAGCCCCGTACGCTCGTCGAGGTCGGCGCGCGCCGTCTCCAGCTGTGCCCCCAGCTTATCGCGCTCGCGCCGATGAGAAGGGAACGAGTACAGTGGTCAGGGCATGGATGAGGAGGCGGCGAGTGTGTGCGGGTATACCGGTACACTTTGCGCAAAAAGTCAGGGGACGAGTGTCAGGCCAAGGATGAGGATGCGGCGAGTGTTTACGGGGTACACATGTACACCATAAGCAAATTGACAGGAAACCAGTGGCAAGGACAGGAAGGAGGATGCGTCGAGTGTGTACAGGTGCACCAGTACACTAGGAGCAAACATTCAGGGACCGGTAGGCCAGGCCCTGCCGAAGCCCGTCCGCCGCCGCCTCCACATCAGCCTCGCGCCCGCGCCACGCCTGCGCGGCGTCGTCCAGCTTCACGATGCTCTCGGAATACTGCACGCACTCCGACATGAGCTCCTCGATACGGCCTCTTGAAAAGGCCAATATCAAGAAAAAGCGTTTACTCAGACATGCCAACAACATATTTTTGGAGGGTCAGAGGAAACGCCGCACACAGCAGGAGTTGCACGTGGTGGGCTGCCCACATAACACACCAGGGCGTTCAGACAGACACGCTAGCGACGTCTCACTCGGTATGTCGATCATTCACGTCAGCATGGTTATGATCTGTTCCCCGAGCACTATACCACTCAATATGGTTTTTGTATGAGCCAAATGCCCCCACTTGATGAACCGCACCGGGCCTTACCGTTGACCCGCTCGTTCTCCTCGGCCAGTAGGCGGTTCTCGCGCTGGTATCGGGTCAGGTCCACGTTGCGCTGCTTCATGTTGCTCTTGTTGGTCGACTCGTCCTGCACCTTGGCGGTTTGCTTCAGACGCTCCGCCGCCAGAAGCTCCTGCAGCTCCTTGCAATCGTCCTCGGCGCCCTTGGCCGCCTTGCACGAGGGTCGTTAAGAACAAGCACCCAAAGCGATGTTGAGCTAGACTTGCCTTCAGGATGAATGCTCACACAGACTCGCGGGCCAGGGCGTACGACCGGTGCATCCTCATACAAGCGGGAGCGTGTCTCACAAACGCGGACTCGGTTGGTCGATTTGATGTCGGACGAATGCCCATTGTCGATAACCTCCCTTACCTTGCTGGCGTCCGCCGTGCGGCTTTTCTCCTCGCGGATATCCCGCTTAGCGCGATCCAGGTTCTCCTTGAGGAGGTCGAGCTCGTCCTTGGAGTCGGCGAGGCGGCGCTCCAGGTCGGCGGCCTTGATGCGCGACTGCTCCATCTCCCCCTCCAGACGCGCGTCTGACTTGCCCCCGCGCTCAGAGCCGCACACCAGTTCCGTCTTCAGCTCAACCTGACTGTTTGCTCATAGTGTACCGGTGTACCCGTACACACATGCTGCATCCTCCTCCCTGGCGTGGCCAGTCGTTCCCTGACTATGTACGCATAGCGTACCGGTGTACACGTACACACTCGCGGCATCCTCTTCCCTGTTTTTTTCACCAGTCCCCTCACAGCTGGCACTCGGAGCCGTGTTGTCTTTGACTCTTGCTCAAGGTATCCCAATTAATGGCTCAAAGACGCTGTCGGTAACACAGTCAGGCCCTGCCCGCGCTGCTCCAGCGCCTCGAGCTGCTCGTCCAGCAGGTCCAGCTCCTCATCCTTCTTAGCCACTGCAGCCTGCAGGTCCTCGGCCTGCGACGCTGGCTAGGGTCTGACAGACATTGCTCGCCACGTCATAGTCGCATTCAGCTCAAGATACGAGGGATCAAATTGCGTTTGACGGCGTGGCGAGCACGAGATGTGTCTGTTGGGCCCCACCGCTTGGTACTCGCTGCTGAGCTGCATGATGGTGGCGAGGCGCGCGAGGCGCACCGCGCTCTCCTCGGGCGCCACGCTCGGGTCCGGCTCGATGCGCGCCTCCTCCAGGCGCCAAACGACAGGGCCTCACGCTCATGAAGTTCCCGCGAAAAAGTTTATACGTTATCAGCTCAGCTCAAATCTCGAGCGGGGGGTCATCCTCCAGCCAACGGCGCGCAATATGCGGCGAGGACGACCCTCGACTAGAGCACCAGTGCTGAGCACCAGCGCTGCCGCCAGAGTGGTAGGCTCTATCCAACCATTTTGGGTCTATTGTTGCAGCCAACCTCTAAATTAAACGCATTTCTTGTTCCGTGCCCAACGAGCCGCGACTCCCGCTTGGCATCCGTGGCGGTGCAAGCAAGGCTTACAGTGTCAAGGGCGCCTGCTCGAGTGCACAGCACTCGAGCGCCGGTTCAGAGGCACCCCCTCGGCTTTAGCTGGAGAGGGGACAAGGGTTGGGATTTAGACGGGGGAGGGGGGTAAACACTGTTACACATTGGCAAACACCATTTGGTTGTGGGAACAAACTCGACCCTCTGCTGGCGCACCGGCGCTACCTGCACCGCCGCCGGAGGCTTCAGGGATAGAGCCACAGGTACATCCGGACAGGGGACGAGCGTTGGGCCTCGGCCCCGGCCCCACCGCGCGATGTCATCCAGCGCAGTCAAGTCATTGGCGCTCACCGCGGAGCCGTCCAGAAGCCCTTCGACGTCGAAGCTCAGCACCGAGTCCCACGACACGCGCTGGCTCTTCTGCACGAACTGGAACGGGGCCGCCACCGCTGCCGCCATCGCTGCAGATACTCGGCTTATCGGCGCGCGCGGGGTGAGTCGCCCTGCCTTCCTACTGGATAGGCAACCCTCGACTCAGGCTGTAGCTGGACGGCACCTTTTGGGTCCCCCCTAAAATGTCGTTGTCTTTCGCCCTCGGACCAAACCCCGCAACGCAGGGGCAAGGCCAGAGGAGTCCGATGCCGGCTCCTCGCCAACACTCGAACGGTGGCAGGTGTACGCTGCCTCTGCGCTACCGGCCGTCAGACCGTAGCGGCAATGCGCTCCCGTGTGCCTCCCGCACTTTCTTGGCGATTTCCTTCTCAACGACCACTTTTTCGAAATGGTCCCACCGACCGCTTGCTTGGTCGGACACTTACCTCCGCCTCGCGCTACCTGCCCGATGACGTGTCGCTTTTACGACCGATGGTGCCTCTGGTTTTGGAGGCCACCGCACGCGCCCGCACACAATACCGACGCGCCCTCACCTCTGAAACTCGGATACAGCACCGCCGCAGATGGCGTCGCCCGCCCTAGCGTCTCGCGGCGCTATCCTGGGCGGCGTCCGTGGCAACAAAACCACCATTCTCTCGAGGGGACTAAAAGTGCCAACTCCTCTCAGAAGTCGCGGCTGCATCGTTCGCGTGAGCGCCGAGGGTGCGGCGGCCGTAGCGCCGGCGGAGGCGGCAGCGCCGGCGACGGGGTACGGCAATGGCAAGAGGGTAGTGTTCGTGGGCGGCACGGGGCGCGTGGGTTCCTCATCCGCCGCCGCACTGCTCAGGACCGACCCATCCGTCCACATCATCCTCGCGGCAGGTCCTAAATACACGCACCCCGAAACGACGCCTGGCCCACCCAACCGCGGCACACAACATGGTCGCCCCCCGTCATGGGCGCCCCCCATCAGTGGCGCCGTCGCCATTTCATTGACGTGGGTGCAGGCGGCGCGGGAGGAGCCATTCCAGCGCGGCGCGGACTGCAGCGGAAGCGACCGGGATTTCAGCTCCATTCGAGCTCGACGAGGCGTCCAGTTGGCAGCAGGGCGGCTCGTAGCGACCCTTCGCTCACGGACCCGGCCAGTAGGATGCGGCGAGTGTGCCCGGGAACTCTCTGAAACGGGAGACGTGCTGAACAGCAACCGGGACGCAGTGCTCTCGGCCCTAACTTACGGGGCGCACGAAGGAGTCGTTCGTATCGGCGAAGGAGCGCCACCCAACCCTGCGGGAGCTGAGGAGTAACCAGTTCGCCGCAGTGGACTCCGCCGACCCGGCGTCGCTCGCGAAGGCTCTTGAAGGTGCTGACCTCGTGGTGCACTCTGCGGGGCCGTTCCAAGGCGGTGGCGACGCCTGCGCCGTACTCGAGGCGGGGCCCCTCTCGTTCCCTGACTGTTTGCTCATAGTGTACCGGTGTACGGTTCCCGAGGGGTCGATGCCCGCATCTGTCCTCGAGACAGGCCCAACGGCGCTCGCAGCGTAATCCACCCACACATTGTACTGTTGATCGCCACGTCATCAATCACGTGTGTACCGGTGCACGCCTGGCATCCACTGTGTGCCAGTGCTTACCACGCCTTCCCATGTCCATTACCATCCCATTCTGTAGTCCAGTCACATCAACTCATGCGATGGCACTCCACAACGTCACTTCATGATGGTACTCCATGTCATCATGGTAACATACCTCCAGGCCCTTGTATCTCCACGTCAGTGTGGTGAAGTCTCCTAATAGGACGGCACTCCATTTGGTCATGGTACCATACTCACAGGCCGCCATCACCGCGGGTGTCCCGTACCTGGACCTGTGCGACGACTCGGAGTATGCGAAGAAAGCAAAGAGAATGCACGCGAAGGCAGCCACCGCTGGGGTCCCGTGCATCACAACGGGGGGGATTTACCCGGGGGCAGGGCCTTACATTGTCCACACGTTCAATCATCAGCTCAAAGCAGTTTGCTTGCTTATCGTGTACTGGTGAAACCATATACACCTGCCGCATTCTCCTCCCTGGTCTTACACTATCCTTTTCTCAGGTCAGCTTGACCGGCCTTACATGTGTACCTTTCTCGGGTCTGCCTGACTGTATGCTCATAGTGTAACAGTGTACCCATACACACTCGCCCCATGCTTCTCTCTGACCTCACGCTGGACTAGTGTCAGGCACTTCCAGGGGGTTTCCAACCTCATGGCCGCCGACATGATCGCCAGCGCACGCGAGATGGACGCCAAGATCCCGAGCACCAGTGCCGAGGGCGAGGCTAGCGAACAAATGTCGGGTGCAGGAGCCGAACGCTCGACCCCCTCGACCATGGCGACCCTCGCGGCCCCTGCGGCCACCTCGGCTCCCGCAGAGGTGGAGTACGTGCTGTTCTCATACTTCTGCGCCGGGTCGGGCGGGGTGGGCGACACCATCCTGGCGTCGTCCTACATGCTGTGCGGGGAGCAGGTGGTTTATTGGGACGGCAGGGCCAGCCCGATGTTGCTTGCCGCGTCACGGGCTGCCGTTCGACCCAATACACAAGCGGTTTCAGGCCGTGTCGATAACGTGGCGCGCAATTGGCTTACCATATGATGCTCGTCACGTCATGGGATCCCACTTGACCCAAGACACGAAGGTGCAAATGCGTGTCGATCACGTGGCGGGCAGTATCTGACAGGTCCTATGGGCAGGCGGCAAGGAGGTGCGGTGCAAGCCGGCGACGCAGCGCAAGGTTGTGGACTTTGGGCAGAAGTGCGGCAAGCGGGAGGTGTTCCTTTACAACTTGCCCGAGGCAGGGGGGTTGTTAAAAACAAGCACTCGACCAACGTCGAATCGCCTCTTTCTCATCCTCACGTCTGTATGAGGGGATGAGAACGAGCACTTGACCGACGTTGAATTTCCTTTGCCTCCTCCGCGCATCTGTATCAGAAGGTTATTGAGAAAAAACATTGACCGACGGTGAATTCCCTCCTCCTCCGCGCGTCTGCATGAGCATTCACCATCAAGGTGAGACTTGAGGACACGTCCAATCTCGATTCGAGTGCTTTCTCTTATCGACTCTTCTGCGAGGTGGCGTCGGCGCGAGAGATCTTCGGGGCGGCGACGGTGAAGGCGCGCTTTGGAACGTCGCCCGGGATTTGGAACGCGGCTATGGTGGCGATGGCAGCAGTGGT
>Ga0307488_10005667_pt1 | contig 10317 bp, 18 predicted proteins | sample SB02metaG_FD_202248 | JGI IMG/M metagenome (GOLD analysis project Ga0307488, IMG submission 202248) | Sea-ice brine microbial communities from Beaufort Sea near Barrow, Alaska, United States - SB 0.2 | ecosystem: Environmental > Aquatic > Marine > Coastal | place: USA: Alaska | collected...
GGGGCGGCGGCGGCGGCGGCAGCAGCGTGGGGCAGCGGCCCGGGGATGCCTTCGCCGACGAAGACCGGACGATATTCCGGCGGGGACAGCCTGCTTGCTCATGGTGTACCGGCGTGTCCCCACCAGGGGCTTACACTCGTTCATGTTAGAGCTCAATTTGAGCAACTCCAGGACACATGTATGGGTTAATTTGAGTTATACGGTGGACAGAAGAGCTCAAGTTGAGCTGAAATCGAAACTAGTGTAAGCCCCTGGTCCCCACCCCACTACCGCCGCCGCGTCATCCACCCAGATGTCATCTCTCAAGTATTTATCCGTGACATCCCATGACGCTGCAAGCATGAGTTTCTTGGCCCTCTTCCAGGCTCGCTCCGAAAAAACGCCCCGTCGCCGCCTCCGCCTCCGCCGCCGCCACCTCCGCCGCCGCCGCCGCCGCCGCCGCCGCCGCCGCCGCTGACGTGAGCTACGACGGCAACATGCTCCGCGTGCCAGAGTCGCCTGAGATGGTAGGGCGGTGCAGGTTGACCCTTTCAAACCCACGTTGAAAGCACCTGGAACTAAGCGCTTGAAACTATGATGTGATGAACCGCTTTCAAACTTTGCTTTGAATTTCAACTTGCGCCGCTACAAGATGGGTGCAGCGCAGCTCGACGACCACAACAACCTCAACAACCACAACAACCACGGCAACATCGTGGACGGGTACGGGAATGCCCACGGCGGTGAGGGCATCACCCTGGTAAGGCGGTGCAGGTTGACCGTATCAAACCCACATTGAAAGCGCCTGGAATTAATTCCTTGAAACTATAATATGATAACCTGCTGTCAATTTTGCTTCAATTTTGCTTTCGAATTCAACTTACGCCGCTACACCCTGGACGGCAGCCACCACCACCGGCAGCAGCACGCCGACCGACCGGCCGGCATGGTAGGGCGGTGCACGTTGACCCTATGAAACCCAAGTTGAGACCGCCTGGAGCTTAGCGCTTGAAACTAAAGTGTGATATGACGCTTTCAAATTCTATTTTCGAATTCAACCTGCGCCGCTACACCATGGCGGCGGGCGTCAAGCACGTGGAGGTGGTTCGCAACAAAGCGGAGCGCAGCCTGCTGCCCAGCTTCACGTGCGAGGCAGGGCTTCACGTCATACCCCCTAAAACGTCAATATACCCCCTCCACGTTTCTCGAGTTGAATTCGCTCTAGTGCGTAGTCTGTAAAGCGTACTATATACAGTATCTCGTACTACCCGTAGTAGGTAGGCATTTGGTGATATCCACCAAAAGTCATTTGACTTTGTGCCGAAGCACCAAACTCCAGCTTACCAGAAGTTACCAGCCCACATACTAGGCACTAGATGCCGCCCCGTGACATGGCAAGAGTGTGACGTCCTCCTGGGCCCTGTGAAGTCCGTCTTTGATATTTCAAGTCTAACGATGAAACGCAATGTTACAGCGGGCCCTACAGTTTGCAGTGCGACAAATTCTACGGCGCGGCCGGTCGGACGGGTCTACAGCGACCGCAGGGCGCGTGCACGCACTGCCCGGGCAGGGGGTCTTACACTCAGTGTAAGAGGGACCCTTTATCTCCTCGTAATCGAGGGTATATTTACTCAAGGATGGCGACCCGGTCGGGCAGTCGGCGAGTCGGTTGGTGGGATTCTCGAAATGGACATTTCTGATTGGTCTGAACGGGATTCGATACCATATCTTCGATACCAGACCTGACAATGAGTTCAATGAGAACAGGCACTCGACTGACGTTGAATCTCCACCTCCTCCTCTGCGCATCTGTATGAGCATTCACTCTGCGGGTGAGTCATGCTCCGATCTCGGTTCGAGGCTTGTTCTCAATGAACCTCGAGGGGGGTTATTGACAACAAGCACTCGACCAAAGTTTAATCGATGAACCGAGTCCCAGCGTCTGTACGAGCATTCACCCTGAATGTGAGTCATGCTCCCACCTGGGTTCGAGTGCTTGTTTTCAATGACCCTGCGACAAATCGAGTCCCCGCGTCTGTACGAGCATTCACCCTGAATGTACTGTAAGTCGTGCTCCCATCTGGGTTGGAGTGCTTGTTCTCAATGACCCTGCAGGCGGGCCCCGGTGACCGGTCGCGGCACCGCGCAAAGTGGGCGCCCCCCCCGGCTGTGGAGGGGTACTGGGACCTGGGCTTCGGCACGCAGGAATCGAGGGCAGGGGTTTACACTCGTCCACTTTTCAGCTCAACCTCAGCGCTTTCTGTGGGATAGGGGACACATTTAGGGGTTGTTTAGGAGGTGTGAGGGGGTTTTAGGGGGTAATTGGGGTGTATTTTGTGTCAGAAACGGCTGAGGTTGAGCAGAAAAGTGGACGAGTGTAAGCCCCTGCTCGCGGGGCGCCCAGTAGGGGGGCTCACAAACCAAAAGTCGAGATAGCAGGCCCATGTGGCAAAATAGAAAAACCGGAAGTCACTTAGCCAGCCTGAAAGTGAGGTAGCAAGCCAACGTGGCAACAACACACACGAGCTGAGTAGCAGCTTCGTTCTTAACATAGCGCATAGGTCCGACACTCTTGTCCGACGAATCGATAACACTGTAGCGAGTTGTCATGAGCTCATTGGGATTGGTGTCGTGACATTTGCTTGAAGGGATCCACCTCGCTTATAGCTCTAGAGCTCTACGAGTAAGGGAACCGACAATCACGCAACCTAGTATGCCCCTCGATACGGCCATGAACCTTGACAGACTGAGGTATTTCCGCTTGAAATTGTGGAGAGGGTTGGTTAAGCTCACCATGTGAAGCGCCTTGGGGCTCGATGAACGTTATATGTATCTTAAAAATCACACAGCCTTAGTCATGCTTGTGACTTGATCAGCGCACGAACACGCGCAGCTCGCCGCGGTCGCCACGGCTGACGCGCACATCGGCGTCGACGAACGTGGTATCGAAGGCGCCGCTCTGCAGCCCCGCGCCTGTCAGCGCCTGCCTCGCCTCCGCCGGCAGCGCGTCCAGCGGGCAGGGGCTTACACTCGTTCACTTTTCAGCTCAATTTGAACCGTGTCTGACACACAAAACTACCCTACACACCCTACACACCTCCTAAGACCCCCCTCACACGGGCTACACAACCCCTACGCGCACCCACTTTCTCATGAAAAAACGCTCAAGTTGAGCTGGAAAGTGAACGAGTGTAGGCCCTGCCAGCGGGCTCGGCACCCGGAACGGCGCGAGCCCCATCTGCGCGCTTTCTACCGTCACGCCCGTGAATGAGATCTTCATCGTCGCGCCGTTCACCTCGTACGAATGTACCGGCTAATAGGGCACGCCGGATATCGCTCGCCACGTCATAGGAAGTCGTTAAATTCGAAAACAAGGATTCGAAATGCGTGTCGATGACGTGGCGAGCAACATGTACCAGGAGCTATGACAAAGTGCTGCAAACCACTGCGCAACTTGGCGACTTTGACTGCTGAGTCGTCCCAATGGACAGTTTTGATTGGTCGAGCGGGACGACTTAACACTCACAGTCGCTATGTCGCTAAGTGATTTGAAGCACTTTGTCATACCAGCGACGCCACGGCGGTCATGGCCCCCACGAACCCTAAACCCTAGACGTCAAACCCTAAAGCCCTAAACCCTACCAGCGACGCCGCGCCGGTCATGCCCCCCACGTCGAAGAACGGCAGCGGCGGCAGCGGCAGGCTGCCCAAGCTCAACTCCACCACGTTGTCGCACGTCCGCGCCGCCGCGTCTTATGGTCAATCGAACAATGCTCGCCACGTCATAGGACGTCATTCAACCAATGAACGAGAGCTGGCAACTTAAATGTGATGGATGACGTGGCGAGCATTTGATTCCCCTCATCTACCTCAGTAAACGGGGGTTGGCGAATGAATTGTGATGGATGACGTGGCGGGCATTGGATTGGGTTTCCATCATCCACCTCAGACGAGGGTTTGCGAATGAAGTGTGATGGATGACTTAGCGGGCATTTGATCTCTGTCACCCTGCCATGTCTATACGCTGATAGACGTTGCCCAGCGTGCTGCCGCCCCCGCCCCCGGGCGCCCCCGTGAACCCTTGGCTCCCCGTCTGCTCGCCCGCGAAGGTGCTGGAGTAAGCCAGGCGCCGCTCGCCAGGGCCTGCCAGATATTGCTCGCCACGTGAGAGTGACAGAGACATTGGTCGAAACGTCATGTGGCAGATGTTGTGGCGGGGATGCCATTTAAGTCGAGAAACGAGGGTTTAAAATGCGTGACAATCAGGTGGCGGGGGGCAGCAGGTAGATCCCACCACTCACCGCTCAGCGCCTGCTCCAGCGCCGCGTCTTGAGGCGCCATGGAGGCGCCAGACGCCGTCGTGACGGCGTTTTTCGCCAACGTTTCCAGCACCTCCACTAGCTCGCGCACTACGACGCGGTCGGCATTGCCCGCCGCCACCCCGCGGTCCAGCGCCGAGATGTAGCGGCGCAAGTTGAAACTGAAAGCAAAATTCGAACGTGGCTCATCATATTGTAGCTACATGCGCTGAAATCATAGTCGCTTTCAAGACGGGTTTTGATACCGTCAACCTGCACCGCCCTACCGAGAGGGACTTCATGAGCGTGTACTTGATGGCGGTCACCCCGGGTGGCCCGGGGTGCGCCGACCCCGCCGGCGACACCGACCCTGCTGCGTCGGCCGCCGCCCAGGGGCTTACACTCGTTCACGTTAGAGCTCGACTTGAGCAACTCCAGGACACCTACATGAGATAAGCTGGGTTATACGGTGGACAGAAGAGCTCAACTTGAGCCGAAATGGGAGCGAGCGTATGCCCCTGCCGCCGCCCCACGAGTACCGACGGCACCCGTGCCGTTCCCACCCCCACCCCCCGCCCTGGGCACCGGCACCGGCGCGATTCCTGTAAACGCCATTCCGCCGCCCCTCTTCCCCGCGTTCTCCTCGTCGCGGAGCTTCAGCAGCGCCCTCTCGCCGCCGGGCCAGCCGCCGGTGAACTGGTTGTCGCGCCCAGCGTACTTGGTGGGGTCGTCCTGCGCGAACCGCCCCTTGCCTGAGTACACGCCTCGCAGCAGGGTCGCTGAAAACAAGCACTCGTACGAGATCGGAACACGACTTTACCGTCAGCGTCAGGGTGCATGCTCGTAGAATGGGCGACGCCGTCGGCGTGCCGTGGGTACGTCGTGAACCTCTGGGCTCTACTTTCAGCAGAGGGCGATTGACGAGGCAGGGAGGTCCTCGCTCTGTGAGCACACCAGTCCGGCGGCGAGTGGCCGGGACGGGGGGAGGATGCGGCGGATCCGTGCGGGTACGCAGGTACACTGTGAGCAACAGTCAGCGAAAACAGTGGCCATGGCCAAGCCAGGGCGGAGGATGCGGCGAGTGTGCACGGGGTACACCAATACACTATAGCATACAGTCAGGGAAATACGAGTAGTGGCCAGGCGGGAGGAATGCGGCGAGCGTGCACGCGACAGTCCCTGCCGCGTTCCTTCCCAATGTACACATCCTCCTCCCGGCTGGTGGAAGCGCGCACAACCACGGCGGCGGCACGCGCGCGGCCGCAGGCCCGGCGGGCGGGAACGGGTAGCGCGGAGGCCTGCGAGCACGCAAGCGCGGAATGCATATTATCCCCGGCGGCGTCGGTGCGGCGCGTTCGGTGTGACAGACGCAGCGCCAAGCGTCGTTCAAAAGATAAGGTGTGCCAGGTGTCACAGGGGGCGTGTATGAGCAAATACATAATGTGTACCGGTACACACACCGTATGACCGTCCGTATGAGCAAGCAGTCAGGATGCTCAATGTGTCTTGTGATCGACATTCGACAAGCTCAAAAGTGCCCATCCTGCTCTGGGCTTCACACAGTCAACACACCACGATGCACGCAACCTCATCCCCACGCCGCTGCACGATACGTGCGCAGCTTCTCTCGCTCGTGTCGCTCACGACCCTGCTTTTCGCCGTCGCGTCTGCCGCTGCGGCGGGCGAGGCGGCAGGCGAGGCGGCGGCAGCGGAGTGTCCGAAGGGGTGCAGTGGGCGTGGCGAATGTATAAAAAGCATCTGCGTCTGCAGGCGCCCCTTCACGGGTGTGGATTGCTCCGAAGAGGTAGAGCCGGCACACGGGTGCACCCCATACCGTTTGCTCACATGGCACCTGCATACCACAGCTGTTTCCACCGCCGCCGCCGCTGCCCTGCTTGCAGCCGCCGCCGCCCAAGGCCATGCTATTTGGAGCGAATCTTCACCCCACATAACTTGAGTTTCTTCGAGGTACTTTGGGTGGTTTCGGGGACACACCACAGCTGTGACAGCTGGCGGTTGAGCTGAGATGGGGACGCCGTGTCAGGCCCGTGAGTGCTGTTAGCGTCACCTCCATAGCTGCCACAGCTGTGAAGGCTCATGTTGAGCCGAGAAGGGGACGCCAGGAAAAATAGTTCCAAAAATTCATTTAAACCACCATAGGGAACTGGTGGTGGCCGTGCTCGGCGGGTGACCTGAGCGCGTCGGAGGCAGGAGCTTACACCCGCCCACTTTCCGGCTCACTTTCTGTGGGATAGGGGGAGCATGTAGGGGTTGTTTAGGGGGTGTTTGGGAGGTGTCAGGGGGTATCAGGGGGTGCTAAGGGTGTATGTTGTGTCAGAAACGGCTCAAGTTGAACTGAAAAGTGGACGAGGTGAAGCCCCTGGTCGGAGGAAACCATCAGCGCCGTGGGCGGGTTCTCCACATCGGGCGAGTGGGTGTCCAGGGCCGCCGCCGCCGCCGCCGCCGCCGCCGCCGCTGCACACGCGGGTTCCAGGCCCGGCGGCGACGCAGGCGATGGACCGGGAACGGGAGCGGTGACACCCACTGGCGACGCCGGCGCCGACGGGGGTGGCGGGTCCCCAGCTCTGCGGCTGGGCGACCACGCACGGGCTGCGTTGGCGGTGTGCCTGGTAGGGCGGTGCAGCTTGACCCTATCAAATCCACGTTGAGAGCGCCTGGAATTCACCGCTTGAAACTAAAGTATGATTAGTCGCTTTCAATCTTTGCTTTCAAATTCAAGTTGCGGCGCTACAGGCTGGTGACGGCGGAGGTGGTGGGGCCCGTGAGCAACGGCGGCATCGGCACGGCCATGACCACCCTGGCGCACACCCTCACCGCCGCGGGGTAGGTCCTCACTCTTGTTACCCTCCACATCATCGACGCTCACTTTGAACCCTCGTCTCATGAGTTAAATGTCATCCTATGACGTGGCGAGCAGTATCTGCCCGGCCCTACCGCGGGGCACCGCGTCACCATCCTGTTCACCATGGTAAGGCGGTGCAGGTTGACCCTGCGTAACTCAAGTTGAAGCCGCCTGGAACTAATAGCTTGAAAGTAATGTGTGATATACCGGTTTCAAACTATGGTTTCAAGTTCAACTTGCGCCGCTTCAGCATGGGGCCCGTGTCCATGCATGGCCCGTTCGACGAGTGGGTCAACAAGTACGCCCAGATGGGTAGGGCCTCATACATTATCTGGTGGATGACGTGGCGTGCACTGGTACACCATAAATATGTGGTGACTATGTGGTGGATGATGTGGCGAGCACCCGTACTCTATAAGTATGTGGTGGATTACGTGGCGAGCACCGATGCACTATGTGGTGGATGATGTGGCGAGCACCGATAGACTGTGTGGTGGATGACGTGGCGAGCACTATGTGGCGTGACGCTGCGAATGGGCATCGAGCTGGTGGGCCTGACACGGCCCAACCTGCGGTACATTCCGCGGCACCTGCTGGAGTCCTACGAGGTGTACCGCGTGCTGCGCTCCCGCCCGTTCCACGTCATCCACTTCCACGACTACCAGGCACGGGCTTACACTCGCTCACTTCAGAGCTCAACCTGAGCCCTTTCTGGCACAGAATATACCCTAAACACCCCTGATACCCCCTAACACCTCCTAATTACCCTCTAAATACCCGTTGAAGAACCCCTAAATGCACCCCCTATCCCTCAGAAAGCGCTTGAGTTGAGCTGAAAAGTGGACGAGTGTAAGCCCCTGCAACCAGGGCGCGGGGTACTACTCCATGCTGGCCAAGACCCAGGGCCTGGCGCTGCACGACGCGGTCACCGTGATCGGCCTGCACGGCCCCAACAAGTGGGCCAAGGAAGAGGGCAACCAGGCAGGGGATGGTGTTGAGAAGAACCACTCTACCGACGTTGAATCGACGGACCGCCTCCGTACGTCCGAATGAGCAAGCACCCTGAAGGTAAGCCATGCGGGCACTTCCGATCTTGGTTCGATTGACCCTAAACCCTAAGCCCCAAACCCTAAACCCTAAACCCCTCAAACCCTACAGACCCTTCGGCCAGGAGTCAATCAACCACGTGGGGGACCTGGAGATGGATTGGATGGAGCGGCGTAGCGTGGCCATGGCCGACCACGTCATAAGCCCCAGCCGTTACCTGCTGGGGTGGATGGCGCGCCAGGCAGGGGCTTACGGTCGTTCACGTCAGAGCTCAACCTGAGCAACTCCAGGACACCGTCATGAGTTAAGTTGGGTCATACGGTGGACGGAAGAGCTTAAGTTGAGCTGAAATGGGAACGAGTGCAAGCCCCTGGCGCCAGGGGTGGCCCGCTAACACACACGCGGTGGTGCAGCCCAACGTGTTGCCGCTGGCGGACCGGCGGCTGGCGTCCCTGGGCCCCCGCCCCGAGGTTGGCCGGTGCAGGTTGCCCCTATCAAACCCATGTTGAAAGCGCCAGCAACTAAGCGCTTGACACCAGTACATGATAAACTGCTTTCAAACTTGGCTTTCAAGTACAACTTACGCCTCTATACTGAGGGCCCCGCGGATCCTGTGCAGGTTTCCGAGCTCGTGTTCTTCGCGCGCCTGGTGAGGCGGTGCAGGTTGACCCTATGAAACTCGATTTGAAACCGCCTGGAACTGAGCGTGTTGAAACCAAATATGAAGATCCGTTTCCAAAATTTTGCTTTCAAATTCAACTTGAGCCGCTACAGCCTGGAGACCCGCAAAGGAGTCATCACCTTCTGCGACGCCATCGAGAAACTGCTGGCGGGTGAGAGCGGCGAGCCCAGTCTGTTGACTCAAGACGCGGTGCTGGAGAAGCTGAAGCAGGTCACGTTTCTTGGGCGCGGCGCGATGGTGCACGGCAAGTTCGGCGTGCACTACGTGCAGGAGCGGCAGGGGCTTACACTCGTTCACGTTATAGCTCCACTTGAGCAACATCAGGACACATTCACGAGTTAAGCTGGGTTAAACGTTGGACAGAAGAGTTCAAGTTGAGCTGAGATGGGAAGCCCCTGAGGAGCGGGCGCAGCGCTGGCCCGTCGCCTGGAACATCATCGCGCGCATGGGTCCCGTCGAAGCCAAGGTCGGGCCGTGCAAGTCCAAACTTTTGTTGAAACTTGAATGCGCCTGTTTTCAGCGCCTGCAACTAACATATGCTTTCAAGTTTTACTTTCACGTTCCAGTTTCATGTAGCGCCCCGACAGCAAGGGGTACCTGCGGTCCGGGCCGCGGCTGGCCATCATGCCCAGCCGCATCGAGAACAGCCCGTACACGGTGTACGAGTGTGCCGAGCTGGGCATACCCTTTATAGCCGCCAGCGTGGGCGGCGTGCCGGACCTCGTGCACGCCGTAGGGCCTGCTAGATATTGCTCGCCACGTACCTCCTCCCTCCTCCCTCCTCCCTCCTTCCTCCTGCTCCCTCCTCCCTCTTCCCTCCTGCCTCCTCCCTCCTCCTCCCTCCTACTTCTTCCACAACCTCCCTCCTCCCACATCGTCCCTCCTCCCACATCTTCCCTCCTCACTCATCCCTCATCCCTCCTCCACACTGTACCTAGCCTTTTGCCACATCCTACCTATTTCCATCTCGAACACTCGTTTTTTCTAGTCACGTGGCATGATATGACATGACAAGCAATATCTGGCAGACCATACGACGCGGATGACCACCCCGAGGCGCTGTTCGAGCCTACTGTGGATGAGCTGGCGGCGCGCATGGGGCGAGCGTTGGCGCGTGGCGTGCGGCAGGGGCTGCCACTCGTTCACTTTTCGGCTCAACGTAAGCGCCTCCTGTTAGATAGGGGGTGCATTTAGGGGGTGTTTGGTTGGTGTTCAGAACTACTAGAGGGTGTTGAGGGTGTATTCTGTGTCAGAAACAGCTCAGGTTGAGCTTACAAGTGGACGAGTGTAAGACCCTGGCGTGCGGCCCGCGCGCCCGAGGGTGGACGCGGCGTTGAACGAGCGTGCGTGGGTGGCGTGGCACTCGCAGGTGGTGGAGCAGGCGGCGCTGGCGAGGGCGGCCAGGGCGGCGCTGGAGGCGGCGGCGGAGACTGCGGCGGCGGTGGCGG
>Ga0307488_10005668_pt1 | contig 10315 bp, 9 predicted proteins | sample SB02metaG_FD_202248 | JGI IMG/M metagenome (GOLD analysis project Ga0307488, IMG submission 202248) | Sea-ice brine microbial communities from Beaufort Sea near Barrow, Alaska, United States - SB 0.2 | ecosystem: Environmental > Aquatic > Marine > Coastal | place: USA: Alaska | collected 2017-05-06
TGAAATCTGCAACTGATAATGCTGGCGACTTAATTGATGACTTACAGTTAGTATACAACAAGGCGCGTCAAGCAAGTATTACTCAAGAATTGGGTGAAATTGTTGCTGGTGCATCTGCCGTATAACGGTAAAAGATTAGTTTTCGTTAAATTTAAATTTGAGGAATAAACATGAGTGCAGGTAAAGTCGTCCAAATAATTGGCGCAGTTGTGGATATCGAATTTCCACAAGATGCTGTACCTAAAGTATATGACGCGTTAACAGTAACCGATGGTAAACTTTCAGGTTTAGTACTTGAAGTACAACAGCAGCTTGGTGGCGGGGTTGTACGTGCAATTGCTATGGGTTCGTCTGATGGTTTACAACGTGGCCTAAACGTAGAAAATACAGGTAAAAACATCCAAGTTCCAGTAGGTATCAAAACTTTGGGTCGTATCATGAATGTATTGGGTGAGCCAATTGATGAAGCTGGTCCAATAGGTGAAGAGGAGAGATGGTCTATTCACCGTGCTGCACCTGCATATGCTGATCAAGCAATGTCAAATGAACTACTTGAAACAGGTATTAAAGTAATCGATTTAGTCTGTCCGTTCGCTAAGGGTGGTAAAGTTGGTTTATTTGGTGGCGCTGGTGTTGGTAAGACCGTTAATATGATGGAACTTATCCGTAACATTGCTATCGAGCATAGCGGTTACTCAGTATTTGCTGGTGTTGGTGAGCGTACTCGTGAAGGTAACGATTTCTACCACGAAATGAAAGATTCTAACGTACTTGATAAAGTATCATTAGTTTACGGTCAAATGAATGAGCCTCCAGGAAACCGTTTACGTGTTGCCTTTACTGGTTTAACTATGGCTGAGAAGTTCCGTGATGAAGGTCGTGACGTATTATTCTTTGTTGATAATATTTATCGTTATACCCTTGCTGGTACTGAAGTATCTGCACTTCTTGGCCGTATGCCATCAGCGGTTGGTTACCAGCCAACGCTTGCTGAAGAAATGGGTGTATTGCAAGAACGTATTACTTCTACTAATAAAGGTTCAATCACTTCAATCCAAGCAGTCTATGTACCAGCAGATGATTTGACCGATCCAAGTCCAGCTACAACCTTTGCTCATTTAGACGCAACTGTTGTACTTTCACGTTCAATCGCCGAATTGGGTATATACCCAGCGATTGACCCGTTAGACTCAACGTCACGTCAACTAGATCCATTAGTTGTAGGTACTGAGCATTATGAAGTGGCACGTGGTGTACAAAACGTATTACAACGTTACAAAGAACTTAAAGATATAATCGCAATCTTAGGTATGGACGAGTTATCTGAAGAAGATAAGTTAACCGTTACCCGTGCTCGTAAGATTCAGCGTTTCTTATCTCAGCCGTTTTTTGTTGCTGAGGTATTTACAGGTTCTCCAGGTAAGTATGTATCTTTAAAAGATACTATCGCAGGTTTTACTGGCATTTTAGCTGGTGACTATGATGAATTACCGGAGCAAGCATTCTATATGGTTGGTTCTATTGAAGAAGCCGCAGAGAAAGCTAAAAACATGTAATTTGCTAGGGTAGTTTAGCTTAGACTTTTTAGTAAAAGTCTGAGCTGGACACCTACTTTAGGAGGTCAAAATGTCAGCAATGACGGTAAATCTAAATGTAGTAAGTGCAGAAGAGGAGTTATTCTCTGGACGTATTGAATCATTACAGATCACAGGTTCAGAAGGTGAATTAGGTATTATGCCTGGTCATGCACCTTTATTGACCTCACTAAAACCTGGAATGGCTCGTATTGTAAAGTATGGTGGTGAGGAAGAAGTTATTTATCTTTCTGGTGGCATGCTAGAAGTTCAACCTAATAACGTTACTGTATTGTCCGATGTGGCTGTACGAGCAGCAGATTTAGATGAACAGGCAGTATTAGAAGCTAAACGCCGTGCAGAAGAACACATGAACGCCCATGGCGATGATGTTGACTATGCTGAAGTTGCAGCCGAATTAGCACGGGTAACTGCGCAACTACGCGTTATTCAAGTGACTAAAAAGAAAGTATAAGCTGTCACCAATGAACTACTAGAGTTTAATAACACTAGGTTTTAGTGAATAAATAGCGACATTTACTTACCGTAAATGTCGCTTTTTTATACCAGAAATAGCACATTTTCAGAAGAGACTGGTTGTATACAAACAATACATTGAAAACGTTGTGCTATTTTTTTGGAGTAGAATAAATATAAACGAGTTTACAAAATTAATTTATGTTATTGATATTACATACAAGTAAAATAAAGACTGTTGCTTTAGCTATTGAGAGGTAAACAGGTGTTCGATGAAAAGGTGTGATGAACAACATGAGGATTTACTAGACATCAATAAACACAAAAGGACTTAGATCACTTGTTAATCAGTAACAGGCCATCATTCTATTAACCGTTAAGAAGATGACCTTAGTGTAGAAAATATATGTTCAATCATCAGCGTTATATCCTGTTGTTCTTCACAGTTCTTTGAATAGATAACCAAGCCCATAATTTGCATTTGAAGCCATTTACCTAACTGATCAGTGTCGGCTGTTTGTTTTACTAGTTGGAGTTGCTGTGCTTGGATAAATAATGATGTGAATTTTCTTTCTATCCTTTGTAGCCCCAATAATGCGTGAGCATGTAATTTAGGCTGACTTATTTCTGATTCTGATACAGTTTTAACCAACAAACAAACCTTACAATTTTCTAATTTACCTTCAACAAAAATAAAACCATTCACAAATCTCCTTAGCGCCTCAAGTGGATGAGGCGCTAACTGATTATAATGATCTATAATGCTTAGGCTCTGCTCTATATAACAATCTAATACCTGCAAAAATAAAGCTTCTTTACTACCAAACCCTGCATAAATACTACCGGGACGCATATCGAGATGCTCTTGCAAGTCACGCATTTTGGTACCTTGGTAGCCTTTGAGCCAAAAAAGCTCAGTTGCTTTATTTAATACATTAGAATGATCGTATTTCAAAATTAAAGACCTTATACTCGTTATTTGAACACTTGTTCAAATTTAACTTGAACAAGTGTTCAAGTCCAGTTATATTTGTTGAATACCCTGTTAAGGGCTAACAACGAAAGAGAGAAGTATGAGTGATTTTGAATTGTATAACTTAATAACAGCCCCAAACGCTTCTAAACCATTATTAGAAAATTCAATAAAAGGGTTTGGAATGGTTCCCAACCTTCACGCTGTTATGGCTGAGTCGCCTGCTTTATTAGAAGCTTACCAAACATTACATCGATTAGCGCAAGACTCATCTCTTAATAACGAAGAACTAACTGTTGTATGGCAAACGATAAATGTTGAGCATGATTGCCACTATTGCGTTCCCGCTCATACTGCTATTGCCAATATGATGAATGTCGATGCAGAAATAACTGAAGCTCTACGCAACCAAACACCCCTTAAATCTGGCAAATTAGAAACCTTGCGACAAACTACACTACTAATGGTGAGGAATAGAGGTGTAATTGAGCAAGCCGATGTAGATACATTTTATGCTGCAGGTTTTAGTAAACAAAACCTACTAGATATAGTACTTGTCTTGGCGCAAAAAATAATGAGCAACTTCACTAATCACTTGGCCGCTACACCTGTCGATGAGCCCTTTAATGTATTTGCTTGGAAAAAATAAGACAAACTTAATCCAAGGTTAAAAAAGGGCTTTATAAGCCCTTTTTTATTAAGCTTATATAAGCTTAATAATCACATCAAAATTGACCTATCAGACTTGAAAATCAAAGATTATAGAAGTGATATATTTGGCGTTATTATGCTTGGCTAAATAACCTTTATTGACTAATGTGATGACAGGTCATAAAACATAGAGCATAAATAAAGAAAAACTATAAGAAGAAAAACAGCTGTAATGAAAATTCATAAAAGTTACACTGTAGCCAATATAAAAATTAATGGAATAACTATGTCTCTTTCAGTTGTCATTTTAGCCGCAGGCAAAGGTACACGCATGCGCTCAGCTCTGCCTAAAGTACTACACCTTATTGCTGATAAGCCTATGGTTAGTCATGTTATTGATAGTGCTAGGCAGTTAAACCCGAGCAATATTTATGTGGTTTATGGTTTTGGCAGTGATGTATTAAAATCAGCTCTTACTAAAGACAATGCAGGGGATGATTTAACCTTTGTTGAGCAGTTTGACCAGCTTGGTACAGGTCATGCTGTAGATATGGCATCACCTTTTATTATGGACAATGAAAACATATTAGTGCTTTACGGTGATGTACCCTTAACCCAAGTAACGACATTAGAGCGTTTATTAGCGGTAAAGCCTAACAACGGTATGGCACTGCTGACGGTTAATTTATCGAATCCTAAGGGTTATGGCAGAATTGTTAGAAACAATGGCAATGTTGTAGGTATTATTGAGCAAAAAGACGCAAGCCAGTCGCAGTTATTAATTAATGAAGCTAATACTGGAATTCTCTTAGCCAATGGTGGTGACTTAAAACGTTGGTTGGCAAACTTATCAAGTGACAACGCACAAGGTGAGTATTACTTAACGGATATAATCGCAACTGCCCATTTAGAAGGTAAAACAATAACTACCGCGCACCCTGAAACAGAGGTTGAAGTGGAAGGTGCTAATAATCGCGTCCAGTTAGCCGGTCTAGAACGCGCTTATCAATTGAGGCAAGCAAAAACATTGATGTTGGCAGGTGTAACGCTAAGAGACCCATCAAGGATTGATATACGTGGCGATGTCAGTGTTGGTCAAGAAGTTGTTATTGATGTCAATTGTATTTTGGAAGGTAAGGTATCTATAGCTGATAGTGTAGTTATTGGAGCAAATAGTATCTTAAAAAATTGCACAATTGGTGCCAATACTGAAATTAAAGCTAACTCTATGATTGAAGATGCCGTTATCGGTGAACGTTGTTCATTAGGGCCATTTGCTCGTATTCGTCCAGGTTCGATAATGAAAAATGACTCTCACATAGGTAACTTTGTTGAAATGAAAAAAACCATTTTAGGTGAAGGAGCTAAAGCTGGTCATCTATCGTATTTAGGTGATAGCGAGATAGGTGCTAAGGTCAACATTGGCGCGGGTACTATTACGTGTAATTATGATGGTGTAAATAAATTTAAAACAGTTATTGGTGACGGTGCCTTTATTGGATCTAATAGCTCTATTGTGGCGCCTGCAATTATTGGTGCAATGGCAACAGTTGGCGCAGGCTCTGTTATTGTTAAGAATGTTGACGAAAAAGAGCTAGCTGTTGCTCGTGGTAAACAAAAAAATATTGCCAATTGGTCCAGACCAGTCAAGAAATAATATTGATAAAACCTTAATTAAGACGCCTATAAGCATCTTTTTTTATGGTTAGAAAACTTAGCTCAGATTTACACTTTGACGTTAATTGGAAAAAACATAATAAGCTAACAAATAATAAAAATTGCCAGATGAGCTATCTTTTGTTTTAATGCCTTAAGTTTTGAATCGAAACTTAAATTTATATAAAAATTAATAAACGAAAGTTAGTAAGTTGATATGTCAAAAAGAAACACTCAACAAAGACGTCACACTATTATTACAGAGCTCAATCACAGTGGTAAGGTAAGTGTCGACCAATTAGCTAAAAAATTTAGCACATCAGAAGTGACCATTCGTAAAGACTTAGCCGCTCTAGAAAGTAGTGGTCTACTACTAAGACGTTACGGTGGTGCTATTTCTCTGCCAACAGAAATAATAGAAAATAAAAACCAGCAAATTTCGAAACAAAAGGTAATGATTGCTAAGGAAGCAGCAAAGCTAATCCGTGATCATAACCGGATTATTATTGATAGTGGTCGAACAACATCGGCATTAGTGAAAGAATTAGAAAATAAAAAAGGCTTGATCGTTATGACCAACTCTTTATTAATAGTCAGTGACTTAAGGTCATTAGAGAATGAACCCATCCTATTAATGACAGGTGGCACCTTTGATCCTCATTCTGAAGCTTTTCAAGGTCAAGTCGCAGAACAAGTATTGCGCAGTTATGACTTCGACCAGCTCTTTATTGGTGCTGATGGTATAGATATAGCCCGCGGTACAACGACATTTAACGAACTTATCGGCCTTAGTCAGGTAATGGCTGAAGTTTCAAGAGAAGTAATTGTCATGGTTGAATCAGATAAAATTGGTCGAAAAATTCCCAACCTAGAATTACCATGGCAAAAAGTTCATACCCTCATTACTGATGACGGCTTATCAGCAGAGATAATTAATCAATTAACAAATCAAGGTGTTAATCTCATCATTGCTGACTAGACTATGCAATAGAGCGATTAATACCAAGTCAATTTATAAAGGAAAAAATTACTATGTGTGGAATAGTAGGTGCAGTAGGGCAGCGTGACGTAGTCCATATCTTAGTGGAAGGGTTAAGGCGTTTGGAATACCGTGGTTATGACTCCGCAGGTGTCGCTATTATTGACCAAGCAAGTCAGTTAAGTAGCATAAAAAGAGTCGGTAAAGTACAAGAGCTTGCCGATGCATTGTTATCACACCCTTTGGTCGGGGGCACAGGTATTGCCCATACACGTTGGGCCACTCATGGTATTCCAAGTGAAGTGAACGCTCACCCACATCTATCAAATAATACGATTGCGGTCGTCCATAATGGTATTATAGAAAACCATGTTCAACTCAAAAATCACCTACAAAGATTAGGCTATGAATTCATTTCTCAAACTGATACTGAGGTGATTACGCATTTAGTTCACCATGAATTGAAAGCGAGTGAGTCATTACTCTCAGCAGTACAAAAGACAGTCAAGCAGCTTGAAGGTGCATATGGCACCGTAGTGATGGACTCACGAGATAATGACCGGATTATAGTCGCTCGATCAGGAAGCCCGTTAGTCATTGGTTATGGTTTAGGGGAAAACTTTATTGCTTCTGACATGATGGCATTGCTACCTGTTACTCGCCGATTTTCATTTTTAGAAGAAGGTGATGTTGCTGAAATTACGCGTTTTGATGTCAATATCTTTAATAAAGAGGGCGATGCGGTTGAACGTGAGATCAAAGAAACCGAAGCTACCAATGATGCTGGCGATAAAGGTGAATATCGCCACTACATGTTAAAAGAAACCTATGAGCAACCAACGGCTATTCGAAATACCTTAGAAGGACGTTTGATTGGCGGTGTTTTAGATATTAATACCTTTGGTGAGGGTGCTGACGATATTTTTAAAACCATTGAACACGTACAGATAATCGCTTGTGGGACAAGTTATCATTCGGGTATGGTAGCGCGTTATTGGCTAGAAGAGTTAGCGGGCGTATCGTGTAATATCGAAATAGCCAGTGAATTTAGATACCGTAAATCGTTTGTACCCAAAAACTCACTAATCGTTACTATTTCACAGTCAGGCGAAACAGCTGATACCCTAGCAGCATTCCGTTTAGCAAAAGAAATTGGATATGAATCGAGCTTAGCCATTTGTAATGTAGCCGGCTCCTCATTAGTTCGTGAGTCAGACCTTACCTTTTTAACCAAAGCGGGCGTCGAAATTGGCGTGGCATCAACAAAAGCCTTTACCACTCAGTTAGTCGGTTTGATGATGATGACTTTAGCCATTGGTCAACACCATGGCATGACGACAGACAAACAAGCTGAAATTGCTCAAGCATTAATGACCTTACCAACAAAACTTGATGAAGTATTAGCATTAGCACCCTCAATTGAAGCCTTAGCTGAAGATTTTGCTGATAAGCATCACGCTTTGTTTTTAGGTCGAGGTAATCAATATCCCATTGCGATGGAAGGGGCTTTAAAGCTAAAAGAAATATCTTATATTCATGCTGAAGCCTATGCTGCTGGTGAGTTAAAACATGGCCCATTAGCCCTCATTGATGCTGAAATGCCGGTCATTGTCGTTGCACCACAAAATGGTTTGATTGAAAAATTAAAATCCAACGTGGAAGAAGTTCGCGCACGAGGTGGTTTGATGTATGTATTTGCCGATAGCAAAGCTAATTTTACTAATGATCAAACGATGAAAGTCATTGATGTACCTGTGTGTGATGACCTAATCGCGCCAATTGTTTATACCTTACCATTACAATTACTATCCTATTATGTCGCCATTATTAAAGGCACGGATGTTGATCAGCCTCGAAATCTAGCTAAGTCAGTCACCGTTGAATAATTTTGTATCATACTTTTTGTAAGCCTAGCCGCTATTTAATCTAAGCATCTTAGTTAAAACAACAGTACTGACTTAAAAAGTACAAAATTTAAAAGCAGCTTTAATTGGCTGCTTTTTTTCATATAAAGAAAGAGTATTTCTAATTTTGCATCCAGTATAATAGATATTTATCATTTTGATCAATAACATAGCTTTACTTGCTTAGCGTGCTATATTGGCTCTTGTCTTGTTCGGCTGTCATTAGCGTTTGATGGATAAATAGGTTTAAGCAAAGGATGATGTTAGCTCGCTTATCGACAGTAACCCGCTTGTTGATTATCAAGATTTTTAGCTTGAAATAACGATTAAAAAGTCATTATAAAGTGGGCATTATTGGTTCATATTAACCGTTTAGTTAAGCTTTGAAATAAAAATAAAGAGAGTAACAATGATTAATCAATACATTGTTATACGATACTTAATAAGGAATTACTGATGAAATCTTCATTAATACATGTGGTTACTCCCTTCTTCTGTCTATTACTTTTACTTACTCCCATCTCAGGATGGTCAAATTCTGAAGAGTCCAATATAGGGTTTTGGAAGAGTGAAGAGTGTAAAAAAGTTAGTGAAGCCGCAGGATCTTTCTTATATACGTCTGGAGAAATATTAAAAACCGCAGATAAAGAAAGAAAAGCAGGAAAAAAGAAAAAATCTGAAAAGTCATATGCTTCAGCATTGTTTTTTTCGGAGTTATCTGAGAATGCGGCAAAGAATTTTGAGGCGTTTTGCAAGAAATAATAACAAATAAAAAAAAGAGTAAGCAATGATTAATCAATACATTGTTATACGATACCCAATAAGGAATTACTGATGAAATCTGTCTTAATACATGTGGGGCGAGTGTTATTAGCCTTGTATTTTCTTTTGCCGGGAATTAATAAGTTTGCAGCATGGGATATGCATGTAACGCTAATGGAAACTCATAACATGATTATGGTGCCCACCCTATTAGCGATTGCCGGAGTTACTCAAATTGGTGCGAGTCTGTGCATTTTGTTTAATAAGCAGGTTGTTATTTGCGCACTTGGTTTAGCGGCAATGACTTTACTCATCAACCTAAATTTACATGATTTCTGGAATATTTATGAAGGTGTCGATGCCAAGCATGAAATACAGAATTTTGTTAAAAACTTAGCGATATTTGCCGGTCTATTACTCTTAGCAGCAATCAACATCGAAGAAGTAATTGAAAAAGAAAGCAGCAAAAAAACGGATGCTAGCCCTACTTATTAATCTTTAGTGAGAAAAGTATGAATAGAACTTAGTTACAAGCGTCTGTGAGAGAGATTTCGATACACTGTTAAGTTATAAATAAAAAGCGATATACTTTTTGAGTAGTCGCTTTTTTTGTATCCAAGAAAATATGTTATTATATTAATTCATCGAGTTAAGCGGTGTAAATGCCTTAACTATTCATTTTATCAATTGTATTTAGATACTCTGGGTTATGCTTGGGTCTTCAACAGTAATAGTATTGGAAGTTTCTTTGTACTTTTTTGTTTTCATATCCGGGCGAAGCAAGCCCATGATAATTGTTTAAAAAAGAATACCTATACTCATTAAATACAATATTTACAGAGAATTGCCTATGAAACTGATTAAAATGGCAGCAGTTGCTGCTCTTATACTGACTACTTCACCAACTTTTGGTAACAACCATATTATTCCTGTTTCAAAAGAGACAAAAGATTCCGCGATTAGTTTACGTGATAATGCCATCAAGGATAATAGTGCTTATGAAATATTAAAGTCTTTAACCACCGAAGTTGGTGCGCGACACCCCGGTACGCCTGGTGAAAAGGCGGGCATTGAATGGGCTATTAAAAAATTAAATAGTCTGGGGTTTGATAAAGTATATACCGAAGACGTAAAAATGAATGGCTGGGTTCGTGCGGTTGAAACAGCAGAGATTTTACTACCTTCTTATCAGAAAATGGTAATAACAGCACTTGGTCGGTCAAAGTCGACCCCTGAAGGTGGATTAGAAGCTGAAATTGTCCATTTTAAAAACTATGCTGATCTTGAGAAAGCCGCTGATGGTAGCTTAAAAGGAAAAATAGCCTTTATCAGTAACCGT
>Ga0307488_10005670_pt1 | contig 10312 bp, 13 predicted proteins | sample SB02metaG_FD_202248 | JGI IMG/M metagenome (GOLD analysis project Ga0307488, IMG submission 202248) | Sea-ice brine microbial communities from Beaufort Sea near Barrow, Alaska, United States - SB 0.2 | ecosystem: Environmental > Aquatic > Marine > Coastal | place: USA: Alaska | collected...
CTCTCTCTCTCTCTCTCTCTATAGATGTGACCGGCAATTTCGGGCGGGCCTCACGGGCAGGCCCGCAGCGGCGCCCCCGGCCCCGGGCCCTACACAATCCGTACGATGGCGCTGGATGTGGCCGCGCTGGTGCGCTCCCTCGCACTGCCGGACCCCGTGCACGTCATAGGTGGGAGCGTGGCGAGCATGATCCGCCAGGCCCACGTCATCCATTACACTTTGAATCCAATTTTTAAGAGTCAATCGCAACCCTGTGACCTGGCGATGACAATCCGCCGGGGCCCAAGTCATCGGGTACTCGCTCGGCGCCGGGGTGGCGCTGCAGTTGGCGGTGGGGCTCGGTCACCTTTGCTCGCCACGTCAGTACTTACATGTGTGACCTCTGTTCCTTGGTCTAATGAATGGGCGGGGTCTCAACTCCCCATATATTTGTTTTTTCAATCCTTTTCATCCTTGTCAGTTCACTTGCGTTAAACGTCACCCTGCGAAGTGGCGATACAAATCTGGCGGGCCCTAGTAGGCGGTGCTGGAGGCGACCACTTTCAAGGCGGAGGCTCCGCTGGTCAAGAGCGCCGTGGTCGGGCGGTGCAGAGGCTGACAGTATCAAAACCCGTGTTGAAACTTGGAAGCGCCCATGGTTTCCAGCGCATGAAGCTACAATATCATGAAACGGTTTCAAACTTTGCATTCAAATTCAACTTGCGCCGCTACACCGCGGTGTTCGGGTTTACCTCCAACTTCATGGCCGGCAAAACCCCCATGGTAGGGCGGTCCAGGTTGAAACCAGCTGACCCCCCCTGGGTTGAAAGTGCGTTGACTTCGTAAATGGGGGAGGCCCCCTATGGAACATTGTTCCCTCACTCTGATATATGGGGGAGGCCCCCTATGCACCATTCCGCGCTTGTAAGCAACATGTGATGAAGCGCTTTGAAGCTGTGCTTTCAATCTCAACTCGCGCCTCTGGTCCACGGAGCGTCTCATTGCGCGCATCCAGACATCCGATCGGTTCGTGCGCACCCTGGGCGTGAGCGGCAGGGGCTCACACCTGTCCACTTTACCGCACGTCATGAGCGTCTTTTGTGGGATACGCTGGGTGGTTTCATGGAGTTTTAGTGACAAAACGGCTCAAGTTGAGCTGGGAAGCGGACGAGTGTCAGCCTCTGGTGAGCGGATTCGGCAAGATGATGGCTGTGATCATGGGATTCAACCAGCAGGCCTGCAACACAAACCCGATTTCTGAGGGCCTTAACGTCAAAATGTTGGGCCAACTTCAGGCCCAGAACGGGATTGACGGGTACGCCTGGTAGGATCATCATGTGGATAATGCCAGCACGCCATCCGCCATATTTGTTTCCAATCAAAATTTTCTAAGTTTAGATTGAGGTGAACTTCTGTGCGTTTTAGTAGGTCCTCAGGACACTCCGACGCAATCATGCACAATGCACACTGCATGCCTGCGTTGTGCCGGTACACTATGTATTGTGTTCCTGTCTGCTACTGATGTGTGCGCCTGTACACCTAAATCCTAAGCCCTAGAACCTAACCCTAAGCCCTAAACCCCCAACCCTAACCCCTAAACCCGAAACCCTGAACCTTAAACCCCAAATTGTGTGATGTTGTGACCCTAATGCGTGGACCGTGCGGAGCAGGACAGACTTCGATGTCACAGTAGGACCTGGTCGATGTTGCCCGCTACGTCATCAAGCGCAATTGAAATTATCGTGTATTGTTTTAAATGGCATCCTATCATATGGCGAGCAACATATATCAGGCCCTATGTGACGGCCGAGCTCCCGCTGGTGACCGCGCCGGTGCTGTACGTGCACGTCAAAGTAGGCCCCGCACTGTTTGCTCATAGCTTACCTGCGTTGGGTACACTGTTACACAATGAGAAACACCCAGTCTCAGGGTCGGTCGATCGGTCGGTCGGTCCCCTGCCCCTCGGGCGACGACCGGTCGGGTTACACGCTGGAGAAGAAGCAAGCTGACGTGGCGGCAGGGCACTACACGGCCATCCCTGACCATTAGCTCATAGTGTACCACTATATCAGTACACACTCACCGCCTCGTCCCAGGGCGTACACGAGCTGACGTTTGGAGGGCGTACGGGTACACTGGTACACTTTCGCAGACAGTGAGGGAAGTTTTGGCCGGACCCGAGTCGGCGGTGCTGCCACGCGGACAACTCGTGACCGTGCCCGGGCCATACTCACACGGGTTTCCATACGAAGCCACGAGGTAGGGAAGTGCGGGTTGACACCATAATGCCCACGTTGAAAGCGCCTGGAACTAAGCGACTAAGCGCTTGAAACAGGATTTTGATGAATTGCTTTCAAGTTTTCCATTGAAATTCAAGTTGTGCCGCTGCAACGGGGGAGTTCTGCGACACCGCCGCCGAATTCATCATTAATGAAGGGTTGGGGAAGGCGGGGGAGCAGACTTGAATGGACGAGAAAGGCTGGGGGAGCGGACGTGCAGTTGTTTGTTCACCGATCGAGCCGCAGAATTCGTCCGTGAACCAAGGGTGGGGGTGGCGGGGGCGAGAACGTAAATCAGAAGGGGTGGGGAAGTGCAGTGAGGCGCACGTGTGAGGTTGTGCTATCTTGCGTTGGGGAGGATGTTAAATGCCCATGCAAACTTGCAGACAAAGCCCGGCGCTCAGCGCAGGAAGCGATTTACTCAAATCGAGCTATAGCTATACTCTGCGACGTAAATGAATAGAGCTATCTACTTGCATCAATCACTCAGGGGTCCAGCAGGCTCTTCATGATGGCCGCCGCCTCCTTGGGATTCGCCCGCCCGCCCGTCCGTTTCATCACCTCCCCCACGAACTTACCCATGAGCCGCGTCTTGCCCGACCGGTACAGCCCGACCTCCTCCGCCATCCCCGCCACAATGTCCTCGCATATCACCTTGATGTACCGGCGCAAGTTGAAATTGGAAGCAAAACGTGAAAGCGATATATCATACCTGAGTTTCAAAAGCTTTGGTTCCAGGCGCTTTCAACACGGGTTTCATCGGCTCAATGTGCACCGGGTTCAGGGTTTATGTTTAGAGGTCCAAGGGTGTTCGGGGTTTCTTACCTTGAGCTGCCCGTCGTCATCTCCGATCTGTTCGCCGCCCCCAAACAACGCCTCCACGATCTCGCCAAGTGGGCGCGCGTCGCCCTCCAGCATGGCGGCCAGTATTTGCTTGGCCATGCGCCCGCTGACCCCCCCGGCAGCTACCCTGGCCAGCAGCTCGCCTGCTCGCGCCGGGCTGGCCGACCCCGGGAGCCCCAACAGCGGCTCCTTGTGACCCGCCACCTCCGCCCTCTTCGCCGCCCCGACGAGTTCTCCCACCACCCAATTCGCCACGTCCACTGACTTGACGACCCCTTCCCCTCCTAGTGCGTGCTCCCTCGCCGCCGCCAACGTCGCCTCGTAATACACCAAGGTGGACTGGTGAGACACCACCGCCTCGGCCAGTTTGGGCGCCAGGCCGTGCCCCTGCCCCCCCGGCCCTGTGGCGGCTGTCAGTCGCGTGCGGGCGGCGCTTGGGAGCTCCGGCACGGAGGCCGCAATCGCAGCCAAGTGCGCGGGCGCCCATACCAGCGGAGGGATGTCGGGCTCCGGCACAAATCGATAATCTAGCAGCGCCTCCTTGTCGCGCAGAAGCGAGGTCTCTCCCGTGGCGGCGTCGAAAGAGCGGGTCTGGCGGGTGACGGCGCCGCCGCCCGACAGGATGGCGCGGTGCCGCGCCGCCTCGTGCCGCACCGCGCGCCAGGGGCTTATACTCGTCCTCTTCTCAACTCAACGTAAGCACTTTCTGTGGGATATGTTGGGAACCTTCAATGGATAAATGGTTCATAACTCGTCAGAAACTGGACACAAAACGACTCCAGACCAAAACGGTTCAGGTTGAGCTGAGAAGTGGGCGAGTGTAAGCCCCTGCCGCACGCGCGATGGACCGGAACGAGTTCAGGTTCTTCACCTCGCACCGCTCGCCCATGACCCCCTCCGCCCCGCCCTCCCCCGCTATTCTCCTCACCGACACGTTGACGTCCACCCGCAGTGACCCCTCCTCCATGTTGGCCTCCCCCACCCCCAGGAACCGCAGCACCTGCTGGAAGCTCTCCGCCGCGGCCGCCGCCTCCAACACCAAGAGCCACCCAGTTATTCCTTGGCCCGTTATAGGACGCCCGCACGGCGTTTACCTTAAGGATTGCGGGTTCATATTCCGGCTGATGACGTTGCGAGCAGCATGTGCCAGGCGCTTCCTCCGCCGAGCGCAGGTCGGGCATCGTAACGATTTCAATAAGCGTGGACCCCGCGCGGTTGAGGTCAACGAGGGTGTTGCCCGCCGCGCGGGTGCTCTTGCCCGTGTCCATCTCGAGTTGCAGCCGCTCGATGCGGAGTCGTCTCGGCGGCGGCGCCTCGGCCTTTTTGGACGGAGGCGGCACGAACACGTCAAGCGCGCCGCCGAGCACCACCGGCCAAGGGCATTTACACTCTTCCACTTCACGCCTGAGCCGTTTTTGTCAGTGCGCCGGTTTTTGTCCAGTTTATGACGAAGTATGACCCATCTATCTACTGAAGGTACCCAACGTATCCCACAAAGAAGTACTTATGATGAGCTGAGAAGTGGACGAGTGTAAGCCCCTGCCACCGGCTGCCGCTGCTGCGTGATCTGGAACCCGTGTCCCAGCGCCGCAAGCTGTCCTGGAAAGCGAAGATTGATGAAAGCATATTATTATTTCTTAGTTTCAAGCACTTACAGGATAGTTCCGGCCGCTTTCAACTTGGGTTCTATCGGTTCAACCTGCACCGCCTCACCGTGTCGTAGCGCCGCAAGCTGAGATGGACAGCAAATTTTGAAAGCGGTTCAACACTCTTCAGCTTCAATCGCTGAAAGCAAGCGTGGTCAACCCGGGGTCAACCTGGGTGAACCTGGGGTCAATCTGCTGCGCCCCACCATGCGGGAGGTCGGCGTAGAAGTAGTGTTTGCGGTCGAAGGAGCTGACCGCCTGCACGTCGCCGCCCTGTAGTGCCCGGGCCGGATATTGCTCGCCACGTCATAGGATGCCATTAAACTCAATAAACGATGGTTCAATATGCATGTCGGTGATTCGGCAAGCCTAGGGCCTGACGGATGTTGCTCGCTTGCCGCGTCACAAGATGCCATGTTCCTCAAGAAACGAAGTGTGTCGATGACGTCGCGGGCAATAGCAATATTTGCCGGGCCCTACCGCCGAGCGCGAAGCCCAGGCTGTAGCGGCGCAAGTTGAACTTGAAAGCAAATGTTGAAAACGGTTCATGATGATGTAGTTTCAAACGCTGATTGCAGACACCTGAGGCGATTTTAACATGGGCTTGCAGCTATGAACCTGCACCGCCCCCTGCTAGGCGCGCGGCGAGCTCCACCGCGCGGGCGTTGACGGCAGGCAGCGCGCCGGGCACCGCGGTGTAGCAGCGCACGTTGAATTTGAAAGCAAACATTGAAAGCAGTTCATCAGATTATAGTTTCAAGAGCTCGTTTCCAGGCGCTTTCGACACGGGTTTGATAGGGTCAACCTGCAGCGCCCTACCGCGGCGTCGAAGGGCGCCACGTTAGTGTTGACGCGCGCGCCGTACGCCCGCTCCGCGCTGCACACGCGGGTTGGTCGACGGCGGGGGCGGGTGCCGGGGTAGATGCGTTGTGAGTTACAGGGAGGTTGCCTAAGTACTCCATCACATGTGATAGGGTGCCCATAAAAAACAAGTTGTGAATGGGGGAGTGGGTTCTCTGCTCTGCTACGCTGCAGGTCAGCCCCGAGGGTCGGAGCAAACCCGCGCAACGGGCGTCGAACTTCTATGTGCCGCTACCCGAAGTGAGGGACACAGTCACCTCAAAGATGGTCGGTGGCGTCCACGCTCTACCCATCAGAGACCGGGTTGTCAGCGACTGCCTTGCATCCAGAGAACCCGTGTGTTTTGGCGCGGGGAGTGGGTTCGGTTGCGTACCCGGAGAACAGCTTGGTGTTAGCGGCGACCTGCACGTGGAGCTCGAGTCCGACGATCGTCTCCCACCCCGCCTCATCGCCTGCGCCTGCGGGCTCAGCGGTGGCGGCGGCGGCGACGGCGGCGGCCGAGGAGGAGGAAGCGGAAGCTGAAGCTACGTATCGGATGAATCCGGTGCCGCCAACGCCACCCACCCGACCGCGTCGCCCCGCCGCCGCCGCCCCCGCCGCCGGCGGCGTCGACACCCAGGCCTGCGGGGCCGCCGCCAGCGCCCGGCGCAGAATGTGCGAGACGCGCGTCATGGTGTGGGGCTATCGCGTGCGTTGTGTTGCCGCGCTGTGCTGGAGGAGCTCATTCAAGCGATGACTCGTACTTTTTGACTCGGCATTGTGGTGGTCGGTCGGCAGGGTGCCCAGCGAGTGTCGACCGCGACCGTTACATAACGCTCTTCGGCTCTTGCTCTTGGCACTTGGTTCCTCCGACGACAACAACAACGCGCGCCCCACAGCACACTCGCACCATGAGCGACGACCCGGGCCCGGCGACGCTCGCCGCGAGGCACGGCTTGTCGGAGCGCGGCGGCCGCGCCACGCGCCCTCCGCTCACCTACTTCCCCGCATTCTTCAAGATAGGGCCCGGCGAACATTGCTCGGCACGTCATATATTTCTCATAGGGTGCCGTTCCACGCAAGCAACGCGTTGGATGACATGGCGAGCACCGGCATCATCTGCCAGGCCCTACTTGAAGGCGAAGAACGACCCGTGGGAGGCGGGGGCCAACGAGGGCGGGTACATCAACCTCGCGGTGGCGCAGAATTTCCTCACGGTGGCGCCCGTGCAGGAGCGGCTACGCGCAGCGATGGCAGTGGAGCAGCCTACGTCCGCCGCGGGTTACGACAACATGCGCGGCAGCCATCGGGCGCGCACGGCCATGGCGGCGCACATGCAGCGCGTGCTTGCGGGCCCGGCCGCGGCCCCCGGCACCGTGGACCCTCACCAGCTGTGCATCTCCGTCGGCTGCGGCGCCGTCATTGACAACCTGGTGTTCTCCATCTGCGAGCAGGGGCTTACACTCGTCTGCTTTTCAGCTCAACGTAAGCACTTTCTGTGTACTACACACGCCCACTTTTCGGCTGACGTGAGCACTTTTCGTAGACTATTCAGCGCGGCCCATCGACAAAGAGTTCTCAGGTTGATCTGAGGAGTGGACGGGAGCTGTAGCATCAGTGACAAAAAACGGTTCAGGTTGAGCTGGGAAGTGGACGAGTGTAAGCCCCTGTCTGCGGGCCCGGCGACGGCATCCTGATCCCGGCGCCCTACTACCCCGCAGGGCCTAACACTCGTCCTCGTTTCGGGTCAACCTGAGCCGTTTCCGTCGCCGAAGACTGAGCCATCGCTGAAGACTGAAGCCATCCAACACATCCCCGGAAAAGTGCTCAAGTTGGGCTGAAAAGTGTACGACAGTAAGTCCCTGGTACCCGGCGTTCAACAACGACCTGCGCGTGCGGTGCCAGGTCAGCGGCTTACACTCGTCCACTTTTCAGCTTAACCTGAACCGTTTTTGTCGCTGAAGACCTTCAACGACCCAGCGTATCCCACACAAAGTGCGTGAGGTGAGCCGGGAAAGTGGACGAGTGTAAGCCTCTGCTGCCAGGTCCGCCCCATCCCCGTGAGCGGCGCGGCGGCGCATCTTCTCCCCACCCCGGCGGTGCTTGACGCGGCGTTGCACGCGGCGGCGGCGGAGGGGTGCACGGCAGGGGCTTAGACTCGTCCACTTTTTAGCTCAACGCAAGCACTTTTTGTGGACTACAGACGTCCACTTTTCGGCGTGACGTGAGCACTTCTTGTGGGCTATGTTCACAGGTCGCATCGGCAAAAACGTTTCAGGTTGAGCTTAGACGTGGATGCTTGCTGTGGCTTCAGTGACCAGAAACGGCTGAGGTTGAGCTGAGGAGAGGTGGACGAGTGGAAGCCCCTGTTGCACGGTCCGCGCCCTAATACTGACCAACCCCAGCAACCCGCTGGGTGTGGTGTACCCGGCAGCTGACATGACCGCGTTAATCACGTGGTAAGAAGGCGGTGCAGGTTGACCCTATTCAACCCACGATGAAAGCGCCTGGAAAGCGCTGGAACTAATCGCTTGAAACTGCAATATGATGAACTGCTTCCAACTTTTCCATTCAAATTCAACTTGCGCCGCTATAACGTGGGCGATATCTGCGGGGTTGCACGTCATCGTCGATGAGGTAGGCCGGTGCAGGTTGACCCCGAATTGACCGCGCCTTATGTCAGCGCTACAGCTACATTGTGATGAACCGGTTTCGAACTTTGCTTTCAATTTCAACTTGTGCCGCTACAACGAGATATACGCGTCGTCCGTCTTCGCGCCCGCGGCGGATCCAGAGATGAAGTTTGTCAGCGCCCTCGCCATGGAGAGCACGTTACCCGGGATGTTGGAGGATCCTATGCGGAAGTTATTTTCGGATTCGGATTTGGATTCCATGGTCGCGAATCAGCTGCACGTTGTGTACGGCCTGTCCAAGGACTTCTGCGTGAGCGGTAGGGGCTTACACGCTTCCACTTTTTAGCTCAACCTGAGCCATTCTTATCACTGACAGACTGACGCTACTCAATGTGTCCCCTAAAAAGTGCTTACGTTGAGCTGGGATAGTGGATGAGTGGAAGCCCCTGGTAAGCGGGTATCGCGTGGGTGTGCTGCGGACGCGCAACGGGGGCGTGCTCCAGGCCAATGATAATCTCGGGTACTTCTGCGCGGTGCCGGGCCCCATGCAGTTCGCGCTTTCAGAGATGTTGGAGGACACCGCCTGGGTCGACGCGTACCTGGCGGAGAACTTGACCAATCTGGTACGGACTGTACTATCAAAGTTTCTGTTAGTCTGACTAAATGCCTGTGTGTGACGTACCTTGCGGAGAATGCGACAACCTGATGAGAGTGCGGACTGCCATGGAGACTAAATGCCTCTCGACAAAAGAACAAGGATGTTGGCATTCACCGTGCTTCAAGCGCTCATGTCTCGACTTTGTTGGCACCCTGTGACGTGGCGAGCACGATGTATTCGTCCCTGGAATCCGGCGGAGTCGTACGCGATACTGGTGGGTGCGCTGACGGCGGCGGACATCCCTTTCATGCCCGCGACGGCAGGGATGTTTGTGTGGATGGATCTGGGGCGGTGGCTCAAGGAACCCACTTGGGAAGAGGAGGCAGGGATGAGGAACGAAACGCTCGACACGTCCTACGCGGCCCACGGACGCGCTGCATAAGAAATTAAGGGTGGTCGGACACCGGTCGGCAATTGAGCTGATTAGACAGTGTCGGCCGGTCGGATGGCTAGTCGTGAGTTTTTGATTTCAGTGTGTTTCCAGAACTCACCATTGAGAGGCAAATTTTCTTATACAGAGGGTCCGTGGGCCGCGTAGCTATATACCTCATTTTCAACCCTCGTTTCTTCAGTGAAGCGGCATCCTATGACGTGGCGAGCATGTTGTACTCGTCACCCTAGGCGGAGGCTCGGCTGTGGAATGACTGCTTTGATAACTCCAAGCTGGTGATGACGCCAGGGAAAGACTGCCGGCAAGGGTTTACACTCGTCCACGTTTTCAGCGCAACGTAAGCACTTTTTGTGGGATACGCGTCGTGGCGTCAATCTGGCAGTGACGTCAATCTTGCGATGACAAACACGGCTCAGGCTGAACAGGAAAATAAACGAGTGTAAGCCCCTGACAACGGGCACGACAGAGCGGGTTGCTTCAGGCTGTGCTTCGCCGCGGTGAAGAGGGAGGCGCTGCCGGTGGCGGTGGCACGCCTCAGTGCGGTGTTACAGGGGCCCCGGTGGGCGCTGCAGTGAGCGTTACGTAGATAGTGAGGAGCATGGAGCGTCTCAGTGCGTTGTTACGGGGGGGTGGTGGGCGTGGCAGTGAGCGTTATATAGAGAGTTAGGAGGAGACCAGATTGGGTGCTTCCATAGTGATTGATGAGGATATTGCGCTTCCAAAGGAGCGCGGAGGATGGGGCGCTGTGATTGTCGTCTCGAGAGTGGGGTGAGCGTTTCGTGAGAACTTCGTATCGGGAACGTGCACTTGTAGTGAGTTCAGCCACGGAGGTGCAGAGCTGTTTCGCGAATACATCCCGCTGAGCCGCTGTCTGCGATACGACCTGCAGCGCCGCGCTGTCGAAGGTGCCGAGGTCAGCAGAGTGACAAGATATGATCGGATATCGAGATGGGATTTCGATGTGGGATGTGGTACATCGATATGGTCGTTAACCATATCGATATGGTCATCCTGGATATCGAAATGGGATATTGGATATCGAT
>Ga0307488_10005673_pt1 | contig 10310 bp, 17 predicted proteins | sample SB02metaG_FD_202248 | JGI IMG/M metagenome (GOLD analysis project Ga0307488, IMG submission 202248) | Sea-ice brine microbial communities from Beaufort Sea near Barrow, Alaska, United States - SB 0.2 | ecosystem: Environmental > Aquatic > Marine > Coastal | place: USA: Alaska | collected...
CAGCGTCGTACAATCCGCCTCCTGCCGCCGCCCCCGCCCCCGCACCCCCCGCCCCCGCTCCGGCTAACCCCGGCCCTGCCCCCCCCGCACCCGTCCCCGAGACATTCATCTGGTCAAACATGCCCCCCACGGTCTGCATGTCCTTGGAGTCCTGCTCCTTCCGCCGCATCGCCGCCAGGCACGGCCCGGGGCTCGGTGTCATCCACGTCAACAGTGTACCACACAACTGGGCCTTGATACTGGTATGACAAAGTGCATCAAACCACTTAGGGACTTAGCAGCTTAGCGTGCTAAGTCGTCCTACTCGACCAATCAGAACCGTCCATTTGGAGGACTTTACACTCGAAGCTTAACACTCAAACTGACTAAGTCGCTGAGTGGTTTGACGCACTTTGTCAAGGATAGCTCAACATGTCAATACGTGGTTTTACCAATGCACGCAAGAGGTGCCCGGGTTGATGACGCGGCGGGGCCGGGGGACGGGTTCGCCCGACCAGTTTAAGGCGCACATTGCGGACGTCGGCCTTCACGGGCACGGAGTCGGGGTCTAGGCGCAGCGCGCGCGCCAGGTTGTAGCGGCGCAAGTTGAGACGGAAAGAAGATTGAAGCAAAATGATAAGCAGGTCATAATATTTTGGTCTTAAGCGCTTAGTTTCAGACGCTTTCAACGTGGGTTGCATACGGTCAACCTGCACCACCCTACCATATCCTCCTCCGCCTGTTCCCAAGCCCCCAGCTCCAGGCGCGCCGCGCCGCGCCGCAGCACCGCCTTCACGTCGCCCGGGTTGAGGTCGAGGCAGTCGGTGCAGGCCTCCACCGCCGCAGCCCACGCGCCGCGTCGCGCCATGCACAGCGCCATGTTGGTGTACAGCGGCGCGGCGGCCGCGGCGCACACCCGGTTGCCCTCCGCCGCCGCCGGATCCATCTCGCTCTCCGCCGACATCACCATCGTGTAGCGCCGCAAGTTCAATTCGAAAGCAAATATTCTAAGCAAGTTTGTTAGTTTCAAGCGCTGACACCAGGCGCTTTACACGCGGCTTCCAACCAGTTTCATGATGCGGCGCCCCACCGTGAACAGCGCGGCGCCGGCGGCATACTTGGCCTCCGCGCGCCGCACCCGCCCCGCCTTGAAGAGAGCGGTGCCCATGGTCTGCAGCCGCCCGCCCCACGCCACGCGCTCCGCCACGCTCATCGCGATCTTGCCCTTCCGCGCCGTACCCACGCGCCAGGGGCTGACACTAGTCCACCTTCTGAGCTCAACGTAAGCAGTATCTGTGGGATACGCTGGTTGGCGTCAGTCTTTCAGCGGCAAAAACGGCTCAGGTTGAGCTGAAAGGAGGACGGGTGTAAGCCCCTACCACGCGCACCACGCGCACCTCCAGGTGCAGCACCTCACGGGTGATGGGCGGCTCCAGGTTGTCGTCGTCCAGCGTAGCCAGAGCCGGGGAGGAGAGTCCTTGAGAATCAGCACTCGATCCGACATCGAGCATGACTCACCGGTTACCTTTAGGGTGATTGCTCGTTCGCATAAAGGTACAGACGTGAGAAGGAAGAGGCAACGATTCAACGTCGGTCGAGTGCTTGATCTCAGCAATACTCATCCCTAAACCCTAGAAGTTTAGCCATAAACCTGTGAAGAAGATTCACCGTCAGTAGAGTGCTTGTTCTCAATACCCCTCCTGCCTGGGGAATCTCGGCGGGCACGTCCGGGAGCGTGAATTCGCCCCCGATGGTGACCAGCGCCACGTCACCCACCTGCAGCCCCCCCTTGGCCAACACCGCGGCCTCCAGTCCCTCCATCGCTGTGCCGCCGCATAGAGCCTGGTTTTCTTTTCCCGCCACGTCATCGACACTGACTTTAACCCCCGTTTCTTGTATACTGTAGAATTGCATCCTATGACGTGGCGAGCATTATCTGCCAGGCCTTGCCGTCCCCCACATCAAATTCAATCGATTCCCCTACTCCTGCCGCCTCCGCGCCGCCGCCAAAGCCGCCGCTGCCACTGCCGTAGCACCCGGCGGCGGGCGCCTCCAACACCACCCGGAAAGGCCCGGTTTCCAACTGAGGCGTTCCCTCGTAAAACATGACCAGACCCAAACGAGCGGCATTGGCGTGGTACTGGTACGAGGTGCTGTAGAACGACCAAGAGCCGTGCTGCTCGGATCAGGTATGGCAAAGTGCGTCAAAGTGTTACGAGCAAAGCAAAGCATGGACCAATCACAGGCTCGGATCAAATCATGCTGAGCCTGTGATTGGTCCATGCTTTGCCTTGCTTTGCGTTGCTCGTAACACTTTGACGCACTTTGTCATACTGTATAAAGACCGAGAGGCGTGGTAACAGTCGAGGTGCTGGGAGATGAGCGTGTTAATGAATGCGCAGCGAAGTTGGGAAGAACAAGCCCCCTCGCCTGGGTAGCAGGTCTGAGGGGTGTATGGGGGATATATAGGGGTGTATAGGGCATTTATAGGGGGTGTATAGGACATGTATAGGGGTGTACAGGGGGCATATAGGGTATGTAAGGGGTGTATAGGGGGTGTATAGGGCATGTATGGGGGTGTATAGGGGGTGTATAGAGGTTGGATATGGTGCCCGACCATGAGCCCCATGCGGGAGTCGGCGGTGACCCGCGTGGCGGGAAGCGGCAGACCTCCGTCGGCTTCGGGTTCCGGGGCGGCGCGGCTGACCAACTGCACGCTCACGCCTCCGCCGAATAGGAGGGTCAGTGAGACCAAGCACTCGAACCGATATCGGGCATGCCCGCATGACTTACCATACCTTCAGTTTGAATGCCCATACAGGACGCGGACTCGGGTCGTCGGAACACAAAGTCAGTCGAGTGCTTGTTCTCATAACCCCCTACCCGGCGTCGAGTGCTTGTTCTCAGCTCCCTTGCCCGGCGCCAGCTCGACGACTCCCCCCAGGATGCAGTGAAGCTCAACCTCGCCGGTCACGTCACCAGTGAGCAGGGACTGCCAGATATTGCTCTCCACGTCATACGATGCCATTTAACTTAACTTACAAGGGTTCAAAACGCGTGTCGATGGCGAGGCGGGCAATATCTGCCAGGCCCTACTGGGGGGGCACATGAGGGGCATGGGGTCATCGTCGTCGACGTCGTCGTAGGCGGCGGCGGGGGGGGAGTGAGCGGGCGCGGGGGTGAGGGTGAAGGCGCACATCTCGAAGAGGTGCATGGAGCGTATGAGCGCGTCGAGGTGCGGGGGCGGGGCGGCGAAGTTGGGGGGGCATCCGGGGCCAGGGGCTTACACTCGTTCACTTTTCAGCTCAACCGTGTCTGACGCACAAAAGCACCCTGTACACCTTAACACCCCGTACCATCCCCTGACCACGGGCTACAGAACCCCTACGCGCACCACCTATCCCATAAAAAGCGCTCAAGTTGAGCTGAGAAGTGAACGAGTGTAAGCCCCTGCCCAGGGCGATCTGGCGAATGGGGTTCGAGGCGACTGCTCGCCGTCGCCGCCGCCGCCGCCGCAGCGGAATGCTCCTGCCCCACTTCGGGATTCGCTGGCGTGGTCGGCGCCAGCATCACCCTGACGCGCGCGTGCTCGACGGTTCCGTCCCCGGCCCCGGCATCGACGCCGTGGCTTTCCTCATCGCTGGGCTCGGGCTCGCCGCGGCGCTCGCGGTAGGTGATGACGCAGCCATCGCCCGCGCGCGGCGGCGGCGCATAGTTGCCGACGCGCATCACCGTCTTCCGCAGCGTGGCGCCGTCCGGGAGCGCGATCGTCACCGCCGCCGCCTCCTCGTCCGCCAGGACCTCCTCCTCCTCCTCGTCGTCCGTGCCCTGTGCCTCGGCCATCGCGTCCGCCATCGCCTCAGCCTCGGAAGCTACAATGCTCTCAGATTCGATTGCCCCGGGGGGGGGAGAGGATGGAGCGCGAGGCGACGGCGACGGCGGCAGTTGCGGTGATTTCGGCGGCGGCGGCGACGGCGCCGATGAGATGGGCCTGTGATGGCGTCGCAGCAACGGGCGCGGCGAGAAATGAGGGCGCGACGTCGAGTCGTAGTGGATTCTGATGCACTGCTGACAGGACGAGACCCGCCGCGTGGGGGTGCCCACTTTGGTCAGGAGCTTAATAGATTAATTCACTTTTCGGATTCACGTGAGCACTTTTCATGTGATTCGTGAGGAAGTGACACATAAAACGTCTCAGGTTGATCTGACAAGTGGAGAGCGGAAGTAAGAAGCCCCGACTCAGGATGCGACTCTATGCAGAGTGGTGGACTTCAACAAACGTTCCCAGAGCATCACAACAGGGTCACGCGAATGGCGGCTCTCCCCACATCGGCGGCGCTACGCCCCACCCCGGGGGCAGCGGTGGCGTGTTTTCGGTCGGCACGCGCCGCGCGGGGCGGCAGTGGCGCCGGCGGCGAGAACCCCGGTGCGTCGTCGTCCACAGCATCGGCAACAACCACCACCAGCGAGAGACTTCGACTGCCGTTGCGTGGGGCGCGGGCCGCGGCGTCGACGGCGCGCGCCCCCATGGCAGGGGCTCACACACGCTCCCATTTCAGTTCAACTTGAGCTCTTCTGTCCACCGTATAACCCAACTTAACTCATGCATGTGTCCTGGAGTTGCTCTAGTTGAGCTCTAACGTCAACGAGTGTAAGCCCCTGCCCCAAGGGCGAAGGATGGGAGTCATCGCACGCTGCGGTGTTCGCGGACTCGCCCGCGACACGCGCGCTCATCACGGGCAGTGGCTTACACTCGTTCCCAACTCAGCTCAACTTGAGCTCTTCATCTATCCACCGTATAAGCCGACGTAGCTCATGAACGTGTCCTGGAGTTGCTCAATTTGAGCTCTAGCGTGAACGAGTGTAAGCCCCTGATGACGGGCGCCCACACGACGCTGCGGCCGTGTTTCCTCATCCCCGAGCTCCCGCTGCACCTCTCTGCCGGCGACGGCATACTCGACCTCTGGCAGGGGGGTTCATGCGCACAACATACACACTAAGGAGGAGGGGGCCCGCGATGCCTCACCCAGGGGGGTGTACCGAGGCGCCACGCGCTCTCCGCGCGTGCGCCGACCCCTTGCGTCGCCTGGGGGCGCCGGCGCGCGTGCGGCGCATAATGTCCTCTTTCATATCCTCAAATGAGCATATCCTCATTTTGTCATAGGCACTAGGATGGATGCTAATACAGACGCGTGGCCTCGGTTCGCGGTGGCCAGACCGTCGTAAGAGCACGTACCTTCGGCCCGAACTTCCATTCAACGTCGGCCTCACCGTGGTTCTCCACGACCCTGCTATATGGGCGTGCACCGAAGAGTTCGCGGCGGCGAGCGCAGACCCTGACGCTGACGCCGCCGGCGCCGGCGCTGGCGCTGGCGCTGAGGTGGCAGGTTCGAGCCCCGGTCCCGCCGCCCCCGCCGGTGGTGGTGGCTTGCACCCGCCGTACTGGGCCGTTCCCTGGGTGGGTGGCCAGGGCGTGGCCAGATACATCCTCGGTAGGGGCTTACACTCGTTCCCAGTTCAGCTCAACTTGAGCAACTCCTGGACACATTCATGAGTTAACTCGGGTTATACGGTGGACGCAAGAGCTCAAGTTGAGCTGAAATGGGAACGAGTGTAAGCCCCTGATGCTCGATAACCCGGAGGTGGTCCGGGGCCGGCGGGTGCTGGACGTCGGGAGCGGGTGCGGGGTGGCGGCGCTTGCTGCAGCTTACGCGGGAGCGTCGGTGGTTTGCGCGAACGACATTGATCCCTTGGTAGGGTGGTGCAGGTTGACCCTATCAAACCCAAGCTGGAACTGATTGGAGCTGAGCGCTTGAAACTGAAGTGTGATGAACTGCTTTCAAATTTTGCTTTCAAAATCAAGTTGCGCCGCTACACCTTGGCCGGGGTCGCGTTCCTAGCCAACGCGGAGGCGTGCGGTCTGGGCGGGGGGGTAGCAGCGTTGGCGCGAGCTGGTGGGGGTGGGGGTAGGGATGGGGGCAGGGGCTTACACTCGTCCACTTTTCGGCTCAACGTAAGCGCTTTTTGTGGGTAAAGGGGTATTCAGGATGGGATTATGGTACTTTTTAGGTGGTGTCTAGGGGTTGTAAGGGGGCATCAGGGAGTATGAGGGGTTGTTCAGGGTGCATTTTGTGTCAGAAACGGCTCAGGTTGAACTAAGAAGTGAACGAGTGTGAGCCCCTGGGTGGGGGGGATGATGTAAATGTGCTGGGGGCGGGCGGCGGCGGCTCGGACGTAAATGGGCCGGCACCGGGCTCGGGCGGCTGGGTAAGGTGGTGCAGGTTGACCCTATCAAACCCACACTGAAAGCGCCTGGAGCTAAACGCTTGAAAGTGAAAGACGATGAAGTGCTTTTTAAGTTTGCTTTCAAAATAATCTTGCGCCGCTGCAGCTGGGGGTGCGTGCTGCAGACCAGCTTTGAGGACCTGCTGGGGTCGTCCGCTGCAGACGTGGCGCACTGGGATGTCATCATGGTGAGGTCGGTGCAGGTTGACCCTATCAAACCCATGTCGAAAGCGCCTGGAACTCAGCGCTTCAAAGTGAAACATGGGAAACTGCTTACTGTTTTTGGTTTCAAATTGAACTTGCGCCGCTACATCATGGCGGGCGACGTGTGCTTCATGAAGGGCGTGGCGGAGGCGTTCCAGGCAGGGGAAGTGTATTAGGGGTTTATTTGGGTTGTATCAGGGGCGTGTTGGGGGTGTATTAGTGTAAGGGTGTTTTGGGGGTGTATTAGGGGTGTATTAAGGGTGTATTAAGGGTGTATTGGGGGTGTACAAGGGTTGTATCGGGGCTGTATTGGGGGTGCGTATTCAGAGCAAGCACTCGACAGACGTTGAACCTCATCCTCCTCTGCGCGTCTATATGAGCATTCACCCTGAAGGTAGGACATGCATGCTCCGATCTCGGTTCGAGCGCTTGCTGGCAATGACCCTGCTGCGCGACCTGGCTGGCGGCGGTAAGCCAGCGATGCCCCGGGTGTGTGACACTGCTGGGCGACCCGTCGCGGCGCGAGCGGTGGGCAGGGGCTTACACTCGTCCTCTTTCCGGCTCAACGTGGGCACATTTTGTGGGATGCGTTGGTTGCATGATGTCCCCCCAGTCTATTAGACAGGGGGACATGGGGAGGTGTGACCAAAACGGCTGAGGTTGAGCTGAAAAGTGGACGATTGTACGCCCATGGCAGTGGGCGCCGCGGCCTGGGTGGGCGGCGGGGATGGAGCGCGTGGCCGAGTACGAGGTAAGGGCTCACACTCGTCCACTTCTCAGCTCAACCTGAGCCGCTTTCGACACCCAAAACATCCCCTAAACGCCTCAGCACCCCATCTACCCCAGCCACATGTATCCCATGAACAGCCCCTAAACACCCCTTGTCCCACTAAAAGCGCTTACGTTGAGCCGAAAAGTGGACGAGAGTAAGCCCCTGGTATGAGGTGGTGACGGAGGGCAACCCGCTGACGGAGGGAGTGGCGCGCCGCTCCACCGTGGTGTGGCGCTCGGGCTGACCGCTCACAAGTACTTGATGTCTCGCGCGGATAGTAATGGTCGAGTGATAGGCGGAAACGGCTTAGCTTAGCCACGGCGCGATCGACTGAGTTAGCGATCGATATCGGATCATATATTGTCACGCTAGCCTCGTCGCGCCGCAGCACCCCCCCCCGGCCGTCAGGGCCTCACGCGAGACATGTTCCTTTCCAGCTCAGCCGCCATCCGATTCAGCCGTTAAACCACCTCAAGTTATCACAGCTCCAACCTCAACGATGCTCAATACATTCAGCTGGAAAGGGAACCTTTGGCACGCCACTTATCACAACTAAAAACCTACACGAAGACAGTGGCCTGGTATTTCAAATTAAAATGGAGAGCTGAAACCAGGAACTACCATCACGGGCTCAACTGGTTTCAACTTGCACGCGGCGCGCCCCATCCCACACCCTGAACCCGAAGCCCAAGACCCATAACCAGACCCTTAAACCCTAAACCCGAAACCCCAAACCCTCAACCCTAAATCCTAAAACCTAAAACCGAAACCCAAAACCCTGGACCACTGGGCAGCTGGTTTATTCAGGTCACCCTGGCTGGTGTGCGGGCCGCAACGGCAGGCCACTACACGCGCACGCCCCGCCGCACGCGTCCACACCGCGCCGCCCTCGAATCCGGTGACGCGTCCCTGCGCCGCGCCCCCATGCCGGCGTCGACTCCCCCGCCCGGCGGCGGACCCGAACCCGCGCCTGCCGCGCCCTCCCTATATGACGAAGACCACGATCACGACTTTTCGCCGCTGCTCGACCTGCTGCAGAGGTTCCCCGACCTGTTTCTCAAGGAGGTGCTCGAGCGGCTGGAACCCACCGCCCGCACCTCGCTCGCGGGAGCGGGAAGCGCGTTCCTGGACGTGGTATTTCCCAGATCCATCTTTCCCTTCGGGCTCCCGGCGCGCGCGGAGACGACGGGGGACGCGGTGCGGGTCTTCAAGCTTGTGCACTTTCTCGGATCAATCGAGCGACTGGCGTGGGCGAAGGCGAACGGATGCCCGTGGACCGTGGATACATGTCGATATGCCGCTCTGGGCGGGCACCTGGAGGCCCTGCGGTGGATGCGGGAGCTCGGCTGCCCGTGGGATGCGAGGACGTCGTACGGCGCCGCTGAGGGAGGGCACTTGGCGGTGCTGCGGTGGGCGCGGGAGCACGGGTGCCCGTGGAGTGTGTGGACGGGCCGCTACGCAGCGTGGTACGGTCACCTGAACGTGTTGCAGTTGGCGCGGGAAAACGACTGCCCGTGGGATGAGGAGACGTGTTACGGCGCCGCTATGGAAGGGCAACTGCAAATCCTGCAGTGGGCGAGGGCGCACGGCTGCCCATGGATCAAGCTTATGTGTGAAGCTTCCCGAGACCACCCCGAGACTCTGGCATTGGTGCGGCAGCAGCCAGAGTAAGACAACTGCCTTTCTCGCGTTGAAGCAGCCTGCTAGGGTCGGCGGAGAACCAACTTCAACTCGGTCGGGTAGGGGACGGACGGGCTGAAGGGGGACATGTGGATGGCGGCGGCGCTGTTCGGCAAGGCCGCCCAGCAGGGACAGGCGGAGCGCCCGGCCTGGCGTTATGTACAAGAACGGCGAGGGCGTAGATGAGTGAAGCGGATCCTTATTCCGCCGCGTGCGCTCCTGAAGCAAGATGCTCACGTTACATCTAACTTCATAACTAGCGTTCATCGAGCCGAAGGAGCTTCACATTATGGTGAGCGCTAACCAACACGATCCACTGGAAGTGGTGTGCGAACGTGATGGCATGGCAAGCCGGTCCTAGTAGGGCAAGCTTTGTCCAGACTAACGATCATCGAGCCCAAGGCGCTCACGTAGTGTATTGTTCATGACTATCGCACATCCAGGAGGGGGTCAACGTGTACGGGTAGACTATATGATGAGGAGTCCGAAAAGCGGCGACTAGAGGCCGCCAGCACCCCGTTGCGCGGCGGGGGCAGCCCGGCTCTTTGCTCATACGTACCGGCACACGCTCGCCGCATTCTCATCCCTGACTGGAGCGTGTCACATTTTGCAACCCACGGCCAGCCATCACATCTTAAGAGCGTGGGGAATTTGTCATCATGGTGGCCAAGTGGTCCCACTCCTCATCGTTCAGACCCAGTCGCCAGGGTCGTGCAACACTTCCCAACGCAGATCAGCTGGGGGGGGCATACGGGGATTTGGATTTGCTTGAATTAATAGACGGTCGCTCATATAAATTACAGAGATAAAGTTCCGTACACGGAAACTTGAAAATGTATGGGCGAGGGTCTATTAACTCAACGATCGTGACCAGACCGCGCCTAACGCCATCCCCGTTTGCGCACACCACCATAACTGCGTAGCTTCCACTCGTACCTCAAGGGTTCATATTTCAGGGTATAGGGTTAGGGTTAGCTTAAGTACCGGCACCCTTCAAGGCACTACAGTTGGCCCCACTTGAGTGCATCTAGATACAGAACGACTCAAGTTGAGCTGCAACCGGAGAGAGTGGCCAGGCCAGGGAGGAGAACGTGGCGAGTGCATATGAGTACACTGATACACTGCGAGCAATCACTCAGGTTGAGTAGGAAAAGGAAGGAGAGTAACGCCATGCCTGCAACTCAGCGACTAGGTCCTCAGACCATGCGTCGCCGCCGCTGCCGCTTCCTCCGCCGCGGCCGCGGCCGCCGCCGCCTCCACCGCCGCCCCCTCCTGCCGAAAGCCCAAGAAGGGAGGCATCGCCACCGCCACCGCCGCCGCCCACCCCGATGCCTCCCCCGCCAACCCTGCCCCCACCGGCCCCCCCACCGCCGGCGCCGGCGCCGGCGCC
>Ga0307488_10005674_pt1 | contig 10307 bp, 1 predicted proteins | sample SB02metaG_FD_202248 | JGI IMG/M metagenome (GOLD analysis project Ga0307488, IMG submission 202248) | Sea-ice brine microbial communities from Beaufort Sea near Barrow, Alaska, United States - SB 0.2 | ecosystem: Environmental > Aquatic > Marine > Coastal | place: USA: Alaska | collected 2017-05-06
TCGGATACAACGAAGAAACTTGTAAGAGAGATGTTGGGTACATTGTAGATGCAGTTTCTACTGATATTTTATATGGTGGAAATGAGAGAAGTGTAACCGCTGGTGATTTCTATTATAGATACCCATCAACTGCAACGACATCACAATTAGAACCAACTACAACTGGTATTGAATATGCTGGTGATTTAGCAGAAAAGTTAATTGTAAATAAAATATTCGTTTCACCATCCGTTGAAAGAATTGCAGGTAATGAAACGATACTAAAGAATAAAGAATTTATTCAGACGGAAGTTATATCATATATTTCTTCTTCTTGGAGTAATTTTGAATACAACGAAGCTAGTTGTAGTAGAGATACTGGATATATCTTAGATGCAGTAGCAACTGATTTCCTATATGGTGGGAACGAACGAAGTAGAACTGCTGGAGAATTTTATTACAAATATCCTTCATCAGCTACTGTTGCTGGTGATACATCTCCAAATGTAAACGCTCAATTATATCCTACTTTAGATGGTATAAAATACGCTAGTGGTATTTCACAAGAATTAGTTCAAAATATAGAATTTGTTACAGCTTCAAATGAGGCATCATCTTCTTGGAACTCATTGAGAGAAAATAAAGAGTTTATTCAAAACGAAGTAATAGCATATGTTTCTTCTTCTTGGAGTGGCGTATTCTATAACGAAGATAAGTGTAAACGAGATGTTGGTCATTTAATTGACGCAACTGCAACGGATTTATATTATGGTGGAAATGAAAGAAGTGTAAATGCTGGTTCATTCTATTATTTATTCCCATCAGCAGCAACTGCAAATGGAGTTCCTTCAACTACATCTCAATTAGACCCAACTGTTGATGGTATTAGATATGCTGGTAGATTATCAACTAAGGTAATTAAGAACGAACCATTTGTACAACCATCAGCATCCGTATTAGTAGGAGCTGATTTGTTAGTTGGTAACAAAACGTTTATTCAGAAAGAAACAATCGCATTCCTAAGTTCATCTTGGAGTGAGTTTGAATATAATGAAGCTAGTTGTAGTAGAGATTTGGGATATATCATTGATGCAGTTCGAACCGATTTAGTTTATGGTGGAAATGAACGAAGTGTACAGGCTGGAATATTTTATTACTATATCCCATCAGTAGCAACTACTGAACAAAAACCACAAACAACTGATGGTATTGATTTTTCTAAAGGATTATCTGAAAAAGTAATCTTAAAAGAACAATTGACAAGGGCTCCATTTCTAACACAACAATCCGTTGATTATTTACGAGCTAGTAAGAAGCAATTACAATCAATTGCAATTTCATATACAAATGCAGCATTTCCAGATTTTGAATATAACGAAGATAAATGTTATAGAGATACTGGATTCATATTAGATGCAATCGCAACCGATTTATACTATGGTGGAAATGAACGAAGTATCACAGCCGCAGAATCGTATTACACTGGCGTATATGGTTCAGCTGCAGAGGTAATTAATAACCAACAATATGAAACTGCGGATGTTAACCGATATTTACGAACGCAATTCCAACGAATTGTGAGAAACTCACCTTTAGAAGAATTTGGTTCATTGATTATTACAACTGGGCATGATTTCTCATACGCTGGTGCTGGTGTAACTTATAAAGCATTACCTCCTAATCAGGGTGGTGCTGGTATACCTGACCCAACTAAAGAAATTACGGAAATAGCCGGTGGTAGAGTGTTCTTTACATCAGGTAATGAACTTGGGGATTTCCGAATTGGTACGGGACTTGTAATTAATCAGGCAACTGGTACATTGCAGGGTAGAACATTCTCTCGTTCACTATTTTCATTAGTTACACCATTCTCTCTTGCATTGGAAGGCTAATAATTAAAAAGATAATATTTATATAGGAAAAAGACAATAAAATGGCAGATGTATTTGTACCGCTAAATGCGTTTAAATCGATTGTAACAACTCTGACCGGTGAAGATGATATTGTATACTCCACACCAAATGGGGTTTCAACTATCGTTCTATCTGCTCAGATTACTAATAATAGTAATTCCAATACGGAAGAGGTTACCATAAAATTAGATTCAAACAGAAAAATACCAGAACCACAATTACAAAATGTGGTAAATACTGGTAGTTTTTATAGTGCTTCTGCATTATTAGAAATTAATAGAACGTATATTGAAAAAGAAGCAGCAGCATATGTTGGATTTCAAAACAATTTACAAGATATACCTTTCGAATTTACATCTTCTGTATTTGAGGAGAGAATACGTACTGCATTTGATGGTATTGTATTTGATATAGAAAATGGTGGAACGTTACGAACTAAAAAAGCAGCATTATCATTTTATGATAAAAATGGAACTACCTTAATTAATGGGGATTCTCAATTAACATCATCATTTGATGCTATCAACTATGCAAGTACGCTAACCGAGCAAATTTTAATAAATGAATCAATAACGGGTTCATCTGACGTACTTAGATTATATCAAACTGCATTTACTCAATCATACGATGAAATCATAACGCCAGAAAGCGGTTCGATTTCATTAATAAGTGATTTAATTACGATAGTAGCAAATACTGTATATAATCCAACAAGAGTATTACAAGAACAAATTGAATTTATTAGTAATTACCCTATACCAAAGGGGGATTCATTATCACCAGTTGTAGCTGGTAAATTGGTGTTAGAGCAGAATTTTGGGTTAGTATTTTCTGGTTCACAGGATCTAAAAGTTGTAATTTCTATTTTGGAAAGTGCAAATGAATAATATTTAAGTTGAAAAATAATAGATGAGTCAATTATTAAGCGGTAAGGTAAGAGTAGTTCGTCCGCAGGATGTATCGGATGATAGATATGAATATTTATCGTTACAAGAAGCGGAACCTAATTTAGGTATTCCTCTAAGTGGGAGTATCGCAAGTGGCTCGGTTGCACTTATTGCATCGGATATCGATGGAAATCGTTTATTTATCACTAAAATTCAATTAGAAGAATTTAGTGGTTCATTTAGTGGTTCGTTCGCAGGTGATGGTTCTGAACTAAATAACTTACCCTTTTCAAGTCAATTAATAAGCGGCTCAGCATCCGCATCAATCGCACCAAACACTGGATTCTTAGTAAACGTATCTTCATCATTTGATGGTGATGTTGATGTTAATGGTGATGTTAGAGTTACTGGTGATTTATATGTAGAGGATAGAATAGTAGCTAGAGAGATTTTAGTACAAATAGTATCTTCATCAATTATATTCTCATCAGGTTCAAATAAGTTTGGTAACACATCGGATGATTTGCAAGAATTTACTGGTTCTGTTGGAATGAATGGTTCCTTAAATGTAGAAGGTGGTATTTCAACTAATAGTATAACGGCATCGGCTGTATCATCATCAGCCTTCATAGGAGATGGTAGTCAACTATTTAATCTACCAGCGGCAGAGCAATCATCAAGAATAGCAGATGGAGCAGTAACTGCTTCGGTAGATAACGAAAACGGATTTATTGTAATATCAAAACAAAGTGGCTCACAATTCACAGGTTCATTATTTGTAAGTGGTGGAGTATCACTTGGAAGTGGTAGTGTATTTAGTGGTAGTGGAGCAAATTTATTTGATATTCCCAAAGCAGCATTAACCCCTGATGCATTATTATCAACATTTATTGCAAGTGGGTCTGTTACCGCATCGGTTGACCCTGACTTCGGATTTAGACTAGAGGGTACCAATAGAGCAGAATTTAGTTCATCGCTTTTCGTAAGTGGTGGGGTTAACGTAGGAAGTGGTTCTACATTTAGTGGTAGTGGTGAAAATTTATTTGATATACCACGATCAGCACTTACAAAAGATGCTTTATTATCCAATGTAATAGTAAGTGGTTCCGTAACTGCTTCTGTAACACCTGATGCTGGATTCGTTGTAACTTCAATCGAAAGTGGTTCAACATTCTTCGGAGATATAAAACTACAAAGTGGTTCATTTAGTGGTAGTGGAGCAAATTTATTTAACATACCCAGATCAGCACTTACTGAAGATGCTGAATTATCAACATTTATAACAAGTGGTAGTATAACTGCTTCTGTAACACCTGATGCTGGATTCGTTGTAACTTCAATCGAAAGTGGTTCTACATTTAGTGGTTCTGTATTCTTATCATCTGGCTCATTCTTTAGTGGTAGTGGTGAACAATTATTTAATATACCAAAATCAGCAATATCTGATTTAGATACTTCATTAATATTTAGTGGTTCCGTAACTGCATCCGCAACTCCCAATGTCGGATTTGTTGTAACTTCATTAGAAAACGGTTCTACATTTAGTGGTTCAGTTAATATTAGTGGTTCAATATCAGCTTCAGTATTTCAAGGAGATGGTAGTGAGTTATTCAATATACCTCTATCGGCATTAACTGATACAGCAACCTTAATAGCAAGTGCTAGTGTAACTGCATCGGTTTCACCTGATACTGGATTTAGAGTAGTATCTCAAGCAGTTGGTTCACAATTTACTGGCTCGGTTGATGTAAGTACATATATCCAAGCTAAAACATTCGTATCAGCATCTACGTTTAAAGGTAGTGGTGCAGAATTAATTGATATAGTTACTACTGAAATAATAAGTGGGGCAGTTTCTGCAAATGTTACACCTGATGAAGGATTTGTAGTAACATCGGTTGGTAGTGGTTCCACATTTATTGGTAATGTTGATGTAGCTGGTTCAGTTACTACGACAGATTCTATTTTTGTGGGTAGAAATGTATCCTCATCTATGTTTAGCGGTAGTGGAGCAGGGTTATTTGATATACCTCGTTCAGCACTTACTGAGGATGCTCTATTAACTACTGAAATAATAAGTGGTTCAGTAACCGCATCAGTTTCACCAACCAAAGGGTTTGTAGTAACATCTACTGATAGTGGTTCACAATTTACTGGTTCAGTAAGTATGGATACCTCATTGAGTATAACTGATGTAATTGAATTTAGTGAAACTGGTATTATTGCTGAGCCCGGTAAATTCTTTAGTGGTAGTGGAGCAGGCCTATTTAATATACCTCGTTCTGCACTTTCTGAAGATGCACTACCATTAACGGAAATTGCTACTGGTTCTATAACTGCTTCTGTAACACCCGAAGGTGGATTCATAGTGACATCAATCGAAAGTGGTTCTACATTTAGTGGTTCTGTATTCTTATCATCTGGTTCATTCTTTAGTGGTAGTGGTGAACAACTATTCAATATACCAAAATCAGCAATATCTGATTTAGATACTTCATTAATATTTAGTGGTAGTGTATCCGCATCAGCTAGACCATCTAATGGTTTTACTGTTACTTCAATTGAAAGTGGTTCAACTTTCTTTGGAGAAGTTAGAGTTGAAAGTGGTTCTTCATTTAGTGGTAGTGGTGAGAAATTATTCGATATACCAAAATCAGCAATATCTGATTTAGATAGTTCATTAATTTTTAGTGGAAGTGTAACCGCATCGGTTGAACCTACTGATGGGTTTATTGTAACATCTATCGTAAGTGGTTCAACTTTCTTTGGAGATGTAAAATTACAAACTGGTTCATTTAGTGGTAGTGGTGCAAAACTATTTGACATACCAAGAACAGCACTAACCCCTGATGCATTAATTAGTACATTAATCACATCTGGTTCGGCAACTGCATCGATTTCACCAAACTTTGGGTTTGTTGTTAACACATCATCATCTATTGAAGGTGATTTAACTGTTGATAATGATTTATATGTAGGTGGGGCAATAAACGCAACCGAATTAAATGTAACATTCATAAACTCAGAAGTAATTTATTCTTCTGGTTCAAATCAATTTGGTGATAGTGTTGTTGATAGACAAGAATTTACTGGTTCTATAAACGTTAGTGGTTCACTAAACGTTGATGATGGAATCATTAGTGGTGATGGTAGTGGCTTATTTAATATACCACAATCTGCATTAACTGAAGCAGCAACCTTAATAGCAAGTGGTAGTGTATCCGCATCAACTTCACCTGATTTTGGTTTCGTAGTAACATCCGCTGAACGTGGTTCACAATTTACAGGCTCAGTTAACATTACTGGTTCAATTTCAGCCTCATTATTTGAAGGAGATGGTAGTGGGTTATTCAATATTCCCCAATCAGCATTAACTGACGTAGCAACATTAATTGCAACTGGTAGTGTAACGGCATCGGTACATCAGAATCGTGGGTTTGAAGTAAACTCAAAAAGTAATTTCGAAGATACTCTAACTATTACTGGTAGTTTGATTGTATCAAACCAAAACAAATTAACGGATAATTTAACCAAAGTAATTACGGTAGCAAATACCGATAATGGTAACAAATATTTCGTAGATGGGGTAGAAACCCCTCTTATTTATTTAACTGTTGGTAACACCTATACGTTCAATCAATCGGATTCAACAAATTCAAGTCATCCTATACGATTCTCTACTACTGATGATGGTACACATGGTGGTGGTAGTACGTATACAACTGATGTAGATAATGGTAGTATAGCAGCTGGAACTGATGGTTCGGCAGTTACTATTGAAATAACTTCAGAAACACCAACAACTTTATATTATTATTGTGTAAATCACTCTGGTATGGGTGGTAGTACTTTAAAATTAAATGTTTTCCCTTCATCAAATACATTGATTGAAGATGATGTTATTTTAAGTGGTTCATTATTTATAAGTGGTGGGGTTGCGATAAACAGTGGTTCTACATATAGTGGTAGTGGTGCAGATTTATTTGATATACCATTAGCAGCATTTACACCTGATGCACAAAATACAATTGATGCTATCTTAGCATTTAACGCTGGTCAGTTATCAACTGGTAGTGTAACAGCCTCAGTTGAACCTACTGAAGGATTTGTTGTAACATCGCTAGCTAGTGGGTCTACATTTAGTGGTTCATTATTTATAAGTGGTGGAATTGAAATAAACAGTGGTTCTACATATAGTGGTAGTGGTGCAGATTTATTTGATATACCATTCACCGCATTATCACAAGCAGCAATTGATGCACTTGTTTCTACTGAAATTAAAAGTGGTAGTGTAACTGCTTCAGTATCACCTGATGGTGGGTTTGTAGTAAACTCAATTGATAGTGGTTCTACATTTAGTGGTTCTGTTAATATTAGTGGTTCAATATCAGCTTCATTATTTGAAGGAGATGGTAGTGGGTTGACAAACATACAATTAGCAAACTTATCGTTAGAGATAAGCCAAATAACATCTGGATCTGTAACCGCATCGGTTGACCCGATTGAAGGATTTGTAGTAACATCATTAGATAGTGGTTCTACATTTACTGGTTCGGTTGATGTAAGTGGTTCACTTACTGTTGTGGGTGGAATTATAACTGGTGATGGTAGTGGTATTACAAATATTGATTTGGCTAACTTATCGATTGATGCATCTAGCATCTTTACAGGTTCAGTTACTGCTTCTGTAAGAGAGGATGGTCGGTTCATAGTTGAAGATACTTCAAATGGAGTTAAATCGGAATTTAGTGGTTCTGTATTTGTATCCGAATCCGTAATAGCTAGGGCATTTATTGGTGATGGTAGTCAAATTACAAATGTAACATCACAGCAATCTCCATTTATTGCAAGTGGGTCTGTTACCGCATCGGTACGACCTAATTTTGGCTTCGTAGTAACATCCGCTGATAGTGGTTCTGAGTTTACTGGTTCAGTTGATATTAGTGGTTCTATATCAGCATCGTTATTTGTAGGAGATGGTGGTGGGTTATTCAATATTCCATTAGATGCACTTGAGGATTTACAATTAGTAAAAATTAACTCTGGATCTGGGATAGCAACAATTGATCCTGATAGGTTATTGGTAACTGTACCAATTACTGCATCTCGATATGATGGAGATGGTAGTGGTTTATTCAATATACCAGCTGAATCATTACAAGATTTAAAATTAGACAAAATTGAATCCGGTTCAGCTCAGGCAGTTATTTCACCTAATAGAGGTTTGGAAATAAATGTTGGAGTTAGTGTATCTCAATCACTTAGTGTAAGTGGGGGTATATTTGTAACTGGAAGTGATATTACAGTAGCGAGTGGTTCATCATTCATCGGAGATGGTAGTGGGTTAACTAACATCAACATAGCTAATCTAGCATTTGAAACTTCTTTATTAGAGAGTGGTAGTGCAACTGCAGAAATTTCACCAAACTTAGGATTACAAATAAACACATCAGCATCCATTAGTGGAGGGTTGAGTGTAGAAAAAAACATATACTCACCTATTATCAATGGTGGGCAAATTACTGGTTCACTTTATGGTGGGTACTATGGTGAGGGTGATGCGGTGGATAGAGATATTCTTATCTATGATAGTGCTCGTTCTAAATATGTACCTATACCTGAATCAACACCTACTACGGCAGAGCCATTTGTAAATGTATCTGAAGTAACGATAGTACACAACTTTGATGTAGAATACCCAATCGTACAGGTTTATGAATCTGGTTCGAATGGGATGATTATTCCTCAAGCAATAGAACCACTTAATAGTAATACTGTTAAGGTAATCTTTAGTGGATTGACAAGTGGGCACGTTGTTGTTGGTAGTGGTGGCTCAAAAATTAGTGGAGCAATTAGTGGGGATAATGTAATAGGTATTGTACCATCAGCATCCAGAGCAATTACGGCTGATATTGCAGATACTGCATTAAATGTAGATGGTTTATCATCAGAATCAATTGCATTACTTAATAGCTTAGAAGACTTTGTATTAAACGAACAAACTGCATCTATGACGGTGTTGAGTTCATCGTTCGCTCTTACTGCTTCATATGCAGTAAACGCTGGTGAAGCTGGTGATATTGGTAGTGCTGATACTGCATCTATGAGTGTTGCAACTGCATCTTATTCACAATACGCAGTAACTGCCTCATACGCATTGAATGCTGGAGCTGGTGGTGGTGATGGTGATTTAACTTCAGACCAAACGGCATCGATGTACGTTTACTCAGCTTCTTTTGCTTCAATAGCAGAATACGCAATAAACGCTGGTGGTAGTGGGGCTGGATTCCCTTTTGAGGGATACGCTGAACTCACTGGTAGTTTAGAGGTAAGTGGTAGTTTAATAATTACAGGTAGTACATTCATAAACAATTTAGAAATTGGTACATCTGATTCCGTAGTAACCTATAATGAAACAACTGGTAGATTAGAACAAAGAAATATACAGGCTGCACAGGGTGCCGATGGTACATCTGGTACTAGTGGTACATATGGGACAAGTGGTTCTTCTGGTTCGTCTGGTACATCTGGAACATCTGGTTCAGATGGAACTTCTGGTTCATCTGGAACATCTGGAACATCTGGTAGTAGTGGTTCAACTGGTACATCTGGAACTTCTGGTACATCTGGAACTTCTGGTACATCTGGAACTTCTGGTTCATCTGGTTCATCTGGTTCAAGTGGAAGTAGTGGTTCGTCTGGGACAAGTGGTACGAGTGGAAGTAGTGGTACTTCTGGTACATCTGGAACTTCTGGTAGTAGTGGAAGTAGTGGTAGTAGTGGTAGTAGTGGTAGTAGTGGAAGTAGTGGTTCATCTGGAACAACCGGTTCGGATGGTTCTTCTGGTTCTTCTGGCTCATCTGGTACATCTGGTTCTTCTGGTTCATCTGGTTCATCTGGTTCAAGCGGAAGTAGTGGTACATCTGGAACTTCTGGTTCATCTGGTTCATCTGGTTCTTCTGGTTCATCTGGTTCTTCTGGTTCATCTGGTTCGTCTGGTTCAACTGGTAGAGAAGGTGGTAGATTATACACAGTAACTAACGATGGATTTAATTATGAAATTGATGGTTACGTTGGTTCATTCCCAACACTAACATTGGTAAGAGGTGAGCTTTATTACTTTGATGTAAATGGTATAAGTTCATCACATCCATTCGCTATACGATTATCTGATGGTAACACAAGCTTAGTACCGGGTATTGAGAATAATGATACTGTTAGTGGAAAATATAGTACTGAGGTATTAATAAAATATAGAGTTCCTGAGGATGCTCCAAACAATATAGTTTACCAATGTGTTAACCATTCTGGTATGATTGGGGTACTTAGTATTGTAAACAAAAATGGTACATCTGGTACATCTGGTACATCTGGCTCTTCTGGTTCATCTGGAACTTCTGGTTCTTCTGGTTCATCTGGAACATCTGGAACATCTGGTTCGTCTGGGACAAGCGGTACTTCTGGTTCAGCAGGAACCTCTGGTTCATCTGGTTCAGCAGGAACAAGCGGTAGTAGTGGAACGGCTGGT
>Ga0307488_10005675_pt1 | contig 10307 bp, 10 predicted proteins | sample SB02metaG_FD_202248 | JGI IMG/M metagenome (GOLD analysis project Ga0307488, IMG submission 202248) | Sea-ice brine microbial communities from Beaufort Sea near Barrow, Alaska, United States - SB 0.2 | ecosystem: Environmental > Aquatic > Marine > Coastal | place: USA: Alaska | collected...
GTTCTTGGGAATATTGACGCAAAGCGTGATTGGGGTCATGCACGTGACTATGTTTACGGAATGTGGTTAATGTTACAACAAGACGAACCTGAAGATTATGTTTTATCTACAAACGAATTTCACAGTGTGCGCGAATTCGTAGAAACTGCTTTTGCATTGAAAGGCATTGTAATTCAATGGAAAAGTGATATCGAGGAAATTGACGATCCTGTAGATGAAATCGGGTATGATTTAAATACAAAAAAAGAACTTATTGTTATATCTAAGAAATATTTTAGACCTTGCGAAGTAGAGGAATTGCTAGGTGACAGCACAAAAGCAAGAACTGAGTTGGATTGGCGACCAATTACGTCATTCAACGAATTGGTTAGAGAAATGGTTCATGCCGACACATTACAACTTGACCCAACCATATGATTTATAATCATCTAATACAGACAGCCATTTCTTGTGGTTTGGATGTTTCTCGACATAAGAAGTGATCGAGAGTGTTCTGCCACAAGATGAACCAAATCGCCCATGAAAATTTAGCGTTTTTGCTAGAGAAGTATTAATAACCTTACCATCGGTTGCGCCATACGGAGTGTAATCCATATTTTTGTCCACCTCTGAGTGTTTACATATACCCCGTGAACTTTTATGTATCTTATTTTCTTTCGTATCGTAATGGTCTGCAATTATTTCCTTTGCTATAGACAAGTTGATTTTACCATAATGTTTGTGATTTAATAAATAATCCAGACGATGACTACGAGAACCCAAACTGGTATTCAGATTTGAATGGTCTGTATCGGTGGTTTCTAAATTTCGTATTTCAAAACTCAATGCAGAATTCATACCATAAATAACACCATTATGGGTTCTCTTTATATTCTGTATCTCTTTGCCCAATTCATGAACCATTATTTCCCCGTCGTTTATATTTCCATATAACCACGAACACGAATAATCCCCAGCACTATCTTTTGACATTATGTCAATGCAATCATCTAGATTATTGGCATACTGCATTAATTTACGTATTCTACAAAAATATGGCAACCCAAATTTTGGTTTGAAGTTAATGTAAGCAATGGTTGTTTCGCAACCGACCAATCCATTCTCACATAAAAACCAATCAGAACTACTCGCTACAAAACCAGCGGATGTCTGCATTTTGAATACATTGCCTTTTGTTGGTTTAATCGTCATAACTATGTTTAATAATTGACCTGTAAGGAAATCCGAATGTGTATTGTGTGCCATAACTATGTCACCCTTTTCGGTTGCGTCACCAGTTGCTATAAATGCACTACACCGTTCGGAACCACCATCTTTATATAATGAGTACATAGACAAGAACGAATTCCACGCAATCAAAAAACGAACTGAAATATTAACACCTTTCTTCCTAGCACCAGAAACAATTCCACGCAACTCGCTGTATATCTCAGGACATTTCTTTTTTACTATATTATAAATATGTTTATCACAATCATCTGTATATTTCTTGAACGAAATCTGAAAATGCTCCTCCACTATAAATGGCAATGTCGTTATAACCCGCTTCAAATCTTCTGATAATAAATAACCGTGCGCATATCCTCTATCATACGGATCGCCGTATACTGTAATGTGCTTCCAACCACTTTTCTCAAAATCTATATCCCCTTGAATTTTCTTGTTTTTTGCCGTTTTGTTTCTATGTTTTTTAACGGAACCCATATAATATATTAGACTATAATATATTAAATGACTTGGTAGCAATATCTATTGAAACATCATTGCTAATAACAATAAAAACATCAAAATGAACGGTAACAATACAAGTGCCCAAGCAAATTTAGTGGCACCACTATTGCACATTAAGTTGAGTATCCATGTCCAGAATAGTATATATAACAACTTAATAATAAATACTAACGGTGTGCTCGTAACGTCACATGTTAAATTTCCTATACAATACACATTTTTGCTGCCAAAATTTTGCACAGATGCTATAACGACGAAAAAAATTGAAATTGCAAAATAAAAGTGCGACGGTCCGCATAATTTTCCGAGAGGGTTTGAAATCATAATATATACTTATCGCACATTTAAAACACGTCGACAATTATCCTCTAAATGCAAATGTCAGTGTATATTTTTTATTATAGTATGTCTGAATTTATACCATTAAAGGTGAATGTTCATTATTCAAATTTCCCGCTGGTTGATTTATCACCTCTGCAACTTGTGTCTGACCACCTATCAGATGAGCTGCATATGGAAGATTCGTACCAAATCCAGATGCAACGTTTAATTGAGGTCCATTAAAAATGGTATCTATTATCCCGCCACCTTTAGTTTGTTTTCTTGTCTTGGTTTTCTTGTTTTTCTTTCCACCTGAAAATTGGGCGGTAGAAGACCCCGCACTTGACACATCGGATAGACTGCTACTGTGGTCATTTAATGAATAATAATAACGGATGGGTAGCGATTCTAAATGTTGGGAACCGCCACGTACCTTACGTTTCTTTTTGCTAGTTTTCGATTTCTTGTTATTTCGTTTACCGCCAGATATACCACAACCACACCCTCCTCCCTTCATACTCTTCGTTTTTGAATTATTGTTTTTTCTAACGCGTGTAGTCAATTTTCCCATTATATACATAAATATAGATATTATTCTATATCGACGTGTGTCAACATGTGACGCCTACAACAAGGGCGGTTCAAGTGTAAAGCGTCTAAAATCTTTCCTTCTGATGTCTTATCCATATTATTTTTAGTCAAATATACAACTTTGTCTACTGGAGTGCCGTCCGCCATTTTAGCCTCTCTTACCTTGGTCTGGAAATATCTATATTTATCTGCTAAAACGTTTCCACAGGTAAAGCATTTTACGGGAATAATCATGATGTGTTAAAGTATAATATATGTTTATATAAATTATTTTATAATCAATTTTACTAGTTCTAAACGATAAAAAGTCTGGTTATAATGTATAAAATATAACATGAAATCGTATATTTATATATTGTTTTTAGCATTAATTTCTATAATTTCATTGGCGGTTAGTATGATGAACCCCACAATTGATGAGGGGTTTAAATCGGCAATTACATATCAAAATGAAACATATGTATTAGATGGAACGTACACACAAATCGGGGACGACATCAAAGATGTGAATAATAAAGTCGTGGCGTTTGCCAATATTAAAGCGCAAAAAATATTAGGAGATGAATATATATCATTTATAGAGGACCCTACTGGGAAAAAGGTTTTTTCGGTAAAGGGTTATTTTAAGGAGGGGACCGTGGGCTTTACGTTTGACTATACTAATAGTGCTGCTAAAATTACGAAGGATGGGAAAAATGTAGAAATAATCAGAACTTACAGTTATATATCATTTATTAAAGATGCAACCGATTCTGCATTAAATAGAGGTTTTGCTATAAAGGGGTACCATGATATAGATGATACTTACACATTTAAATACCCTGACGTTTATAATACCATCACAGATAATGACAAGAAACTACAAATAAATCCCGCCATAACAAAAGATGGGACAACGCTGGAAATAGTCGATATGAATCTTACAAATGAAAACAAGTTGGATAGCGCAGTCAAAAAAGAAAAATACGCATTGAACGACAATTCTGGTGAAAGGATTAAACTTCCTAGAGAACCAGAGGTTGATCGATATAGAATAAGCACAAAAGACGCTGAAGGAGATTCGCAGTATAATATGGATTCCAGTGGAAATGTTACGAAAAATACAGATTGGAATGCTGATACTGCTTTTCCAGATTATCACGACTCGGCAAGTTCTCTAATTAAAAGTGACCCAAGACTTAAACAAAAAAAAATGTATGTTACTGGAAAGGACGGGAAAATGATAGAAATTCCATGGGACGGTTCGAAAACTGACATAAATTACAACGAGTCTGGATATTTTAGATATCAACCTTCCAACTATGTTCCCAATTACGAGGATTCTGTATATCTAAGTCGTTTAACTGGATTAAGCACTACAAAACCCGTTGAAAATACAGCGTCACAACTGGGTGGGTTCTGTGAATACCATAAACATTCACCAATAAAAACAGAACAAGAATGTGGTAAATTGGAAAAGAATTCGTGTGCGACCACGTCCTGTTGCGTATTGTTGGGGGGTAGTCGTTGTGTAGGGGGAAACGCCAATGGACCTACAATGAAGGCAAATTACAGCGACATTACGATATTAAACCGAGACTACTATTATTATAAAGGTAAGTGTTATGGGAATTGTCCGCATTAGGTTCGTTCTATAGTTCCATTAATTGCTTCAAAGTTATCACATTCTATCTGTCGAATGTAGAAGGCATTTGGTCTTTTTTTATAAAAATGGTCTCTAATTGTATCTGTACTGTCTAATAAATTATGAGATAGACTATTATATGTTTCGGCTGGGTTATTATAAGATTGTGGTATTTTATCTATGTGAACAAATTCGAATGTATTATTTATACCAAAATCATCGACAATGTAATCACGTATTCTCATAAAGGCATACTTAACCGTCCAATCCGACGGAATGTGATAAGAATAATAAATTTCCGTATATACCAACTTGAAGATGAAAAGAGTCATAAATTGTGAATGAGTCATAAATTGCGTATGTATATTTTATAACACTAAAGTTTTGAACAAATTTCAATTTTTCCAAAACTGTGAATTTTACATTATGTATGTTCCATTGGTTATACCTACATCAAATGCACAATTGTCTATGTCAATGGGTATTTCATTGCCATTTTCAATTGCTTCTCTATACGACCAACATTTCAGCGGTTCTAGTATCCATTCGTTTGTTTCTGTGTTAATTAATCCCGAGAGATCAAAATCGAATAATTTAAATTGAGGGTCACATCCTTCACTTATACCAATATTGGAAAATCTCCAATCTATATATATAATTCCCAAATGTTGTAAATGTGTTTTTACGTCTAGCATCGTTTCGCTTATTACATTCACATCTTCTATATTCGTATTCAACAATTCCATATCAATGTAATTATCGCTGATGCCATATAGTTTTACTATATTTTTATGAGGGTTATTCATTAACAATTTGCATAATTCTAATTCGCATTTGTCGTTCGTCATTTTTCGGAAAAATGGTTTGCCGTTGTGTAATAAATTAGAGTCTCTAGTAAATTTGCCATTCAGTTCATAAATTAGCGTTGCGTTCATATACATACACACACATATATATAAATTGTTATTTTTCTATTATTCCTGTGCTCTGGGTTATATTTTCTATTACCTTATTGATTGTCGTCTCACGAGGAAAAGTTGGTACCAAATTTCTCTGAATCAATAAACATTTCTCGGAAAATTCTGAGTCAGCGTCCTTGTATTCTTCCGCATTGTCCTCCTTGCTTTTTACGAATTCTTCAAATGTTCTTCCACTTATTTGTTGGATTCCTTTTTTTAGTATATCTTGAGAACCTTCTTTATCCCATGTATCATTTTCTTTAACATATAGTGTTTTCCTCTTTTTATCGGTGCAATGAATTGGTCTTTTGTTTACTCCTAGACTTTGTAAACTCTCGATAAATAGTTTGGAAATGCCCTTTACATATCCATTTTCTGCTTGGTTCTCCAAATCGGAAAATGAAACTTTAATAGTTTCTATGAACTCGGAAAAGTTGAGTGCGTCTTTACATTCCTCGTTTAAAAATACTTGTAAATTGAATTGCGTTGTGTTATTATTGCTATTGTTATTATTTCCTATTTTTGGAATTATGTCTTGTATTGTCTTGTGCATTTGTTTATTTTGGTCTATCAACTCGCGTGTCTCGTTCTTGTGTTCTCGATTTTGCAACACAAGGAGCTCCATCAATTCCTTATTCTGCGATAATAAATCCAACATAGATGTGTTTTCTTCGGTTACCAAACACACCGTTTTGGTGTCATGCGAACATTTTTTGTTGTGATACCACAAACTACTCCTAGATTTATATATTTTTCCACATTCACAATCGTAGCGAGTAGGGGTTTTTTTCGGGGTTTTTTCTGTTCGAATTGTTCTACAAATGTGTTTTGCTGTGAGCAAATGTCTATTATAATCCTTATTGTTATCACATCTAAAGTCACATTTATCGCATATATATTTACGGGGTTTTAAATTGGTGTTGTTCATTCTAATTGCTCTAAAGTATTAGAACAGAATAAAACCCCCAATTAATACGCATTAATTTTTTTAAAAAATTATGCTAACAAATAATTTATAAAAAAACCAGTTTTAAAGCATTATGCTCTCAACCCGTTTTTCAAAAAAAGTAGTTGAAAAAGTATTTTATAATATTGAGAATTGGACATTTATTTATGTCCACTTTTCAAAATCTGAAGAATGAATCCAAATCGTCTTTTTTATTATTTTTATAATATTCTTGTATTCTGGGTTATATTTTCGATTACCTTATTGATTATCGTCTTGCGCATTACTTTGTTTTCTTGATTTTGGAAGGCGATAAGATTTATTAGTTCTTTATTTTGAGATATCAAATCCACAACAAAAGCATTAGAGTTAATTGTTTCGATGACACTCGTTGATGTTTTTGAATCGCCACTTTTGTTGCATATTTTGTTATGTCTCGACAACCCAGATGCAAATTTATATAATTTACCACATTCGCACTTGAATATTATGGCATTTTCTGGCATTTTGTTGTTATCATTAATTGCCATCTTGTGTTTTACAGTCGATAAATGTTTGTTATAATTGCTTTTCTTACTACATTTAAAATCGCAATTTTCACATGCGAACAATTCTGTAGTTTTTTCCGCTTTAATTGACATCACTTTTTGTTCGCAGTTGTTACGTTTGTGTTTATTAGTTTCTTCGTGAGCGATTAACATCTTATTAGTTAGACAGGTTGTTTTACAAAGATCGCAATACCAAACGAGTTTTTCAAGTTTTTCTTTAGGCACTGTGATTGGTCTAGATTTGGGTTTCGGAAGTGGTTCGATGCTGTTTAAAGTAGCATGTAATGTTTCAAAATATTCCTGTTCTATTTTGCGTGCTTCATAATGGTCACAACAATCACGAAATCCAATAATAACCATTCTCCAATTGTCCCACCCGCCATTGTCCCGAATACATTTGTATACTTTCAAATGATGATTGGAAGTATTTTCATTAATGCATGCTCTCTTGTGATTGTATTTCCTTTGCACGAAATTAGTAGTATGTCCAACATAAAGTTCTACAACAGTGGCATCATTACAATAAATTTTATAAAAAACAGTATTAGAATAATCAATAACGTCGAGTGACATTATACAGTATACTTATCAAACGTGTGATATTTTTAAATATGTATTCACAAAAGTCACACAAAACCCATCAACTTGCTCGGGACTGAAAATATTCCCGCGTTAATCATATTATATAGAATCGGTTAAAATGTTAGTATTCTGTTGAGGTTCTCTTCTATATCTACGATAATATGTATACCACCCCAAAAAATTAATAACAGGTGTACATAATATTATAACAGGTCCTGAGTAGATATTATATTCACCATTCCAATCAAATTCTGCATAAATGGGATAATCTTGATTCGGGTATTCGCAAGTGCCAATCTCCAAAATATGATGTACATATGTAAAAAAAACATACATACAACCAACTGCGAAAGAATAAAATCCATGCAAAACCATAAAAGGTTGTTTGGAAATGATTATATCGGAAATAACTAGAATACTATTAACACCGTGCAATAAGACAGTATTCGGGTCTTTATATACAAAACAAGAAATCTCTGGCATATCCGATAAAATGCAACTAAACCAAAATATAATAGGAACAGTGAATGAAGCAACAAATGCAGGACTTACTAAAATCCAATGGAATCGGACGAATCTTGGCACGATTTGCGAATCAAACTCATCTGGAAAGTTATGTAATTTATATGTAATATATAGCCCAGAAATGCTATATGTAAGCGCAATGCAAACAGTCCAATGTGTAAAGTATATAGCCCAGTATTGTAAGCAACCGTCGGGAACAAAATAAATAATACTATTGATAAATGATGCGAATATAATTATAGAACTCATTAATCGAAACATAAACATTCGTTTATAATCAAAACCAAATCTGTTAGTTGTTACCCCAAATGCATCAATCCAGTTAAAATTGGAAATCGAATCAAAATTAACGTCATTTAAATTAAATTCATTAGCCAAACATTGTAACATCAATATATATATACACTAGTTATATAGTTGTATTTATACCAGTATGTAAACAATTGTCAGGTTCTCATTCAAGTGTTCGTTGCTTGGAGGATATATCCCTCAGTCGTCTTCTTCCGTATTAATTGAGTGTTGTCCCCCGAATGCATAAGGTCGTGACATTTTTTACACAAACTCATAAGATTAGCCTTGTGATTTTTATGAGCAGTATCAATCCAGCCCTTTTCGTCAGCATTTTGTTGATGAAGTAAATGGTGTGTATCAATGGCCTCGCATTTACGACAATGCTCGCATATCCCCTTTATTTTCTTGGCATTATAAGATGAATAATCTCTGTCTAATAAACCTTTATTAACTGGAAAATACTTTTTACGTACAGCATATGCCTGTTCTAAAAAGCCAGGGTCTAAATACAATGATTTACAAACTTCCAGACCATACATGCGATTGCCTGGACCATCTTTTAATTTTCGGTCATATACAAGGGCATCTTTTTCCGCGTCATACGAGACAGCCATATGAGCAATGCGAAGTTCAGGTATCTCGTTGATTTCGTCAAATTTCAAAATCTCGTGAAAATGCGTAGCGAAAACATAAGATACCTGCTTACCTGAAAGGCGCATTAATGCTGCAGTGAACAAACTGAGAGCAGATTCAGTTTCTGTTCCCGAACAAAGTTCGTCGCCAAGAACTAAACTATGTTTGTCCGCCATCTTATCAATAATACGCAATTCTGACATTTCAACAGCAAAAGTGGAAAGACCTTTGAACAAATTGTCATTGCCTAAGATGCGCGAATAAACCGCTTTATAAGGTTTGAAAACAAAAGACGAACATGGAACAAACATGCCAGATTGTGCGAGCAAAACGGCAATACCAAGTGCTCTAATAATACTAGTTTTACCAACAGCATTTGTCCCGTAAATAAGTGTACCATTAATGCCGTCAATGCCAATAGAAATGTCATTAGCAACATACAATTCGTTAGTTTGTAGATGTTCAATTAACGGATGGCGTATATCGCGTACCTGAGCGAAAGATTTTTCATAATCGCCACGAATAGAAGGTTTGCAGTAATTATATTTATTGGCAACGTGCGCTTTAGATTGTAATACATCAACTCTAGATATAAATTCGGAAAGAGAATCAATTTGGTCGTGCCAGCAGTTTTCAAGTTCCGATAAAAAAGTGTTATATTCAATTTCAATCAACTTGTCAATTTTCCCATTTATAGAATATAGTTCGCTAGTTACCAATTTCAATAGATTAAAATGTATAGTGCTATTTGTGCTAGTTGTAGATAACATTTTAATATCACTTAATTTAAATTCGCTACCACATACGTTAATAATGTCGTCAGCGCCTTTACAAAGTCTAAGCAATTTCTCTCCCCGTTTCTTTGTAATAACAAGCGATATGCCAGATTTATCAGTTTCGTGACATTTTACATATTCGGTCAAACCAGTAGTATCACATTCACTGATACGCATGCGTTTATTAAGTTCATCTTTAATGGCATTAAAAGTATCATTATCGAGATTCCTTTTATGTATAGCATCATCAAGGTCATGCGAAACTCCTTCCTTAATAATATTATTTGCGAATGTATTGATGGAAGTACAACCTTTACAAAATTCAACAACAACTTTACTGTCTATAAAATCCAACAGTTTGATTACGTTGTTATGAACAGTATGATAGGAACCGCCAGTCTTCAAAGCATAATCAATAATACTATGCTCATCTAATAGTAAATCATTGACATCTTTTATAAGTGAAATACTGGAATATAAATGATATATGGAATTCGGATAAAGTCGCCTAGAAACAAGTTGTCTCAGTATCTTATCAATATCCCTAACACACGTGAGTTTTCTTCGCAGGTTCTCGATAAGTTGTGATTTACCAGTAGTATATTCAATAATATCGTATTCCGAATTCAACCATGTTTCGTCGAAGCATGGATTTACAAATTGGTAGTTCATTAAACGTTTGCCCATAGGACAATTGGTACAGTTAAGAAAAGAACTAACCGATGATATCTTCCCATAATTCCCATTGACGTTATCATTAATGATATTAAGTTGTTTGAG
>Ga0307488_10005677_pt1 | contig 10306 bp, 6 predicted proteins | sample SB02metaG_FD_202248 | JGI IMG/M metagenome (GOLD analysis project Ga0307488, IMG submission 202248) | Sea-ice brine microbial communities from Beaufort Sea near Barrow, Alaska, United States - SB 0.2 | ecosystem: Environmental > Aquatic > Marine > Coastal | place: USA: Alaska | collected 2017-05-06
CACCACACCTTTAGATAGGGTCCTGCTCGATTTCCGACAGACGTAGACAAAATGGCGCCGATATGTCGGTTTGATGTCAAAATCATGAGTAGTACGGCCTCGTCAGCAACATCGCTACTGCACTCATCACACCCTTAGAGTATAGCTCAATTTCGACGGATGCAGAAAAACAGCCTCTTTAAAAAAATTCTGTGGGTCGTTATTGGTACAGGCAATGCCACTAAAACATGATGTGCCTAGATTTCAGTGGCTCTATAGACCGTAAAACCATACGATTTTCTGATAGTCAGTTTTGCTTTAGTCTTTAGCCCCTCAACAATGCCACTCGAAAACGACCCTTTGACCTTAAACCAGTTCTCTACCAGCGGCTAGTGATGGCGTAACATCCGGGCCACTTTCTTCATAGGTTCGATCTTCGACCGCATTGCCTTTGCGCACCACTTGTCCAAGAAACTACCGGCATATTGGCAGTGTCTTATATAGCCAGAACAATTGAAACTCTTCTTTGAGCGGATAACTTCTCACTGACTCCAAGTTGTAGTGAACGAGATCAGACAATCGAAAGTCTTGGGCGCTGTGAGATTTTCTGGTCGCTTGAGTAATAGCCAACGCGCCTTCTCTGACTTTGTCTATCGCCTTGTTCATATGCGCCATAATATGAAACCTGTCGAATATGTTCAGCGCATTGACCGCCTTCTTAGCGATGACTTTCAGATAAGGCCTCCACATGTCGCTGCAGACAACTTCCAGCTCTGCACTGCGCTCTTTCCCAAACCATCGGAAAAATCTCAGAAATGTTTTGATGGTTCGCTTTTCACCGACCCAAAGCAAGCGCTTGGCTGCCGCAGTCTAGACACTCAACTCGCCGGGGCGCATAAACAAAGAATACCTTGTAACTCCACATCGGAATAAATTCAAAACACCGCACCGGCAATCCGTCATACCCGGGTCTTCGTCGCCCGCAGATGGAACATAGCCCCTTCTCCTTCGAATGCAGATGTATGTCAACTTCATGCGTGGGTCCCGCCACTGTTTCAATACAACGAACATTCCCATAGATAAATGATTCGAGCTTTTACACTCGATTAAGGATCGTCTTGATCTGCATCCTGTTCCTTTGCTCTCATTTGATGGTTGTGTGGTACTACCACCGTCTCAAAGTTGGAGCAGGATGTCCTAGACTTTATTGTTTGGTTCTCTTTAGTGCATTAATAAATCACATGTCCGCATGGTACGAGGGCTATCCGCCGGTTGTGCTGCCCCCTCTTTTACGCCAAACGTAGCGGTGGGCAAATTGGCTCACATGCGCGATACAAATAAATAGGGCTCAGCTGGGTAGAATTCATTTTTTTCAATCACAAATTTTTCTGAAGAGCCACAAAAAACTTGCGAGCTAACGAGGTTGAAGAGGGCACATTGAAGTTGACGCCGATACGATGCTGAGAATCACCCCATCGAGGGTGGCGATGCATATTTTGAACCTGACCAACTCCAGAGATAAAAACGCAGACTGTGACAGCCATCACCCTAATGAGCGCCTTAGAGGTATTCAATGCTCTTAACAACCAAATTCCAGCTCGCTCGATCCGCGAAGGGCCAGCCACTCAACCCGTGTAGGAGATTCCAATGATACGTCGAATAAAACTAAAAGCTCCCGATATCGTCAACGGCCTGTGTCTGCTTCTTTTTCTAACCATTACCGTGACAAGCATGGCTTCATAAGAATGGCCTCTTAAGAATAGCTAGCTGGCGACGAAGCTCAGGACACAGCAGCATCAATCGTTCAGCCGGATAATCTCCATCAGGCCTGTCAGAATGAGGTCAGGCACGACATGGTCAAACAACTTCTCACGACTAAACAACTGTGAGAAGCCTCCTGTGCCGATGACCAGCGGCGCCTCATCGGCAAAGACTTCCGCACTAATGCGCGCCACCAATTCGCGCACCATACCCACATTCGACCAGTACAGTCCGGCTTGAATACTTTCAATCGTTGATCGGCCCAAGGCCGAGGCTGGCGGGATAATTTCCACTGAGGGCAACTGGGCAGTTTTGGTCTCCAGGGCCTCCATCGCCAAGCGCACGCCCGGAATAATATTGCCCCCCAGGAACTCCTTGTCGCGAGTAATGGCGCACAGCGTCGTGGCGGTCCCAAAATCAGCAACGATCAGGTTTCGCCGAGGAAAGAGCTTAACGGCGCCCACAGCATCAGCAATCCGGTCAGCGCCGACTTCTTTTGGGTCCCTGTAGCAAATCTTCAACCCAGTCTTGATACCTGGACGCAATACCAATGGCTCAACATTGAAATACTTCTGGCAACAAGCCCGCAAGGAATAGAGCATGTCAGGGACGACACAACAGATCGCAACAACCCGTATCTGGTCAGGGTCAATCTGGTTTTCTCGCAGTACAGACCGGAAGAACACCCCTAATTCATCTGACGAGCTTTTCGAGTGAGAGGTTCGACGAAACTGAGCACGCAATTGACCGTGCTCGAACAAGCCACCATAGACCTGCGAGTTTCCCACATCCAGACATAAAATCATAAACTCACCTGTTCATTACCGATTTGATCGACGAAAAATTTCTCAACGTTATCTATCAAACGTACCTGATTGGCGCCCTTGCCAAGTCTTGCAGCGGCAAAACGCCGTTCACCTTGGGTCACCACGTAATCCACATCAAAGCCCAATTCTGTGAGTAACCGCACCACCTCGGCATCACTGAATGCTGAGTTGATCAACTCATACAGCCGCGGAGCCAGAGACCGACCCGCCGTATCCAAGTTCAGATTGCGCGAACTCAATGCCAGCCCGGATGGCTCTCTGACGGTGGGGCAAGCAACTATCTGCGTCTGCAGAAAGAAGGCACGGGCCATGCCCTGGATCAACTCAAACTGCTGATAGTCTTTCTCGCCAAAGTAGGCCACTGCCGGGCGCACAATGTTCAGCAACTTCATAACAATAGTTAGCACCCCCGTGAAATGACCATCACGGTGGGCGCCACACAACGTCTTGCTGATGCGTCGTTCATCAACCGCGTAGGTAAATCCATCCGCGTAGATCTCCGCATAGCGCGGCACGAACACAGCATCCACACCCGCAGCGCGGGCTAACGCCAAATCTGCTTCAAGCCGGTTAGGGTATTGTTGCAAATCATCGGCATTATCGAACTGAGTAGGATTGACGTAGATACTTAAGACTGTCAGGTCTTGCTCACTCACACTCTGGTCGATAAGTCCTTGATGACCCACATGCAAGGCGCCCATGGTGGGCACAAAGCCGATACGGGAAGACGGCGCAGCTTGCCGCCACGCCTGATAGTCAGCAACAGACTCCAGCAGCATCATCGATATGACTCTGCCGCCGTGGGAAAGTCACCGGTAACCACATCTCCATGGAAATGATTAACGGCATCATTCACCAGACTGTGGCCACTGGCATATTGGCGCAAAAATTTAGGCTTGAAGTCCGAGTTCACACCCAGCAGGTCATGCAATACCAATACTTGCCCATCCGTGTGGGGACCCGCGCCTATGCCGATGGTCGGGATCTGCACGGCCTGGCTGACGCACCCGCCAAGGCGCGTGGGCACACACTCCAACACGAGGGAAAAACACCCGGCCTGCTCTAAGCGTCGCGCGCCGTCGACAATTTTCTCTGCATCTGCCTCAGCTTTACCTTGCACGCGGTGACCACCCAGGTTATGTATCGATTGCGGCGTCAAACCCAGATGCCCCATTACGGGCACACCTGCATCAACAATATGACGAATGATATCCACCTGGTGGCTATCGCCTTCAATCTTGACAGCGTGAGCACCCGCCTGCATAAGGCGCTCTACGGCCTCCATCGCCGGTAGCAGCCCTTTGCTACAGGTTAAAAAAGGCATGTCGGCAATAATGAATTTATCAGGCGCACCGCGAGCCACAGCGCCCACATGCAAGACCATCATGTCCAACGTGGCGTGCACGGTAGACTCATACCCATACATGACGACCGCCAGAGAATCGCCCACTAGCACGCAATCAATGTCAGTTTTGTTGAGAATCTGGGCAGACCAGTGGTCGTAACAGGTGACCATAGAGATTTTCTGTTGCTGCTGCTTGCGCTGAGCAAAGGTTTGAATGTTCATCAAATTTCTCCTGCGAAACTTAATGCATTCAATCGGGAATTCTCAGGCGCCAGGCTAGCGAGGATTTCGCAGCGCGGCTCGACTAGCCTCAACACAGTAGGTCGTCGGTACCTGTCCTGATTGATCGGATCAAGCCCCACATTCTGACTAGCAAAACGGATGTGGTTGTCCCCGTTCATTGTGCATCAGCATGACGCACAAGAGCGAATCGAGGCAGGCGCAGATTATGACATCTTTCCCCGCATGTCTAGGCACCAAGCAACGCGCCGTTGTCGATAGCAATGAGCGCCGCTAACGGAATTGACTGGCCCCAGAATTCATGGTGTTCTTAGCCTTTTCAAGGGAGACACCGCCATGCCACAGACCACGCTACCCACACGCCGGCTACTGAGCCTGGCCATGGGGCTCCTCCTGCAGACTAGCGCCTTAACAGTCAGTGCCGATGAGTTTGCCGATCAGGCGCCCCACCGACTACAAGACTATCTACAAGTCAACACGATCAATCCCCCAGGCAACGAGGTACGCGGCGCCGCCTATCTTGGCAAATTGCTCACGGCAGCGGGCATTGACTATGAGACCGCCGAATCAGCTCCGGGACGGGGCAACCTATGGGCGCGCCTGCCAGGAGGTGACGAGCCAGCCCTAGTGCTGTTGCACCATATCGACGTGGTGCCCGCCAATGCCAAGTACTGGGAGGTTGACCCGCTCTCGGGCGTCGAGAAAGACGGTTATATCTGGGGCCGCGGCGCTATCGACACGAAAGGCCTAGGCATTACCCAATTGCAGGCCTTTCTCGCGCTCAAAGCCTCGGGCAAAACGCTGAACCGAGATGTTATTTTTATGGCTACGGCAGATGAGGAAGCCGGAGGCTTCTTTGGCGCAGGTTGGCTGATAGAGCACCGCCCCGAGGTTTTCGACGGGGTCGGCTATCTCATTAATGAAGGTGGGTCGGGGCGCATGACAGACGGCATGCCTGTCTACCAGGTTGAGGTGACGCAAAAGGTGCCTCTTTGGCTGCGCCTGACCGCGACAGATGTTCCCGGTCATGGCTCCCGCCCACGACCCACCAGCGCGATGACCCGGATTCTGCGCGCGGGTCACCGCATCGCCGACACGCAATTTGCTTACCGGGTCATTCCTGAGGTAAAGACGCTACTCCACGGCATGGCAGAATTCGAGACCGAGGCGCTGCGGACCAGATTCGAGCGTATCGAGCACAGCATTACTGATGCCGATTTCATGGCCAGCTTGCACATGCAACAGCCGGGCACGATGGCTCTACTACACAACACCTGCTCTGTGACTAGTATGACCGGGAGCAGCAAAATCAATGTGGTGTCGCCCACCGCCAGTATCGAACTGGACTGTCGAATGCTACCTGACCAGGATCCAGCGGCATTCCTGGTGGAACTTAAGCAGATCATTAGCGATCCCAATATCGCTGTCGAGCAAATTATGGGATTTACACCCGCACGCAGCAGCATTGCAACGCCCTTGTACGAGTCAATTACTCGTACGTTGACCTTGCACTACGAGAACATGAAATTAGTACCCAGCGTCTCAACCGGCTTTACCGACAGTCATTTCTTTCGCGATATGGGCATTGTTAGCTATGGCTTTAGTCCGTTTCTTTTTCAGCCTAACGAGCACACAGGTGTGCACGGCAATAACGAGCGTATTACTGTTGAGAACATGGTGCAGGGAACTAAGGTGATGACCGATTTTCTGTTTGACTTTACAACAATCGGTGGACACTAGCGGAGATTGGCAAGCCTTGTAATGGGCAACCCATTAAACACATCTGAAACGCATTGAAGTGATGAAGAACAGCAGCTATCGGTAGTCGTCCGACAGCCGCTGTTTGTTTTGCAGACTAGGCCTTTTGATCTGCCGCGATTTTCTTGGCAGACTCACGCTCGCCAATCAATGCCATGAGCTCTTTCATCTGCGGGAAGTTCTCCAGCAGATTCATGCCAAGAACACGCTTGCTTGCAGCGCCGGCGAGATTGACAGAATACATAAACATAATGTCAGCATAGGTGAAACTGTCCCCAGCCACGTAAGGCGAAAACTTACCATTGCGCTGCAGCGCCTCAACACCCTTGATCAGGCTGGCCTTGGCTTTTTCCTTCACCTCAGCACTGACCGTACCGCCAAAAAATGCCTCAGCAAAGCAGGTTCGAGCCGGTAGTTCGATATACAACTCAATCTCTTTAATCAACTCCCGAACCTTAGCCTTATCATAGGCACTGGCGGGTAAAAGCGCCGCGCCCTGCCCTAGATCTTCAAGGTACTCAAAGATCACATTAGTTTCACTGATAAAGCCCTCGTCAGTTTCCAAGCAAGGCACCTTGCCCATCGGGCTCTTAGCCAGGAAGTCACCTTCTTGGTTGGGGCGTACGTCGACGAATTCAAAATCGATGCCTTTTTCGAGCAGCGCCATCTTGACCATATTAAAGTAGTTGCTGACGGTAAAACCGTGGAGTTTGAGCACGATAAAATCCTGTAGTGATGTTTTTGGAGCAGCTATCATACCGTGAGATGAGGCACATACAAGGCGAAGAGTAGCAAGGAGCTACTCACCAGCGACGTTGCCCGACGGCGGCGAATGATTGACCATAGTCGGATAAAAGTTCGAATGATACCCTTGACTACTCGGACCCGCTTGGCACGATGTCGCGTCCTGGCGCGTCATGCTCATGGGCACCTTATACAACGGCACGCGCTCAACGTTGTCTTGGGAGCGCATCGTCACCATAAAGTAGCTATTACCTTCATCGTCATAGGCAAATTGCTGGTCTTCCGGTAGCAAAATGCCTTGGAGATTCTCGTCATAGTTCTTCAGATCTTGAAACGCGACTTCATCTACTTCGGCAACTTCATCTTCATCATCTTGCTGCAACGCGGCGGTTGACCGGGAGTTAGACGCTGCCGCCGTCTCACCTGCGGTACCCGCTGTAATAGAGACGCCAGCGATGGTATTGACAATGCTATCGAAGGAATTCACATCAAAAACATTCAGGCTAGAAATTGCACCAGAAAACTCACCACTTCCAGTGTCACTGAACAGATCGACAAAGTCGGTCTGCACACTGCTGGGCAATAGTGGTAGCTGAGGACTAACACCTATATCGACGGCAAAGAACTGACCGCTCGTCAAACCATAAAAAATACCCTCTGTCGCTCGCAGCGAAAAGTTCTGCGCGGACTCTGTCGCGCCGACATCCGCACTGGGTGCAAGAAATGCCAGCGTAGTACCACTGGTCACATCCTGACTCACCGCAGGATCAGATGATACAGTGCGCTGAGTCTCTACTCGGGAAAACAGTGGCGCATTGCCCGCACTGTCGGTCAGCCCAAGAATTGCCAACGTCACATTACCGGCGGCGTTCATCGATGCGATAGCCATTCCCGTCTGGGCAGACACCGTTAGCTTGCCACCAGCGTCGATGACATTGCCAGCCACCTGATCAACACTGCCAGCACTCGATGCCACCACCAGATCACCCGATGTGGCAATGGTCGACCCAACGCCGGCAAATGTCACGCTGTCACCGCCAACAATGACTGCGGTACCCGCGTTGACATCACTACCAAGCAGAATGGTCGACGCAGCTGCCAAGGAGAGACGCCCACCAGTGGTCACGCCGCTTCCGAGGTCAACACTGCCGGTACTACTGGCAATCGATGCGGTGCTAGCCACACCACCTTGCACGCTCACCGAGCCGCCCAGTACAACATTACTGTTGGCATCGATGTTGAGATTGTTACCCGCAGTGATAGCACTTTGGACGCTCACCAGGCCTGTCGTACTGGTCAGATCAATTGAACCCTGCGCCGCGATATTTCTCGCCAAATTTATGTCGCCACCAGCAACTAATGTCACGTTACCCACAGAATCACTGATCACGCCGGCACCGGTAATGCTACCCGTCGCACTCAAATTCACGGTATTGCCCGCTACATAGACATCGTTGACATCAATATTACCGCCATTGACCGTCAAACTATCAATCTCCTGACCTTGAACCAAATTACCCAACGCAACATTTCCCGTACCTGAAATAATCGTCAGACCAGAGGCCAAGCTTGTGTTAGCCGACCGAATACTGCCACGACTAACGCCATCAGTGACCAACGTCGTCGCCGCGCCCCCCGAAACACCGCTATTTGTTGTGTCGATGATGACCGATCCGATAATTTTTACATCGCCTGCCTGAGGAACTAGGTTACCCGGAGCTTCAACGCCACCGATAAATATAGTCCCTGCCGCGCCACTGCCTTGGGTAACCAGCTTCACATTACCATCTGCCGTTCCCAGCGTGACCCTCGGGGCTAGGATACTGATGGCGCCATCAGATTTCGACGGATTACTGTTGAGGGTACGTTGGCGGATATCTGATTGAATTTCGACAAAGCCGTCGTTAACATCCGTGATCGTCACGGCCAAACCACCGACTTGATTGGTGCTTTGCGCCTCCATCCGCAAGCTTCGTGCGCGGATATTCGCTTGTTGATCAACCACTAGCGAACCACCAGATGTGATAGATGCCAACCCATTAACCGTCAAATTCAAACCCGCACCGCCGCCCGCAGTCAGCGATCCGATCTGCAAATCAGAGTTGGTCTTTAGGTTGATGTCACCACCCGTCGCTGACAGCCGAGCTATCGAGTGATTTCCTGCATTAAGATCAATCAGGCGCGCGCCCTCCGCTACCAGCAGATTTGCCGTACCGGCAACCGTCACTGCTGAGGTTGCCGTGTCACTCATGCTGCCCACAGAGGTCAATATCAGACTGTCTGCCTTAACAATTCCAACCTGAGTGCTGCTCGATTCATTGATGGTCGCGCTGCTAACATTTAGGTTAAGCGTGCCGAAATTCACCGTATCAGTCGTCAGCGTACCCAAGGTTACGTTAGTTGCCGCGAGGGTAGCCTGATCTGAGACATTGACACCGGCGCCAGTCAGATTGGAAATGGCGCTGCCCGCCGTCAGCGTCAACTGATCAGCTGCGACCTGATCCAATCTAATAATGTCAATCTCTGCTAGCTTGACAATGCTACCGGTCAGTATCAGATCACCAAACGCATTACTTGAGTCGCCGACATCGATGACACCACTCACCGTATTGACGGCGAAGCTTGTGTTACTGGCAACGCTCACATTAGCACCAACGACTGAACTGATAGAGCCACCAAGCGAGCTAAGACTTGCAGTGTTTGCTACAACAAAATCCGAAATCGCTATATCACCGCTCTGGACAACATTAAGGTTTCGGCTAGAGCCGGCAAGACTGCCAATTTGCACCAAATCATCCGCATTATTCCCCAGAAGAATATTACCTGCTGTTATCAGGCTAGCTCTACCGGTGACTGACAGGGGCGCCCCAACACCATCGAGAATATCACCGACAGAGCTCACATCGATACTGCCTGCTTGGATATCGCTCAGGGTCGTCGTGCCGCTGTTCACCAGAGACGCTTGAGCCGCAGTGACCGAGACATCAACAAGCCTGTTGCCTTCATTCTGTAGAGAAACATTACCGGATCCGCTATTGGCATTCAGCCGCAACACAGCCACATCGATCAAACTGTCAGAAAGAATGTCACCCAGTGCGGTAATCGTATAAGACTGGGCCACTGTGCCTGCCAACGTCGCGGTGGCGGAGGTGCTGACACTCGCCGTCGCGGCTCTAATCGCCAGAGCACCGAACTGATTGTCACCAGTGCTCAAATCAACGGCACCTTCAGCATTATCCGCATCAAAGGTAGCCAGACCCGCAACCCTAACCAGCGATTCTACGCCTTCGCTAATATTACCCTGGGCTGTCACACTCAGGGTACCCACGCTGACAACACCCAACTCGCTGGCGGCAGCTTCATTGATTGTCACGCTGCCACCGGCTAAATCTATCTGACCGAAGTCCACTACAGCGCCACCATCACCCAGAGTAATCGCTGCCTCGCCTGCGTTGAGCTTTACCGCTCCGGTAACTTGCAGGTTTGCCGACACACCGTTAGTGATCGCGGCACCCGAGGAGTTAATCGCCAGGCTGCTCGCGGTTAAGCTCTCCAGCAGCGTACCCCCTTGCTCGGTAATCGTCACGGCACCGCCGGAGACACCAAGGCTACCTAGTTGGATGATATCCAGCCCATTGTCACCGAGAGTAAT